>ENA-OPXC01001335-OPXC01001335.1-human-gut-metagenome-genome-assembly--contig:-NODE-1335-length-17566-cov-15.848038_pt1 | contig 17566 bp, 19 predicted proteins | sample MGYA00241512_ERZ502016 | MGnify/ENA primary metagenome ERZ502016 (study PRJEB25962, sample SAMEA2043043) | human gut metagenome | biome: human gut; feature: human-associated habitat; material: faeces...
CGAAAAAAAAAAAAAAAAAAAAAGCACTATTTTCACACATTTGTGTAAATAGTGCTTTTTTATGTACTGAAAAAGTAACCGTATTGGTTACTTTAATTAATTACCTTTCACTTGGTTCATTACTTCTTCAGCAAAGTTATCGTTTCTTTTTTCCATACCTTCACCAACTTCGTAACGTACCATTTTTAGTATTTCTCCACCATTGTTAGCTACATATTTAGCTACTGATAAATCTCCATCTTTAATAAATGCTTGTTCAGCAAGACAGATTTCTTTATAGAATTTTTGAATTCTTCCTTGAACCATTTTTTCAGCGATTTCTGCTGTTTTTCCTTCATTAATAGCTTGTTCTTTTAAAACATTCTTTTCATTATCTAAAACATCAGCAGGTACATCACTAGGATTTAAATAAAGTGGTTTCATAGCTGCAGCTTGCATTGATACATCTTTAGCTACGTCTTCACTTGCACCTTTAACAATTGTTAATGCTGCAATTTTTCCTCCCATATGAATGTATGAACCAAAATGTTCATCATCATTTTTAGTTAAAATTTCAAATCTTCTTAAAGATAATTTTTCTCCGATTTTAGCTGTTTTGTTAACAATTAATTGTCCAATTGTTCCTTCAGAAGTTGCTAATTCTTTAGCTTCTTCTACAGTTTTAACATCACTTTTTAATAAAGCCTCACCGATTGTATCAATCATAGCTCTAAATTCTTCATTTTTACTAACAAAGTCTGTTTCACTATTAACTTCTAAGATAACAGCTTTATTTCCATCTACGTAAATATTTGCTAAACCTTCTGCAGCTATTCTAGATTCTTTTTTAGCAGATTTAGCTATACCTTTTTCTCTTAAGTAATTTACAGCTTCTTCCATGTTTCCATTAGTTTCTGCTAAAGCTTTTTTACAATCCATCATTCCTGCTCCAGTTGCTTCACGTAAATCTTTAACCATACTTGCAGTTACTTCCATAAATATCCTCCTTATTCACTTAGTTTTGCAATTAATTCATCTTTTTTCATTGTTGAATAACCTTTAATTCCAGCTTCTTTAGCTAATTTTTTAAGGTCTGCTAATGTTTTTCCTTCTAATTCATCAGCTTTTTCCATTTCTTTTATTTCTTCTAAAACTGTTTCATCTACTTTTACTTCTTTAGTTTTAACTTCTTTAGTTTCTTCTTTTACATCAGATACTTTTTTGTCATCTTCAGTTACATAGTCATCAAGTGGTAAATCATTTGCTTCACATATAGCATTTGTTAATACCCCTAGCATAACTTTAATACTTCTTACAGCATCATCATTTCCTGGAATAACAAAATCTACATCATCTGGGTCACAGTTAGTATCAACTACACCAAATACTGGAATATGTAATTTTCTTGCTTCTTTAATTGCATTGTATTCTTTTTTAGGGTCAACAATAATTAAAGCTTGTGGAAGTTTATCCATTGCACGAATACCACATAGTACTTTATTTAATTTTTCATATTCCTTTTTAAGTCCAACAACTTCTTTTTTAGGAAGTAAATCAAATGTACCATTCTTTTCCATTTCTTCGATTTCTTCAAGTCTTTTAACTCTTCTTCTGATTGTTCTGAAATTTGTAAGTGTTCCGCCTAACCATCTTTCAGTTACATAGTAAGAATTACTTCTTGTTGCTTCTTCTAAGCAAACTTCTTGTGCTTGTTTTCTAGTACCTACGAATAATAATTTACCACCATTACTAGCGATTGTCTTAACTTCTTCGTAAGCTGCTTCTAAACATGCTTTTGTTTTTTCTAAGTCGATAATATAAATATCATCCCTAGATGTAAAAATATACTCTTTCATTTTTGGGTTCCATCTTTTTGTTTGATGTCCAAAATGAACTCCAGCTTCTAATAAATAACTCATAGAAACTACTGCCATAAAAAATTCCCTCCTTCGTTTAACTTCTTGATACTTCTTCTTAATTCAACACCTTTTAGGCACTAGATGAATTAATCCATATCAATGTTTAATAATTGCTTTTACAGCACTTTAAATTCTACCAAAAAAACACTATTTTTACAAGTGTTTTTCTTAAATTATATGATTTTTATAGTAAATTATCTCTTATTTCTTCAGCATTAATATATTTTTTAGTTAAATTATGATTTAGAATACTCATTAAATAATATCTATTAGTGTGTAAAAAATCAAGCATTTCATAAACATCACTTTCTTCATTTAAAATGTCTACTCTATCTTTAACTTTGATGTTTTCATCTATTTTAATAAATAATTTATCTATATCATCTGATATTACTTCATATTTTTGATTATTTATTACAACATTTTTTATTGCTTTTGTTATGCCATCTTTATGCCCAATCGGACAAACTCCTATAAAGATATCTTCTTTAGTAATGAATGACTTTCCTACTAAAGTATTTTTAGAAACATTTTTTATATCCATAATTTCACTTTTTATGTTAAATATTAATTCTAAATCTATATTTGGAAATTCTAATCTTCCATATTTCTTTTCTATATTTTTTATCTTAGTTCTAGTAAAAAAATCATCATCTAGGTTTTCTTCAATACCTAAAATAGATAAATCAAACCTTATTCCATTTACATAATCTAACTTTTTATGATACATTATTGGTTCGTTTAAATGAATCATTATATCTTTATTTATAAATGGTTTTATTATTTCATAGAAGTTATTAACTTGTTCATAATAAAAATTATCTAGAATACCAAAAGATGTTAAATCGGTATAAATACCTGTTAAAGTAATATTTTTAGCATCATTTATTATATTAATTATTTCTCCTAGCTCTTTTTGATTATTAATACCTAAAATATTAGAACCATTATCAATTAGTATTTGAACATTTAAATTATCTTTAAATTTTAAACTTAAAAGCATTTCTAAATATTTTTTACTAAATATTGTTATTGTTACATCATTATTTAAACAATCATAAACTTCATCTTTGGTAACATAATAACTTGTTAAAATAGGAATAGTTTTATTAAATTTTCTTATTTCTAAAGCTTCTTTTAAGGACCCCACTAAACAATAATTAATACCAAACATGTTCATTGTATCAATTATTTTTAAACCCATTCCATGAGCATTATCTTTTAAATCTACTATTTTATATTTATAATCACTATAACTTTTAGATAGCAATTTTGTGTTATTTTTTAATTTTTCTAAATCTATTTCTAAAATTGTTTCGTACTTCATAAATTTACCTCGTAAAATTATTATAAAGGATAGACTTATTTTTTTCAATATGATAAAATGAATTTGGATAAAACAAAAAGCCTAATTATGAAACCAGATAAATATCAATTGGATGCTATAAAAAGCACTAAAAATACCCTTTTAATCGCCGGAGCTGGGGCTGGTAAAACATTTACTATTGTTGAAAAAATCAAATATTTAGTAAATGAAATTGGTATAAAACAGGAAGAAATACTTGTCATTTCATTTACTAATAAAAGTGTTAATGATTTAAAAAATAAAATAGATTTTGATATAAATATAATGACTTTTCATAAACTAGCTATGAGTGTATTAGATAAAAAAAATATTAATTATAACTTAGTTAGTGATACAGAACTAGAATTTATAACTAATGAATATTTTAGGAGCATTGATTTAGAAAAAAGAGATGAAATACTTAGATATTTTAAAGAATATGACTATGATAAATTTTTAAATAGTTATAAATATATTCAGTTTAAAAAAATAATTATTACTTTAATTAAGTTATATAAAACTAATAATAAAAATAAAGATGATATTAAAAAGTTGTTTTTAAAAGATTATTTTTTAAGTAAATATACTTATATTATAAAATGTCTGTATGATAATGAATTAAATTCTAATAATAGATTGGATTTTGATGATTTAATTATTAAAGCAACACAATGTTTAGATGAAGATTTAGGTTATAAATATATTATTATTGATGAATTTCAAGATACTTCTTTGATTAGATTTAATCTTATAAAAAAAATTAAAGAATTGTCTGGTTCTACCTTTTTTTGTGTTGGAGATGATTATCAATCTATTTATCATTTTTCAGGTTGTGATATAAATATTTTTTTGAATTTTACAAAATACATTCCAAATTCTGAAATAAAAAAATTAAAATATACATATAGAAATAGTCAGGAACTAATAGATGTTAGTTCAAAATTTGTTATGAAAAATGAAAGTCAGATAAAAAAAGAGTTACTTAGTCATAAACATTTAGAAAAACCAATAGAATTTGTTTATTATATTAATCCTAGAAAAGCTTTTAAAAAACTATACAATAAATTAAAATGTGAAAATAATGATTTACTTGTTCTAGGAAGAAATAATTTTGATATAAAAAAGTTTAGTAATGAAGAAATAAGAGAGTTTATGAGTGTTCATTCATCGAAAGGTCTAGAGGCTGAAAATGTAATTTTAATTAATTTAACTGATGGATTATATGGTTTTCCCAACAAATTAATAAATTCTAAATTAATAGAAGAACTTCATCCTTCTGATAAAACCTATCTTTATGCTGAAGAACGTAGACTTTTTTATGTAGCACTTACTAGAACTAAAAATAAAGTTTATATCTTAGTTCCTTTATTTAATAAATCTATTTTTATAAAAGAATTAAAAAAGATAATACATTTTAAGTAGGATTTAAGCAAGATGCCATTTGAATTAACAAATGAAATACTAGAAAAAGTAGCAAATATAATGGAAAAAATTGGTAAGCTTGATAATGTTAGTTATTTAGAGCAAACTAAAATAAATTCAATTCATAGCTCTTTGGCTATTTAAAATAAATAATCCTCTTTCTGCTAATGAAATTATGGATAAGTTAAACATTAAATCTAAAGAAACTTTAAGATGTATGTATTTAGATTTAACAATTAAGCAAAGACTTATAAAATTAACTATTCCAGATAAGCCAACAAGCAAAAATCAAAAATATTATAAAATTTAAAAGAACCTGTATTTTTACTTTTACAGGTTCTTGTTTTTATTAGAAATTATTCTTTATTTTTTTCTGTTTTTTCTTTCTTTTCTGGTTTTGGCAAACATTCTTTACGAGAAAGATTTAATCTTCCACGATTATCATAACCTAGAGATTTAACCATGATTTCATCACCAACGCTGAACATATCACTTGGTTTTTCTACTCTTTCCCAGGCAAGTTGTGAAACATGTACTAAACCTTCACATCCTGGCCATAGTTCTACGAAACAACCAAAATCTTCAACTTTTGTGATTTTTCCAGTATAAACTTTGCCTTCTTCAACTTCACGAATGACATCAAGTATCATTTGTTTAGTTTTAGCAATTATATCTTTATCAGTATGGTAAATTATTACTCTTCCATCATCTTCAAGGTCAACTTTAACAGCATCTTTATCATTTACTGTTGCAACATTTGATGCTTCAAGAATAATTTTAGTAATCATTTCTCCACCCTTACCAATGATATCTCTAATTTTTTCTGGGTCAACATTAAATGTTTCAATCTTAGGGGCATACTTACTTACTTCTTTACGTGGTTCTGGAATAGCACTTTCCATAACATCTAGAATTTCCATACGAGCTTTTTTAGCTTGAGCTAGAGCTTCACCAAGAATTTCTTTTGTTACACCTTTAATTTTAATATCCATTTGTAATGCTGTGATACCTTCACGTGTTCCTGCTACTTTAAAGTCCATGTCACCCATGTGGTCTTCAAGACCTTGAATATCAGTTAGAATTGTGTACTTACTTCCATCTGGGCTAGTGATAAGTCCCATTGCTATTCCTGCAACTGGAGCTTTAATTGGAACACCTGCTGCCATTAAGCTTAAACATCCTGAACAAATTGTTGCTTGACTAGATGAACCATTGCTTTCTAAAACTTCACTAACTACACGAATTGTGTATGGGAATTCTTCTTCAGATGGAATAACTTGAGCTAAAGCTCTTTCCCCTAAAGCACCATGTCCAATTTCTCTTCTTCCCGGAGAACCATATCTTCCAACTTCACCTACTGAGAATTGTGGGAAGTTATAATGAAGCATAAATCTTTTTGTATCTTCAATTCCAAGTCCATCAAGAATTTGATGTTCACCTAGGGCACCTAAAGTTGTTGTTGCTAAAACTTGAGTTTCTCCTCTTGAGAATAGTGCAGAACCATGAGTTCTTGCGAGTAAATCTATACCAGCATAAAGTGGCCTAATTTCATCCATCTTTCTGCCATCCGGTCTAATATGTTCATCAGTGATAAGACGTCTTACTTCTCCACCTTCAATTAAATGAAGAACTTTACTTACTTGAGCCATTTTATTGTTCTTATCCTCATCTTCGGCATATACTTCATCAAAATGAGCCATTGTATTTTCTTTAACTTCATCAATTTTGGCATATTTTTCTAGCTTTTCTTTAATTTGAATAGCTGCAAGCATATCAGCAGTCGCAAAATCTCTTACAGACTTTTCGATTTCACTATCAATTTCTGCCTTAGGTAGTTCAACTTTTTCTACCCCGATTTCATCAATAATACTTTGTTCAAATTCACATAATTTTTTAATATTTTCATGAGCAAACATTAAAGCATCAAGCATTAATTCTTCACTAACTTCTTTAGAACCTGCTTCAACCATGCAAATAGCATCTTTAGTTCCTGCTACTGTTAAGTGTAGTTCACTTACTTCGTTTTGTTCTGCAGTTGGATTAATAACAAATTTACCATCAACTAATCCAACTATAACACCTGCTACTGGTCCATCAAATGGGATATTTGATATACCTAAACATAGAGATGAACCAAATAATGCAGTCATTTCTGGTGAATTATCTTGGTCAACAGATAAAACTGTGTTAATTACTTGAATTTCATTTCTTAAATTTTCATCAAACATTGGTCTGATTGGTCTATCTATAAGCCTTGCAGCAAGGGTTGCAGCATCACTTGGGCGACCTTCTCTTTTAATAAATCCTCCAGGAATTTTACCTACCGAATATAATCTTTCTTGGTATAATACTTGTAATGGAAAGAAATCTTGTGATACTGGAGTTTTTCCCATTACACAAACAGATAATACTGCTGTATCTCCATATCTTACTAGTACTGCACCATTTGTTTGTTTTGCTAGTTCTCCAGTTTCTACAACTAACTGTCTTCCATCAAAATCTAATTTAAATACTTTCTTCATAAACATCCTTTCTAAAATAAAAAGACACTAAAAACAAGTGCCCTTTTAATTATTTTCTTAAATTTAATTTTTTAATTACTTCTCTATAACTTACTACATCATTTTTCTTTAAGTAGTCAAGTAATTTTTTACGACGACCAACTTTCATAAGTAGACCTCTTTTTGAATGATAATCATGCTTATGTTCTTTTAAATGTTCTGTTAAGTTATTAATTTCATTTGTAAGAATTGCAATTTGTACTTCAGTTGAACCACAATCATTTTCAGATTTTGCAAATTCTTTAATGATTTTTGCTTTTTCTTCTTTCATTAAAGCCATAATATTTTTCCTCCCACTTTCTTAATTGGTTTAATCATAGTATTGATTTGGAGATATCAAAACCAAGAATAAACTTCATATATTTATTATAATTTAAAACTCACTCTTTTGCAAGCACTATTTTAAAGATGCTAATAATTCATCTTTTTTCATTGTAGAGTAACCTTTTACTCCTTTTTCTTTAGCAAGTGCTTTTAATTCTGCCAAAGTTTTTGAACTTAAATCTTCTGATGCTTCTTTTTTAGTTTCTTTCTTTTCAGCTTTTACTTCTTTAGTTTCAGTTTTAACTTCTTTTTTAGCTACTTTTACTTCACCATTTAAAGCTTTTTTAGCAGTTTCAACTAATGCTGTAAATGATTTAGGGTCATCAATTGCCATTTCTGATAACATTTTTCTGTTGATTTCAATACCAGCTTTAGCAAGTCCATTTATGAATTTTGAATAACTAATTTCATTTTCACGACATGCAGCATTAATTCTTGTAATCCATAATTTTCTGAAATTTCTTTTATTTTGTCTTCTGTCTCTAAAAGCATATGCTCCACTATGGAAAACTTGTTCTTGTGCAGTTTTATATAATCTGTGTTTACTTCCAAAGTAACCTTTTGCTTCTTTTAAAACTTTTCTTCTTCTATTTTTAGAAACGTTTCCGCCTTTAACTCTTGCCATACTATTTCACCTCCATGATTAGATAACAGATTTTAATCTGCTACTATCTCCTTTTGCGAGTGTTCCTTTATTACGTCTTTGTCTAACTGCTTTTGCTGTATCTTTTCCAGTCTTATGGTTACTTCCAGACTTCATATAAGTTAAAGTACCATTCTTTTTCTTTTTAAATACTTTTGAACTTGAACTATGTGTTTTTTGTTTACATTTTGCCATACTAATTTCCTTCTTTCTTTTTTGGTGCTAAAATCATTGCAATTTGTCTTCCTTCTTGCTTTGGTTCGGTTTCAATTACTGATACTTCACTTAAAGCATCTGCAAATTTAAGTAATACGTCACGACCTAATTCTGGTCTAGCCATTTGACGACCTTTAAAACGAATGAATGCTCTAATTTTATGTCCTTTTTCAAGATATTCCTTAGCGTTTTTTCTTCTTGTTTCAAAGTCTCCAACATCAATGGTTACTGATAAACGATATTCTTTTAACTCTTTGTTGGCTTCTCTTGCTTTCTTTTGACTTTCTTTTAGCTTCTTTTGTTTTTCATAACGATATTTATTGTAATCCATTATTTTAGCAACAGCTGGTACGCCATTACCATTCATTAGAACTAAATCAAGTCCAGCATAACCTGCAAGAGTTAATGCATCATTTAGTTTTTTTAATCCCATCTTTTCGCCATTTGGCCCAATTACCATCAATTCTTCAACACGAATATTTTCATTGATTGGTAGTTCATTACTATCAAACTTTGCTATATTAAGCACCTCCAACGTCAATTAAAAAATGGATACCTATTTAGTATCCATCCATAAAAAAGTATATCAAATAAATCTAAATACTTAAATGGCATTTACCTATCGCTATTTGCAATCAGGTGGATACTAAATCTCTTTCCTTTTTTCAAGTAACATCATTATATTACATCATTATTCTATGTTTGTCAAACATTTTCTATTACTTTTAGTTATTTTTAGCTATTTTTCTATATTTTACCCTTTTTTTCTTACTAAAGAATAGGCTTGTTTTTTTAATTCACCGCTTTTTATTTTTTGAATTTGTTCACTTAAAACTGCTTTAGTAAAAAATACTGCTTCACTTAAATCTACATCTTTATCAACAAATTGATATTTTTCTTTAATTGAAGTCCATAATTCTTCATGTCTTTTGACAAATTCTTTATCTAGAAAATCAGCATTTATATCATCAAGATTCATTCCATACATCATAACCATTGCTTCAAAATATAAACTAAATTTATCTTCATCATAATTTTTACCAAACAATTTATATATATCATAAAAATCTTTTACTCTGGTATTCGGAATATCCTCTCTTGTATTATGTGCTATTATATAAAGTTTTTCAGCAATATGTTCTTCAAAAGATGGTGTATTTATATAAAACTTTTGGTCCCCTTCAAATAATGGTTCAACTGCTTTAAATTGAGTTTCAAATATCACTTTATTATTATCTTTAAAATCTATTGGCACAGGAATAACCATTTCTTTAGAACCTTCATAGTTAATCTTTGCTACAACAGGTATTTTATAGACTCCATTTTTGGTTTGCCTTGGTGTTGTTGATAAATCAAATGTTAATTCATTAGAAAACGTATCATATATTGTTGCAAACAAAATATTTATTGGTATATGATGTGATAAAGTTGATGATAAATCTATATCTAAAACCGGTCTAGTTAATTCTTTTAAATGAACGTATTGACTAAAACTTCCCTTTACTACTAAATCTCCATTATTAATTAAGGCTAATTTTTCTAATAATTTACGTGCATAATATGTTGTATATGTTGCCATTGGAGTAATACCTAATCTTTTAGCCTCTTTTTTCATAAAAGATTTTTCTTGATCTAAATTTCTAAACTCCATAAAAAATCCCCCTTAAATTGGCAACTATTTTACCACAAACTTAAACAAAATGCAAGTTTATAACAAAAAAGCAGTATGTTTTATCATATTACTTTTTGTTAACAATTAAGTTTTCAATATATTTTTTGAACTCTTCAATACTCATTGTAGTAGTTTCTGTACTACCAAATAGTCTAAAGCTAATTGTTTTTTCATCAACTTCTTTTTGTCCTAGAATTAAAGTAATTGGAATTTTTCTTATTTGACTTTCACGCATTTTATAAGATAATTTTTCATCACTATCATCAAGTTCTACACGATAATTTGCATCTTTTAACATTTCATAAATAGATGTAGCATATTCTAAATGATATTCTTTATTTACAGGAATGACATTTATACCTACTGGAGCAAGCCATAGAGGTAGTGCCCCTTTTGTTTCTTCAAGTAGCATTGCTATAAATCTATCTAAAGAACCTAATATTGCTCTATGAATTACAACTGGAGTTTTCTTTTCACCATTTGCATCGATATAATATAATTCAAATCTTCTTGGTAGTAGGAAATCAAGTTGAATTGTTGATAATGCTACTTCATTACCTATTGCTGGTTTAATTAATATATCAAGTTTTGGTCCGTAGAATGCTGCTTCACCTTTAGCTTCGATATAATCAATTCCAATATCATTTAAAACTTTTCTTAATGCATCTTCAGCATTATTCCACATTTCATCATCTTGGAAATATTTTTCTTTATCTTCTGGATCTCTTAAAGATAAACGACATTTATAATTTTTAAATCCAAAATCTTTGTAAACATCCATGATTAAATCAAGAACGCCTTTAAATTCTTTTTCAATTTGTTCTGGTGTACAGAAAATGTGTGAGTCATTTTGAGTAAATGATCTAGCTCTTTCAATACCTTTTACTGCACCGGCTGCTTCATATCTAAAGTCATTAGCTATTTCCGCAATACGAATTGGCAAATCTTTATACGAATGTAAGAAATTTTTATACATTACCATGTGATGTGGACAATTCATCGGTCTTAAAACATATGCTTCATTGTCCATTTCCATTGCTGGGAACATATCGTCTTTATAGTGGTCCCAATGTCCACTTGTTTTATAAAGTTCTACACTACCTAAATCTGGAGTATGAACATGGCTATATCCATATTTTATTTCTTTATCAGTGATGTAATTTTGTAGTGTTCTCCATAAAGTGTAACCATTTGGTAACCATAATGGAAGTCCACGACCAACTAGTTCTGAAGTCATAAATATTTTTAAATCTTTACCTATTTTACGATGGTCTCTTTCTTTAGCTTCTTCAAGTTCTTTTAAATGAGCTTCTAGTGCTTCTAGTGTGTCAAAACAAACTCCGTATATTCTTTGTAACATATGATTTTTAGCATCATTTTTCCAGTAAGCACCACTTACTTTAAGAAGTTTAAAGTTTTTTAATTCTTTAACAGTATCTACGTGTGGTCCACGACATAGGTCAGTAAAGTCCCCTTGAGTATAGCATGAAATTACTTGAGCATTTTCATCCATTCTAGAAATTAAATCGATTTTATAAGGGTCATTTTTAAACATTTCTAAAGCTTCTTCTTTACTTATTTCATGTCTAACTATTCTTTTACCATCTTTAGCTAATTTTTTCATTTCTTTTTCAATTGCTGGTAAATCTTCTTCATTTAAAGTTTTACCATTAAGGTCTATATCATAATAAAAACCTTCTTCAATAACTGGCCCAACCCAGAATAAAGCATCTGGATATAAGTGTTTAACTGCTTGAGCCATTAAATGAGCACATGAGTGATTCATTACACTTAATTTTGCATCTTCTTTAATATTAATCATTTTATCTTCCTTCTTTCTTTTCTCTTTCTCTTTTTTCTAATCTTGAATATTCTCTTTTTACTTCTTCTAATTTTCCACGTAATCTTTGTTCCATTAACTCTGCAACATTAGGTTCATCTTTAACTTTTTCTAAATATTTTAAATCACAGCGTATTTCAAATAACTGCTTTAATATTATATCTTTTTCGGTGTCATATTCCATACACATTCCTCCTTTTAACAAAAAAAAGAATGATACCAAGGAGTCTTTTTAAAGACGGTACCATCCCTTTATTTTACTTAATTACTGATAACGGACTTATCCGTGGTTTATTAACCCTCTTAGAAAGTGGTAATTAACAACTATTTTGTTAGCTTCCACCGACCGCTAACTCTCTATAAAAATTCATTATTAATCGTGTCTTTCCTCATCGATTTCATGATAATTCTATCATATATTTTTACGCTTTTCAATACAAAATTGTTAATTTTACGCAAAAGTATTGCATTATTTTAAGCAATTTGGTATAATTTACTTGTTCTTGAAGGACATGGGTTGTTAGCTCAGTTGGTAGAGCAATTGACTCTTAATCAATGGGTCTAGGGTTCGAATCCCTAACAACCCACCATTAATTTGTGTGATAAAACTAACAAATACGCTAGAATTTGTTAGTTTTTTTTATTTTCATTTATGCTTAAAATAATGTAAAAATTTATATAAAAATGATTTTCGGCACCTTTACGGCACCTTAAAAAAACACTAACAATGCTAGTATTTTTAATTTTTTCTATCTTTTTCTAGATTTGCAAAATCTGATACTTGTGATTCATCAGGTCTTGTTTTATTGAATTCTATTTTTTGTACCTTTTTAGTAGTTTTACCTACGGCATCAGTTGCAATGTAAAGTATCCAGTATTGGTCAATACCATTTATTTCATCAACTTCATGATAAACTTTATGGGTAACTTTTACTCCTGGTTTGTCATCTTTTACTTCAAGATGGTCATAATTTATATCATCAATTGAATCAACATAAAGAATTTTATCAAAAAACTTAATCGTTGGAGCTTTAATATCTTCTTCGTTATTAACATCTTCTAAATACTCATTACCAACGGGATTTGCAACCCATCCCCATTTGCCTTTTTCGTATTCAATATGATACCAATAATTTCCGCGATGATTTTCATAGTCATCCACTTTATAAACTTGACCCTTTTTTACTTGCCCTAATTCAGAACTGTTTTTATCGGGCTTTTTTCTAATTTTAATGTATTCATTTACAACTTCAATGTGCCATCCTTCTTTAATCTTCTTAACTCTGGCATCTTCTACAATACCTAAAATAAATTTAACAGCAAAGAAACCTATTACTATTAAAATAAGAATTGTAAATATTATTTTTAATTTTTTCACACTATCACTTCCTATATCTAATTATACCAAAAATTTTTTATTTTACTAGTACTTTATTTTGTGTTATAATCTAATTGGTGATTAATTTATGAAGAAGTATAAGTATCAAAGACTTACAAAAGATGAAAAAAAGGAAGCTAAAAAAAATTTTTATCAAACTGAACAAGGGATAGAATTAAAGAAAAGATTTAACAGAATTTTAATTTATAGCATTATCTTAATTTTATTTGGAATTTATTTACTTGTTGAAGCTTATATAAAGAAAGATTCTTATGCTCAATATGTATATGGTTCTATTCTTATCTTATTTGGAATTGGGTTCTTAATATCTAGAGGACATGTAATGATGATGAAAGTTAATTATTTTATTACTACACACAAAAACACTATGAAAAAGTAGTGTTTTTAGTTTATATATTATTTAATGCAAAGAAAATTGCCATTATAATTATAAAAAAAACAAAAATTAACGCTAGTAAAATTGTCATTCTTTTTTCTTGTTCTAATCTTTCTTGCTCTAACTCTTTCATCATATCAATCCAGTCTGTTAATTTGGTTCTTGTTATTATATATTTATTTCCGACTTTTTCTAAAGGTAACCCATACATAGCATAATATTTCATTATTCTATTTCTTGAACAATGAAATATAGCCGTTAAATCTGTAACAGTTAGGATTTCATCATTTGTTTTTTCTACTTTCTTTATTGTTTTAGGTTGTTCGTATCTTTTTGTTAGGTTTGCTTGCTCATAATTATTTAATGATTGTTCTTCATTATAAATTTTTCGATTTACTATTGCTTCACCTAGCCCAGATAAATTTCCCCCTTTTGTTCTATTACAGCAATAAATGGGATTTATTGAATTTATTATCTCATCTTCATTTGTGTAAGTGTCATTAGTTTTGTAAACATATATTCTTGTTGTATCACATGCTCTATAACTATCAATAGAAATAATTGAAGTTTCTACATTACCAAATATTACCCTATCAAAAGGAATCACTTTATTCCAGTGTTGAATTATTCTTTGTTTGATATTACTGGAAGTTCCGATATATACTTGGCAGTAATTATCAAGCACCATCATATAATACCCCGCTACACCTTCATATTTTTTTAAATCAGTTACTTCTTCAAACAAAGGATGCAATTCTAAAAATTTACTTATTTCATTTTCAAAATCTTGAGAGTTTAGTGAAAAAAGTCTTTGCATGTTTATATCATAATTTTGCATACATCTATTATATTTATTTTTACACCATTCATCATCGTAAACTTTACCATTTCCAAACGAACTTTTATTATTAACAATAGCAAAATTCTCGCGATTTAATTTATATCCATATTTACTTTCTCCTAAAGTAATTCCAAAATGTTCTCTAGCCATATAATCACCTTTTTTATTTTAATTCATCTGAATGTGTATTGCATTATAAAGAATATAAAAACTACATAAATTAATAACAAGATAATTATAAAAATTGTTCGACTTTTCCTAGATTCTAATTCGTGTTTAAGTTCATTAACTCTCATTTCATCTTCTGCAATCATATTTTCAACCATTATTTTGGCTTCGTCATTTATATTATTTAATTTAGATTTATTATTTTCTATTTTCTTTTCAAGCATCTCGATTTCTTCTAGAACTTGAGATTTACTTTTATGGGCATTTGGATTCGTATTTACAATTGTTGTATTATTATTCATTGTATTATAGTAATTTTGTCCCCCTCCATTTGTTAATGGATTATATCCAAAATTGTTTTGATCATTAAAATTGTTATTCATATAAACTACACATCCTTCTATAATAAAATAATAACAGATAAATATAACTTTTTCAACACAATTTACAGACTATTATAAATTATTTACACATAAAATTATTTACACATAAAAATAGACCTTAAGGTCTATCATCAAATTGTTCCATTTCGTCTAATTGGTCTTCAACTAGATTTCTAAATCTTCTCTTATATACCGCAACTTTTCTTCTTAAACTTTCTGCTTCAGATTCTATTCTTTCAGCTTTTTGTAAAGCATTATTTATTACTTTAGTTGCATTTCTTTTAGCATCTTCGATGATTACTTTAGATTCATCATAAGCTGCTTTTTTTATATTACTTGTTGATTCTTCCGCTACAAGAATAGCACGATTTAAAGTTGCTTCAATATCTTTATAATGCTTTAGTTCTCCCTTTAATGTCTCAATTATCTCACAACTATTTTTAAGTTTTCGTAACATACTTTCATATTCTACAGTTACTTCCTTAACAAAATCGTTAACTTCTTCTTTTTTATAGCCTTGAATACTTGTACTAAATTTATTTACCATAAGGCCACCACCTAATTACCAGTCTAGTTCTTCATCATTATTTTTACTTGGTTTTTCTGCATCATCAGTTATTTTTCCTTGTACATTAACATTTTTAGGTGCAACTAAATAAATGCCTACACCTATTTTTTGCATAGAACCACCAATTGCATAAATAACTCCGCTTAAAAAATCAATAATTCTTTTAGCTTGATCAGATGTAACTCTTTTTAAATTAACAACTACGCTATTACGATTTTTTAAATGGTCGGCGATTTGTTGTGATTCAGAGTATGCACGAGGTTCAAGTAAAATCATTTTATTACCTGTTTTATCAGCTTCTTTAATAGCATCTTCCTCAGAAATGTTGTAGTATCCATCTTCTGTACCATTTAAATTATCAATGTCATCATCATCTTTAAAAATATTTTTTAAGCTAAATCCCATAATTGATTCCTCCCTAGTCTACTATCCCATTTTATCAAATTTTTAAATTTTTTACAAGAGTTTTACGCAAATTTTTCTTGTTATTTCAATTATACTATATAATTTAAAATAAAGCTAGAGTTTTTTCTCTCTAGCTTTAAATATCTTTTTTTGTAAGTTCGCTATATATATTATTATTAAGTAACAACATAAATGCTTTTTGTTTTATAAAAGCTGGCACTACAATCAATTTAATTAAAGCGCTATTTCTAATAATAAGAAATATAGCAACCATGTTATGTCATCTTCACCCAATTATAATTCTATCTTTTTGCTTATGAATGGTATTAATTCATCAACTTTTAATGTAATTTGTTCCATTGTATCTCTATCTCTTAGGGTTACAGTATCATTTTCTATTGTATTATCATCAATAGTTATAGCAAATGGTGTACCAATGGCATCACTTCTTCTATATCTTTTACCAATTGAACCAGATTCATCATATTGACAATCAAAATATTTGCAAAGCGTTGCATAAATATCATTAGCTTTTCCAGCATGAACCTTTTTAATAAGTGGTAAAATAGTTACTTTGTATGGAGCTAAAGCTGGATGAATTTTTAAAACTATTCTTTCTTCACCTTCTACCATTTCTTTGGTATAAGCATTTGTTAAAATTGCTAAAAGTAATCTATCTAGACCAACAGATGGTTCTACAACATATGGCAAATATTTTTCATTTGTTTCTGGGTCCATGTAACGAAGGTCAGTTCCAGATGCTTCTTGATGAACAGTTAAATCATAATCTGTTCTATCAGCAATACCCCATAGTTCGCCCCATCCCATTGGAAACATAAATTCTATATCAGTAGTTGCTTTACTATAAAATGACAATTCTTCTTTTTCATGGTCTCTAAATCTAAGATTATTGCTATCTAAACCTAAAGTTTTTAAAAAGTCCATACAATAATTTTTCCAATATCCAAACCATTCTAAGTCAGTATTTGGTTTACAGAAAAATTCAAGTTCCATTTGTTCAAATTCACGAGTTCTAAAAATAAAGTTACCTGGTGTAATTTCATTTCTAAAAGCTTTCCCTGTTTGACAAATACCAAATGGTACTTTTAATCTCATGCTTCTTTCAATATTTTTGAAATTAACAAAAATCCCTTGAGCAGTTTCACCACGTAGATAAACAGTGTTTTTTGTATCATCTGTTACACCGATTGATGTTTCAAATAATAAATTAAACTTTCTTATTGGAGTAAAATCACTTTTACCACACACTGGACATGTAACGTTATTTTCTTTGATGAAGTTTTCTAACTTTTCATTATCCCAGCCATCACCAGTAACTTTACCATGAGTAAAGTCTTCGATTAATTTATCTGCTCTGTGTCTAGCTTTACATTTTTTACAGTCAATTAATGGGTCAGCAAAAGAAGCCACATGACCTGATGCAACCCAAACTTTTGGATTCATAATAATCGCAGCATCAAGACCAACATTGTAAGGATTTTCTT
>ENA-OPXC01001336-OPXC01001336.1-human-gut-metagenome-genome-assembly--contig:-NODE-1336-length-17542-cov-1.930634_pt1 | contig 17542 bp, 13 predicted proteins | sample MGYA00241512_ERZ502016 | MGnify/ENA primary metagenome ERZ502016 (study PRJEB25962, sample SAMEA2043043) | human gut metagenome | biome: human gut; feature: human-associated habitat; material: faeces...
AGTCATCAAAACGCTCCGGGTCTAAATCCTGCGGAGCCGTCACGACCCAGCCTGCCATAACCTTTATGTCATCGCGGTTATAGCAATACAGTTCTGATTTGCGCTGCAAAAAATAGTCATACTCGGTCATGCCCCTATCGGGGGACAGAACATAGTCCTGCCCCTGCCGAGACGGGTCAATGTCAGGATTGCCGGAATGTTCGATTTCGCGGCGATTGTGCCGCAGTTGATTGCGGACTGCGCCCGCTGAAAACTTCTCTACACTTGCCATTGTAATCTCACTTTCCTTTACGGGGTTCATGTCCCCTCCGCCCACGCCTTGAAATGCCCTGCACAACGAAGCAGTGCATTTAGTCGCGGACTGATGTGCCATACAAGGTATGGCAGTTTCCCCGGAAACTCCCACCGCCCTTGCGGGCTTACCTTGCCAAAGGGGCGTGACCCCTCTGGACTCCCCGCTGCCGACAAGACCTGCTTGCCGTCAGTGGGGGCTGCGGCCCCCATCGGAACGACTTTTCGCCGTTCCTGCCCCTATAAGATTGGCGGTGCCCAAGTTCTGCACTTTCGCGCAGAATTTCAGCACCGCCCTTGCTGCGACCTGTACGCCTTACTATCGCAAAGGCGTGTCAGGTCTTACTTTTTTCTACTCGGCAAACGGCACCACTGTCCCATTGCATCACGCTCGATTCCTACAAGGAACTGGATGCCGTCAAACCAGCTGAACGGCAGGCTCGGTTCACAACGAAACGCAAGCGCTGCCATTACATCGTACACAGCTTTTTCGCCCCACAGAACCTCCCACTCAGCAAAAATATCATCTACCAAGCGAGCACCGTTAATTTTGTTGATGCCGCCAGTCGAAATCTGTTTACCGAGGAACTCATAGACCTCGACAGCAGATTCCCACAAGGCATCATTCTCTGTTATGGTGCAGTTCTCTGTGTCCTCGTGCAAATGGTATCTGGCAAAAAAGCCCTGTAAACGGTCTGCATCGTACACCGGGCGTGTTCCTAACGCCCTGATGCCGCGTGTCATTGACTGCTTGATTTCCCACGCATCCAATTTATTTTCTGCGCGGCACTGCAAAATGAACGTTGCCTCTGTGCGGAACGGCTCTGTCATCGGCAAGAACTCGTTTTTGATTGCCATATTGATGATGTCTCCGATTTTCAAGCCGAAAACTTTGGTTGCGACAGTAATCAGAATGTCGCTTTCTTTATCTGAAATGAAATAGCGGTTCATCAGAACGCCCCCTTACGAGATGAAATACAATTCGTTATGCAATACGTTATGTATATAATAGCATATAATATACATCATGTCAATATATACATATCGTATTTTTTAATAAAAATAGTACGGTACACCGCTGCGGCGGGACGGGGAAGCGTGGCCCTGCCGCTCAAAAAAGTATATAAGCCCACACCCTTTAGTCAACAAACTTTCACGGCATATTCTCGCACTTTGCGGGGATGCTGCGATATTCCATGATTTGTTGACACAGGGGTGTGGGCTTTACTTTTTCTTTTCGCCGGCAGGGGCCAAACCTGCAAACCGCTTCGGCGGGGATTTAAAAGTGAACTTTTAAGACGAAAGGACAACGAAAATGAAACAGACGATTAAAACGAGCCGCGTGGCAGGACAGCTTGAGAAAATGTTCCGAGCACTTAATAGCCGCTTTTTTGACGGTGAATTGCCGGAGGTCGTTATCAGCTTGAAAAAGACCGCTGGCGCGTATGGGCACTTCACCACTGGTAAGGTTTGGAAAACAGGCGAAGAACGGCGCTACGAAATCAATATAAGTTCTGCCAGCTTAAACCAAGAGTGTGCTTTTCTGGCTGGCGTGTTAGTCCATGAGATGGTACACGAGTATTGCGCCGAACACGGTATAAAGGACACCAGCAATAACGGCGTATATCACAACAAGAATTTCAAGCACATTGCAGAAACCCACGGTCTGGAAGTCGAACACCATCCCAAATATGGTTGGACAATTACCAGCCCCGGTCTTGAACTTCTGGATTTTGTAGAGGAGCAGGGCTGGCAAGATTTCCAGATGGTCGAGAGCCTTAACCTGCTGGATGTACTCGGAACGCTCCCCAAGGGCGGCAACAGCAGTGCAGGAGCGGAAACCAGAACGAAAAAGCCAAGCAGTACCCGCAAATATATCTGCCCCAAATGTGGCAATAGTTGCCGAGCGACCAAGGTCATCAACCTGATATGCGGCGACTGTATGGAAAAGATGGTTGTTACCGAATAAGTCACAATAACAGCGATAATGGTCGAGTGAGAGTAGACCGCCATTTTTATATGTACACTTTTAATAAGGAGCACTACAATGCAATACGATTACCATTCCTGCCCATACGAACCAGATACCGGCGTTCCCCCTTGCGGGGAAATGGCCGAGTGCAAAACCTGCGCATGGTGCAGTCTTGCGGCCACATCCGAAAAGTAGAACGATGGCGGCGGTCACACAAGCGACCACCGCCATCATTTCCAGTATCAAATTTAAGCTATGCACAAGTAGTATTAAAAGTGCTTGCTATCGTATGACAAAGTAAGTATACTACCAGTATCAAAATTAACGAGCCTCAGAGGTGATACTGCCATGCAGATATATGGTTACTGCCGCATTTCCACGCCACAGCAAAATATCGAACGGCAAGTCCGTAACATTCTATCAATGTACCCCACCGCACATATCATCCGCGAAGTATATACTGGCACGACCTATCAAGGCCGCAGAGAATTAGATAAATTGCTTCACACTGTGCAAGCAGGCGACACTATTGTATTTGACAGTGTATCCCGTATGAGCCGTAATGCAGACGAGGGTTGCCAACTGTACGAAGCCCTATACGCCCAAAATGTAACGCTCTGTTTTCTCAAAGAGCCTCATATCAACACAGAGACCTACCGCCAGACCATCCAACGGCAAATCAGTACCCAACTGGAAACAGGCAATGCCGCTACTGACAGTTTTGTATCCTCGGTCATTGCCGCATTGAACCAGTACACCGTTGACCTTGCCAAAGAGCAGATACGCCTTGCCTTTGCACAGGCCCAAAAGGAAGTTGACGACCTGCATCAGCGCACCAGAGAGGGGATGTTGACTGCCAAATTAAACGGAAAACAGATAGGGCAGGAGCGAGGCCGTAAGCTGATTGTCAAGAAAGCTGCCGCTTGCAAGGATGCCATCAAGAAGTACAGCAAGGATTTTGACGGCACACTCTGCGATGCCGATTGTATCAAGCTCATCGGTATTGCGCGGAATACGTATTACAAGTATAAAAGAGAGTTACGTTTTTTCCTCTGAAGTTACACGCTTAATTACCACACTTTATTTTTGCCAAGTTAATATCTTCATTTCGTGGAATTGTCATTTCAGGCAAATTCTTATCGGATACGATTTCTTTTATTATCTCGAAGTATACTTTTTGCAACTTATATTCTGACAGTTCAACATCCCGCTCGCACATCATCACTTCTCCGCCACCTTTGTCCTCGGCTTCATTCAATATCCGGATAGCGTTCGATAGTTCTTCTGTCCGTTCGATGCCATTTTCTTTAAAATCGTCAATATCCCCATATTCATCATCGTGTTCTACTTGATAATCCATACATTGAATTGCCAAGTCTATTATGTCTTTGCCAATTTTCTGTTTTGCTATTTCCAAATAATTGATAGGATTTTTCATGTAGTAAACATTTTCCGCATACTCTCTGACCTTTTTTATGAGTACAGGAAAACTATTCGCTGTTACTAAGTATTTAAATACCGCTCTAAGTTCTTTTGCCTCATATTTCCCAAACGGTTCAACGCTTTCTCCTGTAACTATACCTTTAATAGCTTTCCCTGTATCCTCATCTATTCCTATTTGCTTACACGCTTTTTCCATTTCAAATGTTTCAAAATCCGTTTCGCCAGTAAGGTATCCGACTGTTACGTCAAAGAAATCCGCAATATTTAACATATTTTCGTAAGATGGAAAGCCTATCGCTTTAGGCGTTCCATCCTTTTTTATCATACGGCCCACGCCAAGCCAACGACTAACATTTGCCTGTGTTCCACCGCCATATTTCTTTTTATATTCTTTCAAAAATGACTCTTGCGTGTATCCATTTTCTTCCATCAATTTGCCGAATCGTTCGCACCAAATAGAGGCCCGCTTTGTCCCAATATCATTCATAATATATTTCTCCGCATTTTTTACTGCATTTATGTCGTCTGTATATCATATTTGATATTTACTTATTAGAGAATAGCAGCTATAATAAGAATTGTCAAGCAGATACCACATCACATAAAGGCCCGCACCAAAGGAGGACTGACATGAGCGACAAGTCAATCACATCTTTCACAAATATTCCAAGCTCCCTGCAAAATGAAATGAGCCTCATAATTTCTAACGCTTTCACTGAATCCCAAAAAACGTCTAAAGAGCTTTATACCGAGAAATTAAAATTGATTACTTCCGCTAAAGATATGTCCACCGCCGAAAAACTTACAGCTATGAATGATAGTTATTCTACTTGGTATCAGCAAAATTGGCAAAATGTTTGCTGCTTGTGTATAATCGCCCTTAGCACTACTGTTGGAGTTCCTATCGCCATAAAAGCTGTACGAAAAGTGCTTGTAGCATAATCATCGTAAAAGCACTTCAATTCATATTCCTTCATTAAAAGTGTATTTATAAAAGTTACAGTTTATCGTCACATATTGACTTATATTCTTTTCTATATTACTATGATACAGGGCGTTCACCGAAGAACAAAGAGACAAGTTAAGAATCCACACGCAGGCCCCTCCGCCATCCGGCTCCGGGGCCTGCTTTCTTTTTTGTTTCCAATCCTCTCTCATTCTGTCCCATGCGGGAAAACATGAGATAATGCGTTGATTTTGCTTGGTGTGGACTTGGAATTTTCTTGGAGTTGGCTTGGAGATTAGGCGGATTGCGAGCGGAACGGAGTGGAGCGAGCTCCTATGCGCTGTCTTGATTTTCTCTGTGCCTTTCTGGATTTTTTCGTGTACCCGCGCATATAGTACGGTCAATGCAAAATCGGAAAATGTGGAATCCTGTTTTGCCTCTTACTACGTCTTTATTCCATCACAGCGATAAATCCATGAGGCAAGCAAAAATTCAAGATTTTCCAAAAGGCACACTAAAATTCCACTTTTTCCAAATTTCGCTCTTTTCAGTTCGATTTTTGGAAAATGTGGAACGGAAGTTTGCCTCAAAAGGACACAGGTGATTTTCCTTTTTCTTCGGTGAACGGACGCCCCAAATTTACAACAAGGAGCGTCAAAAATGCGAAAACAAGTTCAAAAAGAACGCTGTACCAAAATCATGCTCACCAAATGTAAGGCCGTCTGCTGTCTGTATGACAAAGTGCAGCTTGCCGCCGCGAAAATGCTGGATGCAGAACCGGCAATTTTTCAAATTGAATGTAATGTTCCCATCCTCTGCAATGATATTCCTGCTAATGACCTGAATCTACCCTGCGAAACCTACACCACAGATTTTGTTCTGCACTATGACGATGGGCACACGGCAGTCCGTGAGGCTGTCTTTCGGTCTTATTTAAGCCGTCCCTCGGTTGCTGAAAAACTGGAACTGTCCCGCCGATACTGGCAGCAGCAAGGCATCTCCGATTGGGGTATCATCATCGACAAGGAGGATACCAGCCATGAGGAATCTTGACATCCTTGCCGCTGAAAGCGGCGAACACGTCCGCGTTTTGCTTTGCAGAGAAGAGCAGAGCTATGTTGTCAGCTGCCAACACTTTCGGATGCCGTACCCCGTTGCATCGGATTTGCTTGCAGAATTACAGCCCGTCCCTGCCGAAACATACTCTGTTTTTGTTCTGGACGAGGACATCACCAACCGCCAGCGCGATGGGCGCAATCGCAAGCTCGACCTGATTGCGCCACTGTTGGAGGATGCCTGTATCTATGATAAATCCCATCGCAACGAGGTTGTCCGCCAGATTGCTGCCGAGCATGGCATTGCCCGCCGCACGGTACTCCAATACCTTTGGCGCTATTGGGTATACCAAAGTAAAAATGCACTTTTACCCGCAGAACGTCCCGCGCCAGAACAACATGAGCTTACTGCCGATGAAAAGGCCATCCGCTGGGCGCTGAACAAGTATTACTACACCCCACAGCGGCAGAGCTTGCAGACTGCCTACAAGATGATGCTACGGGCGAAATACTGCGACACACACGGCACATTGAAGCCGGAATATCCCACGTTCTGGCAGTTCCGCTATTTCTTTCGCAAGAACCGTGACCCCATCAGTGAGACCATCAGCAGACAGGGGCTTAAAGCCTACCAGCGCAATCACCGTCCGTTTACCGGCTCGGTCTGCGATTACGCGCATACTATTGGTGTGTACATGACTGATGCCACCATTGCCGACATCTACATTGTCAGCCGCCTTTCCCGCAAACCCATTGGTCGACCTGTCATTTACACAATGGTCGATGCCTATAGCCGCCTGATTACTGGCGTATATGTCGGTCTGGAGGGCGGACAATATGCACTGCGCCTGCTGCTCCAGAACACTTTTACGGATAAGGTCAGTTTTTGCCATCAGCACGGGATAGACATTGACCCGCAGGACTGGCCGAGCCATCATCTGCCCACCAAAATTATGACAGACCGAGGCAGTGAATTCATCAGCGGCCCACTGGAAAACCTGTGCGAGAGTTACCATATTGAAATTGAAAATCTTCCCGCTTATCGGCCAGATTTAAAAGGTGTAGTTGAAAAACTGTTTGATTTGGTTCAGAGTGCCTACAAGCCGCTACTTAAAGGCAAGGGTGTCATCGAATCCGATACGCAGGAACGCGGTGCACCGGACTATCGCAGGCAAGGCACACTGGATTTGGAACAATTTACTGCCGTTGTTCTGCGCTGCGTCCTATTCTACAACGCGAAATCTGTACAGACAGGTTTTACCCGCACTCCCGCCATGATAGAATCCAACACGCCGCCACTGGCTGCAAGTATCTGGTCGTTCTGCGATACACAGGATGATTGCCCTGTGCATGAGGCCACAGACAAAAAGCTACTCTATACGCTGTTGCCCCGTGCCGAGGGGAAAATCACGCAGCGCGGTCTGGAAATTTTCGGCCTGCGTTTTTCAAACTGCACTTTTAAAAAGCGTTTTGTCGCTGCCGGTCTCGGTGGACGGGAAACTGTACAGGTTGCCTATGCGCCGGAATGTATGGATACCGTGTGGTTGTATGAAAACGGCACTTACTCGGCTTTTGACTTGGTGCAAAAATCCTATCTGGGCAAATCACTGGCGGAAATTGCAGACGCACAACAGCAGGAAAAAGTAGAACGTACCGACTGGAAAAAGCAGGAATTGCAGGCACAACTCGACCTCATGAGCGATATACAAGCCATTGCAGACCGCTCCGAACGTACAACGCCAGACCGCAGTAATATCAGCAAGCAGATACAGCGAAACCGCAGTACAGCCCGCAAACAAGAAAGCGTATCGCTGATGGATTTACTGACAGAGCAACAGGAGGACGATTTCGATGCACGCTGATTATATTGCAAATCCGCTCTACGACAATAATCCTTTTATTGAAGCCTTGCCTCCGATGCTGTCCGGCAAAGACTTGATTCATGCTTTGGCAGTCATCCCACCCTATAACGATAGTGACCGTGACCGCAGCACCGGGGAACGTTTGCAGCTGTTGTCCTCGCTATATGAGTTTTACCAGCCCCTATCCATGACGATTGACTTATACTGTGAAATCTACACTGCTATGCAGCATTGCTATGGGCAGTATTCAATCCACAGCGAAGCTGCCGCCATGCAGAACGGTTACTCGCTGATGCACGGCAATGCTCTTGCCGCATCCATCGGCGGCGGCAATTCTTTCTCTGTAGTCGGCGTGTCGGGTCTTGGCAAGTCAACCGCCTTGCAACGTGTATTATCGTTATATCCGCAGGTCATTGAGCACACTGAGTATCATGGGCAAAAGTTCTACTGCCACCAAATCCCGTACTTGGTTGTGCAGACCCCGCACGATGCGTCCATTAAAGCACTGATACTGGATATTTACCTGCAAATCGACAGTTTGATTGGAACCACCTATCAAAAAGATGCCCTATCGCGCAGGTTGAGCATTGATGTCCTTGTCAGTCAGCTTAATCAAATCGTGCGGGTCAATCATATTGGGCTACTGGTGATAGACGAGCTGCAGAACATTGCCTACCGCAAAAGCGATGGCGGTATACGTTTCTTAAATTTTCTCGTCCACCTTATCAACGGGGCAGGGGTAAGCGTCTGCATGGTCGGAACACCGCGCGTATTGCAGGTATTGCAGCAGGAGTTTCGCTCTGCACGGCGTACCACCGGGCTTGTCTATGACCGGCTGCCCAACGATAAGGAATTTTCGTTACTCCTGCACGGGCTATGGCATTACCAATACACACAGTATGCCACCGACCTGACACCCGAGCTTGCAAACTGGCTGTATCGCAAGACACAGGGCATCCCGGATATACTCTCCAAATTGCTGTATAATGCCCAAAAGCAAGCCATCCTTGACGGACGCGAAAAGCTGGACTTAGAGGTTTTTGAAAGTGCATTTATAAAAAATCTGGAGATGGTGTCAGAATACATAAGCGAGCTTTCCGCCAAGCCCATTGTTAAGCGGCAGGCAAAGACCACGCCGGAGGTATCTGTAGGTTCTGTAGCCCCCACCAAGATTGTTGGAAACGATATACGGGTGCTGCTCAAAAAAGCGAAAAAGTGCGGCGAATCACCTGTATCTGCTTATGCTGAGTATATCAAGGGCGAGGTAGCAATATGATTAGCTTCTTTCCCTCGCCGTACCCTGATGAACTATGGTACAGCGTCATTTGCCGCTACCATGTTCACAGTGGCAACTACTGTGCTAAGCACACCCTGCGGCAGCTATATGGGGACAATTTCTGTGCTCCCAGTCTAATGCTCTGCGGGCCTATAAATACGCTGTTGGCACAGCTTCCGCAAGGGTTCTTGTCTGCAAAGGATGTTGTAATGCAGCACACATTTTATCCCTATTACGCGCGGTTTTTCCCTACGCAGCGTAAGCGTTCCACCTATGCCTATGTTGTCAATGGCAATCCTTTAACCGTACATCGGATGGGCATTTCACAAGCCAACGGAAATCATTGCTCCGTAATGCGCTATTGCCCCGTCTGCTATCAAGAGGACTTGCAGTTGCATGGTGAGCCTTATTGGCATCGCAGCCACCAACTGCCGGATATGCAAATTTGCACCAAGCATCGCTGCTGGCTAGTCGATACCGATGTCGCATACAATAGCACACGACAGCAAGAACTATTTCCCGCATCATTCACTATGCAGCTAAAAAAGCAGTCAGCAGAACCCGTACCGGGCTGTCTGCTGGCGTTAGATTCATTATTGCATGATACTTTAGATTCAAGTTTTGATTATCGTGACGGCTCTGTTTACCACGCCGTCCTTGACTGCGCATTACGTTCCCGTGGCTGGCGCTCCCTGACCGGGGGACGTACATACGCCACCAAAATCGAAAATGCACTTTTAAACCTATATGGCAGTTATGTTCCTGCGACTGACATATCCGCAAAGCAGCTGCACGCCACACTATGCAACAAGTCCGTTGCGCCGCGATATGTTCTGCAACTTGCCGTTCTGCTGAGACTGACTCTCTATGACCTGCTGCACGCACCCGATGCCGTGCTAGACTATAAGGCCGAGATGAAAGAAATGTATCAATCAGGAGCCAGCATGTACCACATAGCGCAGCTGTACGGCACGGACGCAAAGACTGTGGCAAGATGGGTGAAACAGTAAGGGCAATGATTCTGTCGGCCATAGTTTATAATGGCAGCTGCATATCTATGCTGCTGCTTTTTCCTTATCTGCCTCCTTTCTTTTACTATTTTTACGTGCTTTTCTCTTCTCATCGTATTCCCTTTGAATCAAGATGAATTTATCCATCAGTACCTTTTCTTTACTACGATTTCCCTTGATTACCATTGATGGGTTAATCAGCCAAACGCCATCAAGTTGCATTGCCACAAACCCCTTATCCGCAAGGGAGTCCATCGCTCTCTGTACGGTGGCTTTCGAGCTATTGATATTTACTGCAATCTTTTTCATTGTTCCAACGTACATATTGTTACCGCTCTGCATTGCACATACCAGAAAATCCAGCACCAGTGATTCCTTTCCGCCCAGTCCGGAAACAACTCCAAAAAATGAATCATACACTTTAAAAAAATTCATTTTCACATTGCTTATGCTTTCTGGTGTCGAATATTCTCGCGGCAAAAATAACGGGTCATTGCCATCGCCATCCGTTATAAGTAAATCACTTAGCGGGCGGTTAAGCAGAGTGTCATATTCTGACATTAGCCGTGCTTGCACATAAATGTCGCCTTTAACAAGCAGCCTTGGATTTATCATCCAAACTCTTTCATCCTCAGTCTTTGCCAGCATATCACTTTCCTGCATCTTTTTCACTGCATTACGTACTGTTACGACATCGCAATTCAATTTTCTTGCTATCGTTTTGTACGCCCCAACGAATTTATTTTTCGTCGGCTGTGTTTCCTGCAAGATGTATGCCAACACCTTGCTTTCCGCAGCAGAAAAGTTTGAAAGAAGTTCAAAGAACTTAGCATCGGCTTTCCAAAAGTGCTTTGTCCCGTATCCAGTGTTGTGACACTCGTGCTGGATTTTCTCAGCCACGCCAGTTTTAGCGTTTTTCAGAACAATCGTTTCAACATTTTGTTTCTTCATTACATTACTCCTTTGATACTTAAGGGGTGATTCCATGATACTTTTTGTTTCATTTCCATATATTTCCATGCAGAATATACGGCTATATATCGCTATATTTTTCAAGTCTTTCGTTCACAAATGCCAAGTCTCTCTTCTTATCTATTCAATGTTAATTCATTTCATGAAATATCATTGATAAAATAAGAAATGTCGCGGGAAACATACAGCCAACCCGCAGAATCTCTGCTGTCAGTTTGTTGCCTCTTATTTGCTCCTATATAAGTTCGCGCCTTGCGGGGGAAGATAGGAATAAATAAGAATCACCAGCAGAACTCTTATTGTCTCCTATGATTCCGCGCTCCGCGAGACAAATAGGAAACTATAAGTAATCTGCCGAAGTAGTAGTTACCGCTTTGTCTTGCCGTTCTGGCTTGCTGAATATGCTTACCTTACCACCAAAAGTTTGCGGCTTTCCCGTAACCATTCTACAGAGGGCAGGGCCTTCCTTTGGCCGAAGTGAAGCACTGCTTGCGGGAGAAGTTCAGACCGTCCCGTAAAGTTGCGGCAGTGGGTAAGTTCCTTTCGTTCTGGAGACTGAACGCCAAACTGCCGTAAGCGTTCTTCTCGGCAACGGAAGTTAGCGCCTTCCGGCAAGTTGAGCCTTGACATGTTGCAACCATTTTGCGATTGTCAGCCATCTTAGGGTTGCCGATGCTGCTTGTTATTTTGTTTTCAAGGTACAAAAAAAGGAGCCAGTACAAACGCTGCTTACACTATCCCCGTAGAGATAATGTCGCAATTTTCGTACTGGCTCCTTAGAGCTTTACCATTCAGTATGATTATTCAGTTTTAGATTAACGGACACCCAACAAGTCTTTATACACTTATCGAGTTTACATTTATATTATACCACAATTTTGCACAGAACGCAAGTGCGTTAAAAGAATTACACAAGCCCGAAGTATTTGTCAAAGAACGCTTGCAATTTTGTAATAATGCCATCCTTTTTAGCCGTTCGGTTGCCGCCGCCAAAGCGCGAGACCGGCGGCAGGATGCGGTCAACATCTGTGCCGGTAGTCTTTAATATGCCATCTCGGAAAGAGTTATCCACAAACTTGCGCGTTTCATCCGGCTTGAGCTTTTCCTCCACGATAAGTGTATCAAGGTCGGTTTTCTTTTGCTCGGTGACGAACTTTATCCAGTCGTCATCTACCTTGGTGGCCGTATTGACGGTTGCGATAAAGTTTTCAATCAGGTCTTTCTTGCTGCGCAGCTGCATACTGGAGTCCACGGCCTTGCGGATGTCAACAAGGATTTCTTTATCCTCGCAGTTGCTATCGTGATACTTGGCAACCAGCATAAGGATATAGTCAATGTTGATTTCCACCTGACGGATAAGCTCCATCTCAAAAACTATATCGTCATTGATGACTTCCTTATCCGGCTTTGGTGACCGCAGCTGTTGGTACAGGTCAATATAGTTGCTCTGGTAGTCCTGCATATCGCGCGGGGAGAGCAGTTCATTGCCCGCAAAGTCGTCAAACGAGGTAAGGATATTTCGCAGCCGCAGGATTGCGCCAAACAGCGCAATAAAGTCCTTTTGGTTTTGTTCTCCAACAATGGGCTGACCCAGCGGGAACTTTGCTTGCAGCTTGGCAATCAGGTCTTCGTAGCCGTCGTGGTGTTTGCCGTCCTCGTCATAGCCATCGTAATAGGCTTTATAGTTTTTCAGCAGAACGATACTGCCCGCATTGCGGTCACCAAACAAGGCAATGGCTTTGTTGGTTTCCTCCTCCAGATTGCGGAAGCAGACAATGTTGCCGTATGTCTTTACGGAGTTCAGGATACGGTTCGTGCGCGAGAACGCCTGTATCAAGCCGTGCATGACAAGGTTTTTATCCACCCAGAGCGTATTTAGCGTTGTAGCGTCAAAGCCCGTCAGGAACATATTTACGACAATCAGGATGTCAACCTCGCGGTTTTTCATGCGCAGGGAAAGGTCTTTATAATAGTTCTGGAATCTGTCGGCCGAGGTGTCATAATGCGTCTTAAAAAGTGCATTATAATCCTTGATTGCAGACTCCAAAAAGTCCCGCGAGCCTGCGTCAAGCTGGCTGGTATCGTCAGAGTTTTCCTCACCCAGCATGCCGTTTGCATCTTCCACGTCCTCGTTGGGCGCGTAGCTGAAAATCGTTGCCACGCGCAGGCGCTTTGCTTCGGGCAAGTCCTGCATCTGGCGCTTAAATTCCAGATAGTACGCCTTTGCCATTGCAATCGAGCTGACCGCAAAGATGGAGTTAAAGCCCGACAGACGTACACTGTCCTTGACTTCTGCGACCTGCCCGCGTGTTTTATCGGTTGCCACTGCCTCAATATTGCGCAGCGCACGGAAAGAATACGTTTTACCGTTGCGTTTTGTTTTCTGGTCAAAATGCTCTAAGATATATTTGACGATTTCCTTTACACGGCGCGGGTCGGCAAGTGCTTTTTCGGTGTCGATGGCCTTGACCTGCTTATCGCCAATGCCTGCCTTGCGGTTGACCGTATCCACATAATCAATACGGAACGGCAGGACGTTGTTATCGTTGATAGCGTCAACAATCGTATAGGTATGCAGCGGCAGGACTTTTTTGCCGTTTGCATCAGGCTCACCGCCAAACGCCTGCGGTGTAGTTTTCAGCGTGGGCTTGCCGCGCGTACTGGCATTGGCTGCAAAAATCGGCGTACCCGTAAAGCCAAAGAGGTGATAGTTCTTAAAATACTTGGTGATGTCCTCGTGCATATCGCCAAACTGGCTGCGATGGCACTCGTCAAAAATCAAGACAACGTGCTTTTGGAAAATCTCATGTCCCTTATTGCGGGAGACAAACAGCGCCAGCTTTTGAATCGTTGTGATGATGATTTTATAAGTATGCGGGTTGCCTTTGGCATCCCGGTCTTCCAGCTGGCGTTGCAGCACCTGCGTGGAGGTGTTACCGTTGGCCGCTCCTTTTTCAAAGCGGTCATATTCTTTCATGGTCTGGTAGTCCAAATCCTTGCGGTCTACCACGAACAGAACTTTATCAATGTAGGGGAGGTTAGAGGCCAGCTGCGCCGTTTTAAAAGAGGTCAGCGTTTTTCCGCTGCCCGTGGTGTGCCAGATGTACCCGCCTGCGGCCAGCGTTCCCGTCTGCTTGTAATTGGTCGAAACCTCAATGCGGGACAAGATACGCTCTGTGGCCGCAATCTGGTACGGACGCATCACCAGCAGCAGGTCTTCGGACGTAAAGACGCAATACTTCGTCAGGATGTTCAGCAGCGTATGGCGGGCAAAGAACGTGCGGGTAAAGTCCACCAAATCGGGGATGACACGGTTTTTTCCATCAGCCCAAAAGGACGTAAATTCAAAGCTGTTGCTTGTCTTTTTGCCGCTCTTTCGGGTCGTTCCGGCGCTCTCTTTAATATGGCTGTCGCGGGTCGTGTTGGAGTAGTATTTTGTGTTCGTGCCGTTGGAGATAACAAAAATCTGTACATACTCATACAGGCCGCTGCCCGCCCAAAAGCTGTCCCGTTGGTAACGGTTGATTTGGTTGAACGCCTCTTTGATGGGCACACCGCGCCGCTTCAATTCCACATGAACCAGCGGCAGACCGTTTACCAGAATCGTGACATCATAGCGGTTATCATAGTTGCCGCCGTTCTCGACATACTGGTTAATGACCTGTAAGCGGTTGTTGTGGACGTTCTTTTTATCCAGCAGCGTGATATTGACCGTAGAGCCGTCCTCGCGGGTCAGGTTCTGAATGTTGTCCTCTTGGATGCGGCGGGTCTTTTCTTTGATGCCATCGTTTGCATTGGCGATTTTATCTCGAAAGAAAAAGTCCCACTCTTTATCCGTGAAAGTATAGTTGTTCAACAGTTCCAGTTGGCGGCGCAGGTTTGCCACAAGGTCAGCGTTATCATGAATAGGGAGGTAAGCATAGCCCTGCTCCTCCAGCATCTTGATAAATGCCTGCTCCAGCGCAGCCTCGCTTTGGTAGGCATCAGAACGCTTGCTTTGCGGTTCGTATTCTGTTACAACCGTGCTTTCGTTGCTGGCAGCAACTACATTGTAAGTGCTCATGCACCCAACTCCTTAAATGTTAAGAGCTTGTCCCGATAGTATCCGTATTGCTTTTGCCGTGCCTCGATTTCGGCGGGGAGACCGGTGGTGAGGTCATTGCAGATTTCATTGAATCTATCAAGAATTTCAACAATTTGTGCTTGCTTTTGAAGCGATGGAAGCGGAACTATAATTTCCGAAATCGCAGGCACATTGGAATGTACAACCTTGCTTTTCACTCGGCCCTTGCTTTTTTGTTCTTGCGCATCTGTTGTTGATAATACGTATCCCATATATTTAGGATTCTGCTCATGCTTCATTATGACAATATCGCCACCTGCAAGGCATTGTTTATTACCCATATAAACACAAGACTTCGCAATATCTTCAACTTTTTCACCTGTTATTGCAAAGAGCACATCTCCGTGTTCAAAATACTTTTTACTTAAAATCTTACTTTCGTCAGTATGGGAAACACACTCATTAAACCAAACATTATATGTAGTGTAAATTTCACCATAGCGGACACACGGTATACCGCTTTCCGTTACTTGGTCGCGGGTAATGCCTGCACCACGATAAATTTCAGTAGCAATATCTTTTAGTGGAAGTTTTACATATCCAAATACATACTGCAAGAGCTTAATTATGCTCTGTCTGTCTGTCTGTCTGTCTGTCTGTCTGTCTGTCTGTCTGTCTGTCTGTCTGTCAAGATTATGTCGTCAGCCGCAGCAAACGTCAAGAGCATATCCCGATAATATTCATACTGTTTTTTACGGGCTTCAATTTCAGCAGGCAGGCCAATGTTCAGGTCAGAACAAATGGCATCAAAGTTATCCAGCACTTTTGCCAAGCGCTCCTGTACTTCATACGGGGGTACGGGAACTTTATAGGCAAGCACCTTTTGAAAATCCAGTGAATCTACAGTTCCACCCTGCTTTTTGGTCTTTACAAGGATGTCCTTGCCATTGCCTTGAATCACATGAAAAGCATAGCGAGGGTGTACATCTTCCGCCACCGACAGAATTTTAATATCCTGATTTACAGTCGTTTCAAATGGGATATATGCTACCGGGAACGTATGTTTTAGTATACCTGAACGGGTCACAATCGCAATGCTATTTTGCGGATAAACCGTCATAGAGGCATCTTTTACCGCCCATTCGGTGATATGGTCTTGCGTATCGCTTAATGTAGAGGACTTCATATCCTTAGAAGAAATCCAAGGAATCGTTCCATCATTCCAATAGCGAGGTTCAGCCATAGATGGAGTCTTACCGCCAGACCATTTTCCCAGTTCTGCCAGCGTTCTCCACTTTGTCTCAAATGTCCCCCCCCTGTGGACACCAAAAGTCAAAAGTGTATCGCGGTAGTATTCATACTGCTTTTTGCGTGCTGTAAGCTCCGCTGTAAGCTCCGCTGTAAGCTCCGTGAAATTGTCCAGTATCTGGACAATTTCACATTGGACTTCAATCGGTGGCACAGGAATTTTCAATTGCTCTATAGAATTTCGCGAAAGTCGTGGTATGCTTGCCTTTCGTACTCGCGATTTAATTCGCGGCTGTTCTCTTAACAACGCGTGGTATATATATCGGCTAGATATGTTTTCACCACATACTAATGGGTAACAATCATCAGCAGCCCAAAATTTAACTTTACTATATCCAATTTCTCCAGCCGCACCCGCACCAATGATAAATGTTGTACCTGCATCATAATTATATTCTGTGTGATACCCCAACGGTGTCATGCTGTTTTGATAAACCGGATACTTTCCTTCTTCTGAAAGCTGTTCACGGACGAGACGTTTTCCTCTCTCGATTGATACAATATCTCCAAGACTTTTATATTCTACTCCGTCAGGGCACAATTCAGTAATTAGTTCTCTTAGGTTACTCATATTCCACCACCCAAGCAATCTTTTTTCTTTATGCCTTCCAAATACTTGTCAAGGTCATATAGTTTTTTAATTTGTAACTCTGCCACCTGGTATATATCCTTAAGTTCTACACCTATGTACTTAAAATATTGCATTCCATCTTCTTTTTTTGAATATACATATAGCACAAAATCTGCGGTTTTTGTGGGTGCTTCTGCAAACCTGCGAAGTCCAATTTATACCAATCTTTACAATCTGAAAAAATCCTTGTTATTGCTGTGTTTTCTCTCCGTACATCAACGCAAATCATATCCCCATCAAATCCATAATCTTTATGCCTGTTTGTAGATAACGGATGCGCTACAACAAACGAACGTATTGCTTTAAAAAAACGTAACGCCTCTTGGATGGATTCTTCCTCTTTATATGTGTAGTTATTGGCAACTTCGCAAAGCAGCGTCTTTTGAATTGCTTCTATCGCCTCACATATCCAGTCAACAAGCACTATGACATAAACAACCTCTTTCATTGTTGGTTCAGCCAAAGCTTCTATCTCGTTGTTTAGGTCTTGAATACAATAATTTATTTTTTGAATGTAATCGCAAATTCGACTATAATTATATGTATCTCCCCATATCCACTTTTTGTAAACGCCTCGAAGATTTTTCGACCAATCGAGTTTATTCATTGAACGGACTCCCATAACATTTTTCTCTGTCATCACACCGATTTAGTTCACTTCAATCTCCGCAATAATCTTATCAATCTCGTCACGCAAAACCTGTTCCCGCGCT
>ENA-OPXC01001337-OPXC01001337.1-human-gut-metagenome-genome-assembly--contig:-NODE-1337-length-17524-cov-2.783502_pt1 | contig 17524 bp, 8 predicted proteins | sample MGYA00241512_ERZ502016 | MGnify/ENA primary metagenome ERZ502016 (study PRJEB25962, sample SAMEA2043043) | human gut metagenome | biome: human gut; feature: human-associated habitat; material: faeces...
TGACACCGTCCGGGCGCGGGAATTCTTCGTCGAGGCCATCCGCAACGACTCGACCTTCGCACCGGCCTATTACGAAATGGCCGCAAACGGCATGTATTCCACGCCCGACGAGGCGGTGGATCTGGCACGCACGGCCTTCCGGCTCGACACCGCCAACAAGTGGTACCACCAGTTCCTCGGGCAGGCACTCATCTATGCCCGCCGTTACGACGAGGCGCTGGCCGTCTACCGCCGCCTGCGCAGCGACGAGCCGCAGAACCCCGACAACTACCGGATTCTGGCCGCCCTCTACGAGCAGGCGCAGCAGCCCTTCTCGGCCATCGCCACGCTCGACTCGGCCGAGGTTAAAGCCCTGTGGAGCCCCGTTACGACCCAACTTTCGGCCTTCGACGGCGCCCAGAGCGGCACGCAGGGAAAAGCCTGGTGGTATATTTTCATCCTGGGCTTTGCCGGCGGACTCATCGCCCTGTTCACGCCCTGCGTGTGGCCCATCATCCCGATGACGGTAAGTTTCTTCCTCAAGCGCTCCAGCAACCGCAGCCGGGGTATCCGCGACGCCATTACCTACGGCATCTCCATCATCGTCATCTACGTGGCCCTGGGCCTCATCATCACGTCCATATTCGGCGCCAGTGCGCTCAACGACCTCTCGACCAACGCCATTTTCAACATCTTCTTCTTCCTGATGCTGGTGGTGTTTGCCGCCAGTTTCTTCGGCGGGTTCGAGATTACGCTGCCCTCCAAGTGGAACAACGCCGTCAACCACAAGGCCGACACCACCACGGGTCTCATCTCCATCTTCCTGATGGCCTTTACGCTCTCGCTGGTGAGCTTCTCGTGCACGGGCCCCATCATCGGGTTCCTGCTGGTTGAGGTGTCCACGCAAGGCAGCATCCTGGCCCCCACCATCGGCATGTTCGGCTTTGCCGTTGCGCTGGCCCTGCCCTTCACGCTGTTTGCCCTGTTCCCCACGTGGCTCAAGAGCGCGCCCAAGAGCGGCGGCTGGATGAACGTCATCAAGGTGGTGCTGGGCTTCCTCGAGCTGGCCTTTGCCTTCAAGTTCCTCTCGGTGGCCGACCTGGCCTACGGCTGGCACCTGCTCGACCGCGAGGCCTTCCTCTCCATCTGGATTGTCATCTTTGCCCTGCTGGGCCTGTACCTGCTGGGCAAAATCAAGTTCCCGCACGATGACGACGACACCCACACCGGCGTGACCCGCTTCTTCCTGGGTCTGGCCTCGCTGGCCTTTGCCGTCTATATGGTACCCGGCCTGTGGGGTGCCCCGCTCAAGGCCGTCAGCGCCTTTGCGCCGCCCATGTCCACCCAGGACTTCAACCTCGACCGCCAGGCCGACGTGGAAGCACAGTTCAAGGACTACGAGCAGGGCATGGCCTATGCCAAGAGTGTGGGCAAACCCGTCATGATTGACTTTACGGGACACGGCTGCGTCAACTGCCGCAAGATGGAGCTGGCCGTATGGCGTGACCCCGAAGTGACCGACTACATCAAGAACAAATACGTGCTCATCTCGCTCTACGTGGACGACAAGACCCGCCTGCCGCAGCCCATCGTGGTCAAGGAAAACGGCGAGGACGTCACCCTGCGCACCGTGGGCGACAAGTGGAGCTACCTGCAGCGCGTCAAGTTCGGCGCCAGCGCACAGCCCTTCTACGTGTTGCTCGACAACGAGGGCATGCCGCTCAACCGCTCCTACTCCTACGACGAGGACATCAAGAAGTATATCCAGTTCCTCAAATTCGGTATCGAGCAGTACGAGCAGAAACAGTCGTAAGCCGCGCTTACGCAACATCCGAAAAGACCAAGAAACGGGCTACCGCCATTCCCACAGCGATGGGGAGAATGGCGGTAGCCCGTTTCTTGTCAGTACCCGCAGGGCGCGGCCGGCATCTCGGAAAGACAAGGTCGGACCTTTTGGGTTTTCCGCGCCGCCCGGTTGGAAAAATCCGGCATCTTGTTTTCCGTCCGCGCTCCCGCGGCGCCACGACTCCCCCATTTCCGTCAGCTCCGCGGCCCGCGCAAGCCGAAAAAACACTCTTTTTGGCGATTGCACGGCCTGCATGGTTGGCGTAACTTTGCACCGGGAAAAAAAGACGAATGCCGCTCCGTCGCCTCCCCCGCCTGACCTTTACAAACGGCATTCACATATTGGTTATAAATGTTTCATGACAACCGGATGACAACAAGACTCCTATTCCTCGCCCTGCTGCTCTTTTCTGCAGGCCGCACCACACTGGCAACTGCTGCCGAGCGCCTGCTTTCGGGCCGTGTGACAACCCCGCAGCGCCAGGCCGTAGATTATGCGGTAGTTTATCTGAAGGGCACCACCTTCCGCACACAAACCGACCACCGGGGCCAATTCAGCCTGAAAGCGCCTGAAGGCACCTACACCCTGGTGGTCACGGCGCTGGGCTACCAGACATTTGAAAAACAGGTAACCCTGCGCGATACGGCGGCTTACCTCGTCACCCTGCGTTCGGCCGACAAAGAGCTGGGCGAGGTAGTGGTGTCGCACGCCGGCATCAGCCGCGTGCAGCAGTCGGCCTACAACGTGACGGCGCTCGACGCCCGCCCGCTGCACAACTCCACCAAGAGCCTGAGCGAGGCCATCGGGCAGATGCCCGGCCTGAAAATCCGCCAGACGGGCGGCACGGGCTCGGACACGCAGTTCATGCTCGACGGCTTTACGGGCAAACACGTCAAGATATTTATCGACGGCATGCCGCAGGAGGGCGTGGGCAGCGCCTTCGGGCTGAACAACATTCCCGTCAACCTGGCCGAGCGCATCGAGGTGTACAAGGGCGTGGTGCCCGTAGGCTTCGGGTCCGACGCCCTGGGCGGCGTCATCAACATCGTCACGCAGCAGAGCCGCCCGCGCTGGTACGTGGACGCCTCGTACTCCTACGGCTCGTTCAACACCCACAAGTCGTATGTCAATGCCGGACAGACGCTGAAAAACGGCCTGACCTATGAGCTGAATGCCTTTCAGAACTATTCGGACAACAATTATTATGTAGATACCTACGTGACGCAGTTTCTCGACAACGGTTTTACGCAGGTGGACAAGAACAAGATTGAGCGCGTGCGCCGCTTTAACGACACCTACCACAACGAAGCCCTCATCGGCAAAATCGGCATTACCGGCAAGCCCTATGCCGACCGCCTGATGGTGGGCCTGACCTACGCCCGCATGTACAAGGAAATCCAGACGGGCGTGCGGCAGGAAATTGTGTTCGGCCAGAAGCACCGCCACGGCTACACCCTCATGCCCTCGCTCGAATACCGCAAGCGCAACCTGCTGACGCCGGGCCTCGACGTGCAGCTGGCGGCCAACTACAACTACAACCTGACACACCAGGTGGACACCTCGGCCTACCGCTACAACTGGTACGGCCAGCGCCAGTACACCGGCACACGCGGCGAGCAGAGCTATCAGGACAACGAGCAGCGCAACATCAACTGGAACGCTACGCTCACGGCCCGCTACCACCTGGGCGAGCACCACCTGCTGACCCTGAACCACACCTTTTCGGCCTTCAGCCGCGACAGCCGCAACCTGACGGGCAGCTCCTCGACCATCACCGACTACGACATGGCCAAGGTGACGCGCAAAAACGTGTCGGGCCTGTCGTACCGCTTCACACCCTCGGCACGCTGGAACCTGACCGCCTTTACGAAATACTACCAGCAGTACAACCGCGGCCCCGTATCGACCAGCTCCGACGGTTTCGGCAACTACGTCAACCTGAGCCGCACCAACCGCAACCTGGGCTACGGTGCGGCGGCAACGGCCTTTTTGCTCAAGGAGCTGCAAGTCAAGCTGTCGTACGAAAAGGCCTGCCGCCTGCCGTCCAACGACGAACTCTTCGGCGACGAAGACCTGGAAGCCGGCCGGGCCGACCTGAAGGCCGAACAGAGCCACAACTACAACTTCAACCTGAGCTACACCCTGAGCCGCAACCGGCACAGCCTCTATGCCGAAGCCGGCCTGATTTACCGCCGCACGTCCGACTACATCCGCCGCGGCATCAGCAAATACGGCAGCAACTACTACGGCACGTATGAAAACTACGGGCGCGTCAATACCAAGGGCTACACGCTGTCGGCCCGTTACAGCTACGCCTCGTGGCTCAACATGGGGGCATCGTTCAGCCAGATGGACGCCCGCGACGGTGTGCGCTACCTGGCCTCGGGCACGGCGCAGCAAAACCTGCACTACGGTATGCGCATCCCCAACCAGCCCTACCGCTTTGCCAGCTTCGACGCGGCCCTGAGCTGGCCGGACCTCCTCTGGCGCGGCACCCGCCTCACGCTCAGCTACAACGGCTACTACCAGCACGCCTTTCCGCTCACGTGGGAAGGCTTCGGGTCGGCCGAATCACGGCGCACGGTGCCTACGCAATTCTCCCACAACCTGTCGCTCACCTACAGCCTGGCACAGGGACGCTACAACCTGACACTGGAGTGCCAGAACCTGACCGACGCCAAGCTCTACGACAACTACAGCCTGCAGAAACCGGGCCGGGCCTTCTACGGAAAAATACGCATCTGTTTCGGAAAATAACATAACAAAAAACATATCAGACATGACCAAGAGTAAAATTCTCCTTTCAGCCGCTCTGTGCGGCCTGGGCACCCTCATGCTGGGCGCCTGCAGCGAAGATAACCTGACCGGAGGCGGCAACGGGAACGAAGGTTCCGGCAACTCCCTGACACGCTACGTGGTGGCCGGCGCCATCGACGATTTCAATTATCTGAAAGCCACCGACAGCATCGACGGCGGCGGACAGCTCAGCCTGACCGACGGCACGCAGGCCGAAGCCGGCACCTACTGGGTGTTTATGAACGAAGACTACCTCTTCCGGCTGGTCTACAACAAGGGCGAAGCCGGCACGGGCGAGTCATACGTGCTGGACACCGACGGCCGCATCCGCGAAAAGCAGGCATATAGCTTCAACCGCGTGACGACCTACGGCACCTGGGGCGACAATGTCATCACCGCCTCGGCAGGCGATACCGACCAGACGGACGCTGAGGGCAACATCGCCCAGGGACTGCTGGTCAACTACCTGAGTGCAACCGACGGCACGGTACTTACCCGCACTTATCCGGCCGAAAACTTCCTGGGCAACGGTGAATATGTCACTTTTTCGGGCTTTGTAGAAGCCAACCAGCGGCTCTACACCTCCGTAGTGCCGATGGGTATGAGCCGCTACGGCATTCAGGCCCACCCCGAACGGGTATCCGACTCCCGCCTCATTGCCCGCCAGAGCGGCGGCTCGGCCAGCAGCGCCTATGAGCAGGGTGAAATTCCCTCCACGCAATATCCCGACTCGGCCTACGTAGCCATTTACAGCGGCAACAACTTTGGCGAACAGCCCGTCATTGCCCGCACCGGAAAAATAGGCTTTGCCAGCGGTCGGATGCGCTCGCAATACTACCAGACCATTTGGGCTGCCGGCAACGGCGACATCTACGTATTCTCTCCCGGATACGGCCGCCTTACCTCGCCGGCCGACATCGACGCCGCTACGGGTGATACCATCGTCATGCGCCGTCAGGGCACATTGCCTTCGGGCGTCATGCGCATCAAAGCCGGCGCCACCGACTTTGATCCCGACTATTATGTCAATATCGAAACCCTGGGCAACCAGCATCCGATTTATAAATGCTGGCCCATACACGACGATTATTTCCTGCTGCAACTTTACACACAGGGATTGCAGTCAAAAGGCGAATATACGACCGAGCTGGCCGTTTTCAAGGCTGAAGACCGCACACTCACCGTGGTCAGCGGACTTCCCTCCGCTGAAACTATAAGCAGCTTCGGTAACATTCCTTTCAGCGAAAATGGTTATATTTACATGCCGGTCACTACTACCACTGACAGCTACCCGGCACTTTACAGAATTGACCCGCTCACGGCTACCGCCCAAAAAGTGCTGGAAGTGAAAGCTGAAAGTATCAGTACGCTGGGCCGCCTGAAAGCACGACCTTAACTTTTTCTACGCACATGCGACAGTTTTTTCACAAAGTCCATCTTTGGATTTCCATCCCGCTGGGACTGATTTTTTTCATCTCATGCCTGACCGGCGCCCTGCTGGTTTTTGAACAGGATATCCAACAACTTCGTCAGGCCTCGCTCTATCGCGTAACGCCGGCAGCGACTCCCTCGCTGCAACCCGCACAGCTGGCCGAACGCATACAGATGCAAATGCCCGACACACTCAAGCTGGCCTCACTCCAAATCTTCCAGGCTCCCGACAAAGCGGCTCTGGCCACTTTTGAAGGCGCCGAAAAGAAATCATACGCCGTAGATCCGTACACCGGACAAATCAAAGGAAGCCCAAGCAGCAGTACGTTCTTCCAGACCGTGCGTAAACTGCATCGCTGGTTGCTCAACCCGCCACCTTCGAAAACGGCAAAATCCGCAGGCAAAGTCATCATCGGTGTTTCCACGCTGCTTATGGCTGTCGTGCTGATTACCGGACTCATCTGCTGGTGGCCCAGAACACGCCGGATGCTTCGCAACTGCCTGAGCGTAAGCACCCGTCACGGCAAGCTGCGCTTTTGGTATGACACCCACGTATCACTCGGATTATATGCCTTGATTTTCCTGCTGCTCATGGCGCTGACGGGCCTGACATGGTCGTTCCAGTGGTATCGGAAAGCAGCCTACGGCCTGTTTGGCGCCAACCAGCCGGCAAAAACCGGCAAGGCCGACACCTCACCGGCACCGTCCAAGCCCCAAAAGCCCACGGCGGCTTTCGACTACGCCGTATGGAACCGTACGGCAACTGAGGCGGCCGAAATCTGTCCGAACTACGAATGGCTCAAACTGACCAACGGCAATCAGGCCGAAGTGCTGCCGGCCGACGCTCCCCTTGCACGCGCCACCGACCGCCTGCTGACCGACCGCCACAGCGGACAAATCAAGAACATTGAGCGCTGGACCGACAAGCCCCGCGCCGACAAGGCCAAAGCCTGGTTCTACGCCGTACACACCGGCTCGTGGGGTGGCATGCTTACCCAGATTCTTTATGCCATAGCGGCTCTGATTGGCGCCTCACTGCCCCTGACGGGATATTACATGTGGTGGCGACGCCGCAAACACGCGTCCCGCCCTGCATGCCAGAGCTGACAACGGGCTGAACCCCTTTCCTGTTTTCACACCCCCGGACTTATCGGAACGTCCGGGGGATTTTTTGTGGGAAAAAGTGTAATTTTGTACCTGCTATGACGTATGTTGATGTAATTGTTCCCCTGGCCTTCGGTGATACGCTCACCTATATCCTGCCCGAACCCCTGCTCCAGAAGGTAGAGGCGGGCATGCGCGTGGTGGTGCCGCTGGGCAAGCGGAAATACTACACCGGCATTGTCACCCGCATCCACCATAATCCTCCCCCCGAAGGCATTCTGCTCAAACAAATCGGCGAGGTCGAGGACACGCACCCCATTCTGCTGCCCCGACAGCTGGAACTGTGGCAATGGATGGCGCAGTATTACATGTGCTCGGCGGGCGAGGTGATGAAAGCCGCCATGCCCTCGGGCCTGAAGTTGGAGAGCGAGAGCGTGGTGGAGGCTGAAGAGACTTTTGAGGCCACCGACACGCTGACCGACCGCGAGCGCGAGGCCCTCTCGCTCATCCTGGCGCCGGGCGGCTGCTCGGTGGAGGCGCTGCAAAAGCAGCTCGACATCAAGAATGCCCTGCCGCTGGTGCGCCGCCTGATGGACAAGGGCGCCGTCAGGCTGGGCGAGACCATGAGCCGCGCCTTCCGTCCCCGTACTGAGCTGCACGTACGCCTTGCCCCGGAGTGGGCCACCGAGAGCCGCCTGCACCAGGCGCTCGACGAGCTGCAGCGGGCGCCCAAGCAGCAGGCCCTGCTGACGGCCTACCTGCAGCTTTCGGGACTGCCGGCAGCCCTGACCATGCAGCAGCCGGACCTGGTGGCCGAGGTGGCCAAGGCCGACCTGATGCAGCACTGCGCCGGCGGCGAGGCGGCCCTCACGGCACTGCGCAGCAAGGGTATTTTGCAGACGTATGCCTTTGAGGTAGGGCGCCTGCCCCGGCGCCAGGCCCTGCCCCAGTCGCTCCAGTCGCCGCTGAGCGAAGCGCAGCAGCAGGCTTTCGACGAAATTCTGAACGTGTTCGGGCAAAAGGACATCTGCCTGCTTCACGGCGTCACCTCGAGCGGAAAGACCGAAATCTACACCAAGCTCATCCAGCGCTGCCTGAGCCGCGGCGAGCAGGTGCTCTACCTGCTGCCCGAAATAGCCCTGACCACGCAAATCATGCAACGCATGGCGCGCGTGTTTGGCGAGCAAATGGGCGTGTACCACTCCAAGTTTCCCGACGCCGAGCGCGTGGAAATCTGGCAAAAGCAACTCTCCGACCAGCCCTACGGCCTGATTCTGGGCGTGCGCTCGTCGCTCTTCCTGCCCTTCAGGCAGCTCGGCCTGATTATCGTGGACGAAGAGCACGAAACCTCCTACAAACAGCAGGACCCCGCCCCGCGCTACAACGCCCGCGACGTGGCCACCGTGGCCGCCCGCCTCTACGGCGCCAAGGTGCTGCTGGGCACGGCCACACCGTCCATCGAGAGCTACCACAACGCCCTGACGGGCAAATACGGTCTGGTGCGCCTGACGCAGCGCTACGGCCACATCCAGCTGCCGGTCATCGAGGTGGAGAACGTCAAGGAGCTGCGCCGCAAGAAACTCATGAACACGCCCTTCTCGCCGCGACTGATTGAGGAAATGCAGCAGGCGCTGAAGGAGGGCGAGCAGGTCATTCTGTTCCAGAACCGCCGCGGCTACTCGCCCGTCATTGAGTGTCACACGTGCGGCTGGGTACCGCGCTGCACGTGCTGCGACGTCAGCCTGACCTTCCACCAGCGCGAACACCGCATGGTGTGCCACTACTGCGGAGCCTCGTTCGAGGTGCCGCGCCGCTGCCCCAACTGCGGCGACACCGACCTGCGCGACCTGGGCTACGGCACGGAGAAGATTGAGGCCGCCGTACGGGCTATCCTGCCCAAGGCGCGCACGGCGCGCATGGACCTCGACACCACGCGCTCGCGCTCGTCGTACGACCAGATTATCGGGCAGTTCCAACGCGGGCAGACGGACATCCTCATCGGCACGCAGATGGTGACCAAGGGGCTCGACTTCGACCGCGTGCGCGTGGTGGGCATCATCAACGCCGACCAGTCGCTCTCGCGCGCCGACTTCCGCGCCTACGAGCGCACGTTCCAGATGCTCTCGCAGGTGGCCGGGCGTGCCGGACGCCGCCAGCGCCGCGGCCTGGTGGTGCTGCAAACGCGCCAGCCCCAGCTGCCCGTCATCTGGCAAATCGTACAGAACGACTACGAGGGGCTCTACCACGAGCAGCTCAACGAGCGCCAGCTCTTCCGCTATCCGCCCTTTACGCGCCTCATCGGCATCTATCTCAAACACCGCGACGAGCGCAAGGTGGAGGCCGCCGCCCAGGCCCTGGCCGCCGTATTGCGCCCGCACTTCCAGCAGGACCTGCTGGGCCCCGACCGCCCGCTCGTGGGACGCATCCAGCTGCTCTACATCCGCCACCTCCTGCTCAAGGTGGAGGCCACGGCCTCGCCGCAGGCCGTGCGCCGCACACTGCTGGCCGCCCGCCAGTCGCTGCTCAGCGTAGAGGCCTACAAGTCGGTCAACGTTTACTTTGACGTCGACCCCATGTAGGACGGTTCTCCGAAAAGACGGCGGGAAAAAATTTTTTCCTCCCGCCCTGCTCATTTTTCCTCCCATTCTGTTTTTTTTAAGTCCGACCTTTTTCCGGATACCTCCCGCACCACCCGTCAGCCCCCGGATACAGGGGGATTTTTCCTCGCAAATGTTTGGAAAATCGTGGCGCGTTCTTTATCTTTGTAAACAAGAAGAAAGGGCCATACAGCCGCCGTTTGCCCAACCGCACCGCCTCTTTGTGAGCCAAGCTGACGCATACGAGCTGCCCACCGCCCGGACATCACAAAAACCTATGCAGAAAATCGAACTCCTGGCACCTGCCCGCAACTACGAATGCGGCCATGAAGCCCTGCTTCATGGCGCCGATGCGGTATATATAGGTGCTCCGGCCTTTGGCGCACGTGCCGCCGCCGGCAATTCCATAACCGACATCGAGCGGCTGTGTCGCGAAGCCCACGTGTTTGGCGGCCGCATCTACGTAACGTTCAACACCATCCTGACCGACGACCAGCTGGAGGCCGCCCGGCGTCAGGCCCTGCAGCTGTATGAAGCGGGCGTGGACGCCCTGATTGTGCAGGACATGGCACTGGCGCAGATGGACCTGCCGCGCGATCTGGCGCTGCATGCCTCCACCCAGATGGACAACCGCACGCCCGAGCAGGTGCGCTTCCTGAGCGACGCAGGCTTTGAGCAGGTGGTGCTGGCACGCGAGCTGACCCTGAAACAGATAGCCGACATCCACAGGGCCGTGCCCGAGGCGGCGCTCGAAGCATTTGTCCACGGCGCGCTCTGCGTCAGCTTCAGCGGGCAGTGTTATGCCTCGGAATACTGCTTCGGACGCTCAGCCAACCGCGGAGCCTGCGCCCAGTTCTGCCGCATGGCCTTCGACCTGGTGGATGCCGACGGCCGCACGCTGGTGCGCCAGAAGCATCTGCTCTCGCTGCGCGACATGAACCGCACGGCCGGGCTGGAGGAAATGATGGACGCCGGCATCAGTTCGTTCAAGATTGAAGGCCGCCTCAAGGAAGTCAGCTACGTCAAGAACCTTACGGCCTGGTACCGCCATCACATCGACCGCATCCTGGAGCGGCGCGCCGACGAGTTTACACGCGCCTCATCCGGCACGGTCAGCTGCAGCTTCACGCCCCTGCCCGAAAAGAGCTTTAACCGCGGCTTTACCGAATACTTTCTGCACGGCCGCACGGAAGATGTCAGCTCGCCCGACTCGCCCAAATCACGCGGCGAATACGTAGGCCAGGTGGCCGCCGTAGGGCCCCACTGGCTGACCGTAAGCGGCGAAACGGCGTTCAGCAACGGCGACGGTCTCTGCTTTACCGACCGCGAGGGGCACTTGGTGGGGTTCAGGGTGAACCGCGCCGAGGGCAGCCGCCTCTATCCCGCCACCATGCCGGCCATCCGTCAGGGCACGGCGCTCTACCGCAACCAGGACCAGGCTTTTGAACACGCCCTGGCGCGACCTACGGCCACCCGCAAGCTGGCACTCGACCTCACCCTGACGGAAACACCCGAGGGCTACCGCCTGAGTCTGTCCGACGAACTGGGCCGGCAGGCCGAAGCGCTCATCAGTCAGCCCCACGAGGCAGCCCGCACGCCGCAGGAGGAGGGCATACGCCGCCAGCTGGGCAAGCTGGGCGACACGCCCTACGCCGCACGCCACATCAGCCTACGGCTTGAGGGCAACCGCTTCATTCCGTCGTCACTCCTGGCACAAGCGCGCCGCGAAGCGGTAGAAAAACTGCTCGACCGCGCATCCCGGGTGGAGCGCAAGCCGCGCGCCGACCGCGCCGGTGCTTATCCGCAGACACAGCTGAGCTATCTGGGCAACGTGGCCAACCGTGAGGCAGCCGCCTTTTACCGCCGCCACGGCGTAAGCCGCATTGAGCCGGCCCTGGAGCAGCAAATGCCCGAACAGCCCGTACTGATGTTCTGCCGCCACTGCCTGCGTTACAGCCTGGGCTACTGCCCCACCCACCATCACCGGCGGGCGCCCTGGCGCGAACCGCTGATGCTGCAACTGGCCGACGGCCGGAGCTTTCCGCTGGAATTCGATTGTAAGAACTGTCAAATGAAAGTACATGCGCCTCGTTAGGATTTTACTGCTGCTGGCCTTTGTGGGCTGCCTGACGGGCTGCTACTATTCGCACCCGGCAAGTACCGACGGCTGGAACGACCCTGAGGGCCGCGTGGACTCAGCTTCATTTTCGGCCTCGCACCATTATGCCCACAACTTCAACTTCAAGGTGACGGCTGACTCACTGGTGCTGGCCGAAAACCAGCCGGGCACCATCAGCGAGTTCGGGCTGAACGACAGCTGTACGCTTTATCGGCGCGACAAGATTGTGGTGGCCGACATCATCAAGATTCCGTCGAACCAGGCCGACTCCATCTGGATCAAGGTGGCCCGCGACCAGACCACACAGGGCTGGATTAACGAACAGATGCTGCTGGAAAGCGCCATCCCGAACGACCCGATATCCTCCTTCATCCACTATTTCAGCGATACGCGCCTGCTGGTCTGCGTGTCCATACTCGGCCTGGCGCTGATGGTGATTCTGATTCGCATCATCCGCCGGCGCAAGGTGCGCATTGTTCATTTCAACGATATCCACAGCTTCTACCCCACGCTGCAGTGCCTGAGCATATCGGGGGCGGCCGTGCTCTACGGGAGCATGCAGACGTTTGTTCCGCAAACATGGGTTGAATTCTATTTCCACCCCACGCTCAACCCCTTCGGGCTGCCGCTCATCCTGTCGCTGTTCATCATGGCCGTATGGCTCAACGTCATTACGGCTCTGGCCGTAGTGGACGATGTGCGGCGGCGCCTGCCCTTCAACGAAGCGTTCACCTACCTCTCCACACTGCTGGCCGTATGCAGCGTGCTGTATCTGGGCTTCACGCTGACGGTGGGGCTTTACATCGGCTATCCGCTCTTTGTGGCCTACGTGTGGTTTGCCCTGCGCCGTTACTTCAGCCGCTACAACTATCCCTACCGCTGCGGACGCTGCGGGCGCGAAATGGCGCATCTGGGCACCTGTCCGCACTGCGGCGCACACAATAAATAAGGAAAAATGGCCGACATTTTATAAAAAAAATGTGCAAAGGCTTGTTCATTCAAATATTTTTCCATAATTTTGCAGTCGAAATCAAGAACATCGCGGAGTGGAGCAGTTGGTAGCTCGCCAGGCTCATAACCTGGAGGTCGTTCGTTCGAGTCGAGCCTCCGCAACAATGACAAGCAAGGCCGTTTCAGACATCTGAAGCGGCCTTATTCTTTTTCAGCTGTGCCGACCTCCGGCCGCTCCGAAAGCGAGTGCCGGAAAAACTGCCGGGAGGAAAGAAAAAACAACCGGCACTTTGCTTGTTTTATCCGGCACCTGTTTTTTCTTATCTCCGGCCTTTTTTCTTCCTCTCCCGCCGGCGTGACGCCCCGGACCGGCCGGGGCGGGCATGAAACGGTTTTGAAACACAAACAAAACCTGCGCAACACACGATTGACTACCTTTTGCAACATCATCTGCCGAACTTTGCAGCGTAAACAAAGTTCGTATGATCAGACACAGAAAAGCTATCGGATCAGCGGCTCTGCTATTGGCCGCTACCCTCACGGCAGAAGGACAGACTCCTGCCGACACCACACAGACCATCCAGGAACAGCAGCTGGGCAGCGTATCGGTGGTGGCACGCCGCAAGAAGAATACCGAAACGGCGGCCATCACGGCCGAACGGCGGGCCCTGGTGGTGCAAAACACCGTATCGGCACAGCTCATCAGCCGCACGCAGGACAAGGACGCCTCGGAAGTAATCCGCCGCATTCCGGGCATTTCGCTCGTTGACGGCAAATTTGTCATGGTACGCGGCCTTTCGCAACGATATAACAATGTATGGATCAACGGTGCGGCCGTGCCCAGCTCAGAGCCCGACTCACGCGCTTTTTCATTCGACATCATCCCCAGTTCACAAATCGACAACCTGGCCATCGTCAAGTCGCCGGCAGCCGAATATCCGGCTGACTATACGGGCGGCTTTATCATGATCAACACCAAAGACCTGCCCGACCGCAACGGCTGGCAGATTACGGTGGGCACGGGGGTGAACGACCGTTCGCAGTTCCGCCCGTTCAGCTACGCGGCCGGAAGCTGTACTGACTTTCTGGGCTTCGACCGCTCGATGCGCCCGCTCAACGGCGGATTCAACGCCACACTGCCCACCTATGCCGGCACGGACAACATCGACCCGCTGCAGACGGGCCTGTCAAACGACTGGCGCATACGAAGCCACAACCCGCTGCCCGACATCAAGCTGGGCGGCGTATACAGCTTCCAGAAAAGACTGGACGACAAGCGCCTCGGCCTGCTGGCCACACTGAACTACAACAACAGCTACCGCACGGCCCTGAACATGGAGAACTCGCTGTTTGGTGCCTACGACGCGACGAACAATAAGCCCGTTTATCTGCGCAAGAGCACCGACAACCAATACACGCAGGAGTCAAGACTGGGCGGACTGCTCAACCTGACGCTGGCCATGGACAACGGTACGAAATACGAATGGAAAAACCTGGTTAACCAGCTGGGCAAAAACCGCTACACCGCACGACAGGGCTACAACGCCCAGAACGACCGGCAGATTACGCAGGAATATTACTTTTCCTCACGCACGACATACAACACGCAATTCTCTGGCAAACATCTCGTAGCCGACGTCAATCAGATTGACTGGAACGTGGGATACGCTTACGCCAACCGTATGCTGCCCGACCGCCGACTCGTTGAGTTCAACGACCGTACGGACCAGACCATGGGTCTTTACAGCGCCGACCGCGAGTTTACCCGTCTGGACGAACACATAGCCTCGGCCGCCGCCAACTGGAAACGGCGCTATGACTGGTGGCACACCAACCCCACACTCAAAGCAGGTGCCTACGCCGAATACCGCACACGTGACTACCGCACACGCGACTTCTACTATACCTGGGACCCCTACCTGACAACCCTGCCCGGCGGTTTCCAGTTTACCGACCAGATTACGGACATCATGCAGCCGGACAACTACGGAGCGGACAAACTCTACATGAAAGAAGAAGTCAACTACACGAACAACTACAAGGCCCACGGCACACAGGCGGCCGGATATGTAGCCATGTCGGTTCCGGTAGGCGCACTCGACGTGTACGGCGGACTGCGCTACGAATTCAGCCGCACGGAGCTCATCACCAACACGCGACAGACGGAGCCCAGCCCCATCAGCACCTTCTATACCTATCACGACCTGTTCCCCTCGCTCAACCTCAACTATCACCTTACCGACAAGCAGCAGGTGCGCCTCTCGGCCGGACGTACGATCAACCGGCCAGAGTTCAGGGAACTCTCGCCCGTAGTATTCTACGACTTCGACCTGGCCAGCAACGTGCAGGGTAACGCCGACCTGAAACCAGCCTACATAGCCAACCTCGACCTGCGCTACGAATGGTATCCCTCAGCCGGCGAAATGCTTTCGGTAGCCGTGTTCTACAAACATTTCAAGAACCCCATTGAATGGACCTACACCGTAGCCGGCGGAACCAACCTGATTTACTCCAACAAAAACGCCAAGGCGGCCCATAACGCCGGCATCGAGCTCGACCTGCGCAAGAGCCTGGGCTTCATGGGTCTGCCCGACTTCAGCCTGAGCCTCAACGCCTCCTACATTTACAGCCACGTGATGTTTGAGAAAGGCAGCAAGGAGCGCAACCGCGCCATGCAGGGCCAGTCGCCCTACCTCATTAACGCCGGCATCTTCTACCAGGGACGCCGCAACGGGTGGTCGGCCGCCATTCTCTACAACCGCATCGGCAAACGCATCGTCGGCGTAGGACGCAGCCTGGGCACCACCGGAAGCGAAGACACCAAAAACATTCCGGACTCCTACGAAATGCCGCGCGACGCCATCGACCTGACAGCCAGCAAGAAGATTGGCAAATGGCAAATCAGCGCCGCCATACGCGACGTGCTGGCCCAATACGTAAAGTTCCAGCAAATCGAAACCATCAGCAATGCCAACGGCACTCAGGAAATTGACGAAGTAACCAAACGCTACAAGCCGGGACGTAACTTCAGCCTATCGGCCACTTACAACTTCTAACTACTTCAAAAAATCAACCTATTCTAATTTATACAAGATGAAGAAAAATTTGTTTTCAATGGCTACTCTGGGAATGACGGTAGCCGCAGTATTCAGCTTCACAGCCTGCTCAGAAGATTCCAACGGCGGCAGTTCATCAACCGACCCTGACGTAACCATCGTCGACGGCGTAGCACAAAGTGCCGGCATCCTCTTCAACGAAGGCACGCAAATCGGTAACGGCGACCAGAATTTCGTATTTACCGGCAAGCAGACCATCAAAAAAGGCACCTACACCCTGAAAGGTTGGGTTTACGTGGCCAAGGATGCCGAACTGACCATCGAACCGGGCACCATTATCAAAGGCGACAAGGCCAGCAAGGCTGCCCTCATCGTGGAACCGGGCGGAAAAGCCATCATGGAGGGTACGGCTTCGGCTCCTATCGTCATGACCTCGGCACAGCCGGCCGGAAGCCGCAAGCCGGGCGACTGGGGCGGACTGATCGTATGCGGAAACGCCAAGAACAACCAGACGGAGATGCAGATTGAGGGCGGCCCGCGCACCAAGCACGGCGGCAACAACGACGCTGACAACAGCGGTATCTACCGTTACATCCGCATCGAGTTTGCCGGCGCTCCGTTCCAGGAAGACCAGGAAATCAACGGCTTCACCATCGGCTCGGTAGGCAACGCCACTGCCATTGACCACATCCAGGTATCCTACTCCAACGACGACTCCTACGAATGGTTCGGCGGAACGGTTAACGCCAAGTATCTTATTGCCTACAAGGGCTGGGACGACGACTTTGATACCGACAACGGCTTCAGCGGTACGGTTCAGTTCGGTTTGAGCGTACGCGACCCGCACATTGCCGACCAGTCGCAGAGCAACGGCTTCGAGAGCGACAACTGCGCCGACGGTGCCGCCGTAGCTCCCTACACCACCGCCTTGTTCAGCAACATGACCTTTGTGGGTCCGGCCACGGAAAAAAACATTAGCGAAGGCTTCCAGAACAACTCCAGCTACATCAACGCCGGCGGCCTCTACCCCAACAACAACTCCAAGCTCGGCCTCTTCCAGGCTGCCATGCAAATACGCCGCAGCAGCCGACTGAACTGCATCAACTCCGTTGCCGTAGGTTTCCCCATCGGTCTGATTATTGACGGCGACAAGGGTAACACCGTAGAAAGCGCCAAAAACGGCATGCTCAAACTCCAGAACCTCATCTTTGCCGGCATGACTGCCCTGGGTTCCGACAACAACAAGAAATACGAAGACCAGTATTACGACAAAACCACAGGTCAGTATGACCCCAGCCGCGTAAGCTACTCACACGAGTTCTTCATGGCTCAAACGGGCAACCAGGTAATGACCGAGAACCAGCTCGCCCTGAGCGACCCCGCCAACGTAGGACAAAACTACTGCCCTGCTGCCAACAGTCCGCTGCTTTCCGGCGCTTCGTTCAACGGCATCACCAGTCTCTTCCTCAACAAGGTAAGCTACATCGGCGCCTTTGGCGGAAACACGGACAACTGGATGAGCGGATGGACCAACTTTGACCCGCAGAACACGGTTTATTAAAAAAAGAAACCGAACCTTACGCAGGCGGACCCGCCTGCCTTGTGAACCTTACCTTAATAACCCATCAGCCGCCGCGGCTCGGAA
>ENA-OPXC01001343-OPXC01001343.1-human-gut-metagenome-genome-assembly--contig:-NODE-1343-length-17495-cov-2.346674_pt1 | contig 17495 bp, 10 predicted proteins | sample MGYA00241512_ERZ502016 | MGnify/ENA primary metagenome ERZ502016 (study PRJEB25962, sample SAMEA2043043) | human gut metagenome | biome: human gut; feature: human-associated habitat; material: faeces...
GATCTGCTCGATTCCTTCATTGATCTGATGGATTGCTGTTGTCTGCGACTCTAATGTATCCGCAATATTTCCAACCTGTTCTGTGATCGTTCTGGAATTATCGGCTACGTCTTCTAACTGTGTTGCTGTCTGATCTGCAATGACCATACCTTTTTCTACTGCTTTGACAGAAGTCTCGATCAGAACTGCTGACTCTTTTGCTGCCTGTGCACTCTGGTCGGCAAGTACTGTTACCTGATCTGCTACCACCGCAAATCCTTTTCCGGCTTCGCCGGCTCTGGCTGCCTCGATAGAAGCATTTAACGCAAGCAGATTTGTCTGGGATGCGATCTCATTGATCGTTGCGATAATCTTATCGATTTCTTTGGAAGCCTCGTTGATCTCGTTCATGGAATCAACCATCTCATGCATCTTGCCGTTGCTCTCTAAGATTGCATTTCCAAGTTCTCCTACTTTTCCACTGATCTCTTTTGCAGACTGGGCGTTCTGTGCCACCTGATCTGCCACGTTTGTAACAGTTGCAGTCAGTTCTTCCACAACTGCTGCCTGATTGGTAGCGCCCTCGGCAAGATCATTGGAGCTTGCAGCCACCTGTTCTGCTCCTTCGGACACCTCATTGGATGCACTCTGGATTCCCTTGACTGTCTCAGCCATGCTCTTTTCAAATGCCATAAAGGAATCTAAGATTCCTATAAAATCTCCCTTCCATTCCACTTCCGGCTGCACATCAAAATTGCCCTCCGAGAACAATTTCATTGCACGTCCGATATCATCCACATAAGATCCAAGTATGCGGATAGATTTACGCATACTATGTGCAAGTTTTCCAATCTCATCCTCAGAACGATATTCTAATGTACTGTGCAAATTACCCTCTGTGAGTTCCTTTGCAACATCCTCGATCGCATGCAGTGGTTCGAGAATCGAATCAACCACGACATTACTTATTTTCTTCACAAAAAGAATTGCAAATATCACACTTAAGATGATCACCAGAATTCCTGCCACTGTCATGCAGCCTGTAAAGATCACCGCCTGATGGCTTGCCTTGTCAGTCACTGCATCTAACTTTTTCCCAATAGCGACTGCATTGTCCAATGCCGGCGTACATTGGTTAATAATAGCATCCGCAGCTTCCTCTGTCTGTCCACTCCTGATCTGTTCCATAATGGAATAGCCGATATTTCCCCAATCAGAAAGTGCGGATGCATATTCCTGATAGAGCTCGTCCGATATGATTCCTGTTGCCTTTAGTGCCTTCAGTTCTGAATCCACCTCAGCAAGCTGTGTTTCTACCTGTTGCTGATAACTGTCGTAAGTTGATGTGTCACTGTTTAATGCCATCTCACGGATATTTCTCGCCGCAGAATTGACATCGATCCTGCAGATTTTCACTGCAACATCTGCACGTTCTACATTTTCCACATAACGCAGCATATTCCCCATTAATAAACCTATAACAATAAGAGAAAGCACACCGGATACTATCATCCTCAAAATGACTCTTCCGTATCCGTAAATGAGTCTTTCTTTCAGCTGCATTTTTTCAAGTTTCTTCTTCATCCTGTGTACCCTTAATGGTATAACTGCCATTATTTTTCCCTTCGTAATTTATTTTTTTTAAATATTTTATCACTTTTCCAGAAAATAACAATCCATTCTTTAAAATTTATTATTTTTAATTTTTTCAACTGATCATCTCATCTTAGCGGTCATACCGGTTTTTCATCACGGCCGGCTTAACCGGTCAACAGAATCGAGTATATCCTGGATCTGAGGTCTCATCTCCGGCATTTCTTCCATAAACTTTGCCACTTCCGTGCGCTGTTCTTTTAAGATACCGGCATTGTATTCCATCCGGCTTCGAAGCTTCTGTCTGCGCATCACAAGATTATGGGTGATCTCCACCATCTCCTTGTGGTCGATCAGTGCAGCTGCCTGCGGAATCCATACCCGTGAATCATATAAACGATATGCGGAGAGTTCCCGGATCATACGGTTGTTAAAATAATCAATATCATCACTGTTCTGTTCAAACTTCTCTTTCTGTTTGACCGCATCCATATAGCATTCCCAGATATATTCCAGTTCTTTTCCATTGCGGACATGATATTTTTCACATGCATAATCCACTGCATTTGTCATATTGACATATTTGATCTTCACTTTATTCAAAAGAGTGATCGCCTTATCCGCATTTGCCTTTGCTCTCCGGCTCTCGGTCCTGTCATTCATCATTTTCAGATACGGAAGGCAGATGCCCAGTACTGCTATAAAAATAAGGATCATCCAGATGAGTCTCATATCTGTCCCCAGTATGATCTGTGTGATCAGAAGAATCAATGCCGCAGTCACAGACAGTCCTGCTGCCACATACATGAACTTCTGCATTTTTACCCTGTCATGGGAAAGGATCTCCTGATATAACTGCCATTCTCCCTTCTCACGCTCCAGGTATTTCATGTCACGCCTGATAGTCTCCAGATAAGCCTCGTTGGACTGAAGGCGTTTGATCGCATTTGGAATATCACTCTCCTCCTGCTGCATCTGTGCAAACTGCACATCTGCAATTTTTTTCTCGGAATGCATCAGTTCATATCGTGTTTTATTTAAAGCAACAATATTGGATGCGATATCTGTGATCGGCTTTTTTTCTTCCTCTGTCAGCCCTTCCAGAGTCTGGATATCATTCAGATAAGAAGTGACCACTTTGTATTCTGCCTTTTCATCCTCGATCTCTTTCGTTGTCTCGATCATCTGCTCTAGACGTTCAATGACATAATGCTCCACTTTATGTGGATTCTCCCTGTCCTTTTCATTCAGAATGCCTTCATTCAGTTCATCAAATTTATTTTCCAGTGTCTTTTCTTTTTTTCTTCTTTTGAAAAAAAACATATGCTCATCCCTTATAATCTACAACTTTTTTTATACGCTTCTGACCATTTCCTGATCTGTTCCATAAGCGGTTTATTCTCCTCCAGCTGTCCCTGTGCATCTTTTATGAGACGTTCGGCCTCACTTTGCTTTTTTAGAATATCCTCACTTTTTAAAACAGAATTCCATTGGTCTGACATACTCTTAAACGCTTCATCCGAAACGTGAAATTCTTCTTTGTATTTTTTTAAAATATCCGTTTTTTTTGCCAGACGGCAGGCTGCCATACACGCAGCCAGCGACTCTCTGTTCTGGTTCAGCCGGTATGCATTCAGAAAATTCGCCGCAGCCTCGTCAAATAAAAATAACCCTGCACAGGCAGTTCCAAGATTGTGCCTGATATTACCCTCTAAGACCGGATTTTTTTTGCACTCCTCCTCCATTCCAAGCAGTTTCCGGTATTCATGGATCGCTTTCACATACTTTTCACTCTCCATGTAACGGTCTGCCCGGATCTTCGAACATTCAAATACAGATTTATTCTGCATATCCAGCAGCACAGAACGGATATGGCGTATCGTGTCTTCTGAACAGTATCCGCAGCTTCTTAAGATCAGTTCCGTAAAATCAGAAAGACTCCCATTTCCGAGCAAAACACTGCGCAGCGACTGTGCCAGATCTTTTTCATCAAGTTCCTGCCCGATCCAGAGACAGAGTTCCTCACTCATAAAATCTGCCTCGATCAGATACAGATGGTTTTCAATATAATAGCAGAGTTCCTCCAGCGAATATACATTGAGTGAGATATTATCAATATAGTATGGCATAGCAGCAATTGGATGGCTGCATAAAATCAATTCTCCCATCTTCCCACTCCCTCTTTACAATGACATTGTATATTCCCATGTCAGATCCGAGCTCTTCACAATCTCGCCAAACCCAAGATCACGGATTTTAATCTTTACCCTGGAATCAGAAACCGGTTTTGCACTGATCCGGAGTCTTGTAGTTTTCGGCTTGCGTTCCGGCAGATCCGATAATTCCAGCTTTTCTATCCTGGCATCCCTGCTGTGTGGCAGCTGAAGCCAGAAATCAATCTCCTTATCTCCATCCAGCAGCACCTCACAGTCTCCGGAAGCTTCATACCAGTTGTCTCCCGCATTGATCAAAGACAAAAATTCCCATTTCCCACGATTTTTCACTTTCAGGCTGACATTCACTTTCATTTCATTGTCGCCCATATAGACATACGGCCATGGATTTTTCTGTTCACGGACGATCGCCGCATAGCAGGCTCCCTTGGAATAAAGGTTCTTACCTATAAATGCCCTCCGTCCCTTACACATGTAGGAAAGAGACATTTTCATCCAGTCACCGTCAAATCCATCTCCGACAAGATACACAGAGGAACAGATATGTCCATGAAAACTGTCCAGCAGGATCTTATAAAATGACTCATCTTTATGGATTCCGTCTAATGCATGTACTTCCTCTGTGATCGTTACCATCTGTGGCACTGTTCTTGTATCACGGACGGTAGCACAGCATCTCACTTCATCTCCACGGCAGTCAAACAAAAAAATATCATGCAGCCATAACTCCTGCTTCTGGTTGTATACAAAATAATAAAAACTTTCTTTTCTGTCCTGTAAAATCAATTGACTGCGTCCTAATCCGAGATCTTCTGCCACCTTTCCGAACAGCTCTGTCAGCTCTCTTGACAGGGCTTCCACCGTGATCACCAGGCAGTCCGGCAATCCCGGATTTCCCAGACGGCTCGCTAAAAGAAGCAGTTTTTTGATATAGAGGACAAAAAGTTCCTCTGCCTCATACACGATGTTTTCCACAGTCACCTGTTTTTTTGCAAGTGCATTGTCAAGCAGATGACCGATCACATCTTCATTCTGGAGCAATGCCATCTTTTTTGCCTCCTCACCGATAAACCACTGTCCGATCCCCCGCTTTTTGATCAGTGCTACCGGGATCTGGTAAATCTCACTTCCCGCAATCGTACTCAGTGTTTCCGGCTCTCTCATACCGGCTTTGTAATAACTGATGACGGCATTCCTGTCGTCCATATCAATTCCAATATAATAACACTGCTCCGTCATCTTATGTGCCATCCTTTCTAATATTTTTATAGCAATTTAAAAAGATTCTTTACGGTATCATCCATGCCTACATACTTTCGCATACTCTCTGAAAGCATTGCCTCATCCTGCATGGCATAAGCAAACATAATATTGTTGATCACATCATACCGGCTCTGGTCTTTATCCCCATACATATTCTGATTTGAAATCTGCCGGCTTTCCACCACTTTCCACTCCCCATGAAGCTTCTCTGAAATATAATAGGACACGGATTCCCCAAACAACAGCACAAACGCCTTCACATAAATACCGTCATAAACCTCCGGGATCTCTTCCTTATGGTATTCCCCACCGTTTACACTATAGTTTAACAGCACATGCTGGTCTGCCTTTGTATGATATTCCACAAAAAACTTATCATACAGATGATATTTTCTGATCATTGTCTCCCCGAACTTTTTGTAGAAAGCAAAATATAAATTTCTTCCGGTATACTTCATCAAAAGTTCGTCTGCTATTTTGTTGTCAACTGCATCGAGTGCAGAAATTTCAGACAATTGCTTTAACAGTCCGAGCAGGCATGCATCATTTAATGTCTGCCCCGCAAGATAGCGCTCCCTGATCTGTGAAAATACATGTTCCGGTATCATCATATCATTCACCAGATAATAATGGGAAAAATAAGAAAGGTACGCCATGCAGACTAATTCCCTTCCACCCCCGGCAAGATAACTGTCGTAAATCCGTTCAATCTCATCCACATAATCTGTCGAATAAAGCATCTGCGTGATAATACGCTCCTCCAGATCAAAGGTATCTATCTCAAATTCTCTGGCAGCTTTCCAGATAGCAGCCATCTGCTTGGTTGGTCCCTGAAAAAATTTGCACAGATAAATCAGGATCACATCATTATATTTTTCATGCGAAAAGCAGTTCTGTGCCATTCCAAGCAGATAATCATTCTCCTCAAATGAATGTTCCGTGATCTCATAACTGCACAATTCCACTCCTGCCCTGCTTCCCAGTCTGTCATATCCATAGTGGTGTACCAGCTGAAATGCCCGTTCAAACTGATGTGTCTCTATGAGCATCTCCTCTATATAACACTGATTTTCCTGCGTCATATTACGGATATCCACTTCATTCAGATATGGTTCTATCACAAGCATTTCGCCTTTTTTCTGATAAAAGCGGATGATCTCCGGAATCAGATAAGCTTTATATTCATCACTGACACGCTCCGACTGTGTCAGCATACGAAAATATCTTCCGTCTTCCACCGCAAAATCGTCACATCCCCTTTTGCCATCGAAATAATACAAAAGATATGACAATTCCTCCGGTGCAAGCTCCATACATTTTTCCAGATAATTTTCCGGGTGAAGTAATGCCTCATCCTGATAATCATCGGTATAGCAGTTTCCCCCGGTATCACAGAGAATGACTGTGTAATCTTTGGAATATGCCTTAAAATATCCGCATCCGTTCGTCAGTGTAACAACCTGTGGTGCTTTTAACTGCCAGTGCAGGATGTATGCCTTTGCAATCCCATGGTTCTCACAGCATAATTTATGTACAAATAAAACTTCTGCCGCTTTGTGCGCCAGTTCCTCATTCAGGATGCTGACAGGAAGGATCTCCCGGTAAATGACCGCAAGATTGTCATCCATATGTCCGGCTTCCATCTGTGCAAGCGCAAACTGTTCCATATTTCTGCGGTATTTATGGTAAACATCCGGCTGTTTTTCCTTTGCTGCGATGATATTCACATATAAGACCGCCATATAACGGTAGGAAAGACCACTGTTATACTGAAAATATAATTGGATCATCTTTGGGATCGCAGTCACCTCATTCGGATCCATAGAGATCAAAAACGCCTCGTACAGATTCGTGATACGGATTTCACTGTCAATTCCACGCTCATACCAGACATGATATTTTGGTGCAAACTGCTGTCCACGGATCAGATAAGTACATATCGCTGCGACCATCTCCTCTGAAGGGTCTGCCTCATAACATTTTTCCAGAACCGGATACCATTTTTTCTGATATTCCCTCTGTTCCGGCAGCAGATTGCGCACCTGCAATGCAATATCTTTCGAGATAGCATCCTGTTTTGCTGCCCACCCTAAAATCTTTAATGTAAAATCATTTAATCCAGATAAAAGGTATGGATCCTGCCAGATCAGATAATACGCCTCCAGATACAGATATGGGCTGTGGCAGCCTCGTCCGATCCACTGCTCGATCGCCTTGAATCTTCTGGAACTATTACGGTAAAACTCATCTTTTACAAATAAAAGAATCCAAAACAACATGGAATCATCCGGATAATGATGAAAAATCTGCTCGATCTCCTCCGTCAGACGATCCACATAAGACTCTTCGCGTTCCATCAGTGTACATAGATACAGATAGTATCCCCAGACCGGTGTCGTCCGGTCAAGACATTCCCGTTTGTAGTCTGTTAAAATCCAGCTTGCTTCCTGCTTCTGCCGGTTGATCAAAAGTGCCTGCGCCTTCATTAGGCGATGCATTGGTTCTTCCGGCTCTAAAATTGCCAGATGATCCAACAGTTCCACAGAACTTTTTGCCCAGACCCCGGTAACGATCCGTTTCAACCGGTAATCAATATAAAGCTGCATAAGTTCTGTCCGCGCCTGTCCGGCTTCCCTATGTTCAGAAATCTCCCGCTCTTCCTCTCTCTCCTTACAGGAAGCGGTAACGGTATATAGAAAAGACTGATCCGGGAGTTCAAAACACAGTCTTCCAAAATTCTTACCGGCATGCATTGCATCTGCATCGATATAATACTCGTAAAAGCAGGTACTTCCGATAAAGTCATTTTCTGTGATGATCTGTTTCCCCGGAATCAAAAAATCTGCATCTGAAGAAACGTGGATACGGACAGCGCCCCACTGTGGTTTCTGGATCTCTAACTGCTCTTTTTGCTGTTCCTGCACACCATAAAAACTTTTCTCAGTCTCTTCGAACGTGATCTCCACTTTCTTCTTATGATGGGAAGCGATCAGAAATGTTTCCACGACCAATGCAGACTGCGGCTGCATTCTCAGTCCCTCATAGAGAATACGGTCTTTATCTTCCCTGATCAGGTTTTTGAAATTGCTGGAATAAAATAAACGGTATGCCTCATCATAATTTTCCTTGGCAAGCCTGCAAAAGTCATCCAGATTCTTGATTTTTCCAAAGGATGAATCCGCATACAACCTGGAAATGGACACAACAAAAGAAAGGTTATATTCCCCCTGGTTACATACGATAAAAAACTCGCCTTTCTGAATATCCCCTTCTATCAGCCCCTCACTGTGAAACTGATACCGAATACGCACTTCTTCCCCCTCAAACTGAGGTGTAAGACATTCCATACGCGGATTGGAAGAATAAATGATGCCACGCATTTTTACCTGATTCGTGCTCGTAATGACAAAACTGCCTGTTTCATCCTTTCCTTCCAATGCCTCTAACTCTATCTTCTCTGTAGACAGAGATAGTTTCGGACCATTGTTATCGAATTTTCCATTTGCAAGCTGTTGTATCCTTTTCCGCAATCCGACACCTGCTCCTATCTATTTTTATTGCTTTTTTTTTAGCAATGACTATAATAAATTATAAACTAATTTGGAGGAGTAATCAATGATAAAACACAAAGACCACTTCCATGGAAGTGATTTAGAGAAAATAGAAGAAATCTATGGAATCAAAAAAGAGGAAATTGTAAGTTTTTCGGCAAATGTCAATCCGCTTGGCGTATCCCCTTTGCTGCGGACAACCTTAGCAGACAAGATCGATGCCATTACCACTTATCCGGACAGGGAATACACCTCGCTCCGCAAATGCATTGCCGCATACTGTGGCACTGATCATGAAAATGTGATCGTTGGAAACGGTTCTACCGAGCTGATCTCCCTTTTCATCCAGATTGAGCATCCGAAGAAGGCAATGATCATCGGTCCTACTTATTCCGAGTACGAACGTGAGATTTCTCTTGGTGGTGGAACAACCCTTTATTATCCACTCCGGGAAAAAGATGATTTCAGACTGGATGTGAATGATTTCATCTCACACCTGAATGAGAATATCGACCTTTTAGTCATCTGCAATCCAAACAACCCGACTTCATCCTGCATCACAAGTACCGATATGCGCCGTATTTTAGATGCCTGCAAAGAATACGATATTTATGTCATGGTCGATGAAACGTATGTGGAATTTGCAGAAAACATGGAAGAGATCGATTCCGTACCGCTGACAAACTATTACAATAACATTGTCATTCTGCGCGGAACCTCGAAGTTTTTCGCAGCACCGGGACTCCGCCTTGGCTATGCCATCACCGGGAATCGGGATCTCATCAAGGCAATCAACACACGAAAGAATCCATGGACGATCAACTCGCTTGCAGTTGTTGCCGGGGAAACAATGTTTTCCGATACTGCCTATATCAAAGAGACAAAGGATCTGATCACAAAGGAACGTGCACGTATGTATCAGGCTTTTTGTGAAAGTCCTGACTACAAGGTGTACAAACCAAGTGGGAATTTTATGTTAGTCCGTATCCTCCGCAATGATCTTACATCGCAGGAACTGTTTGACCGCGCGATCCGTGAGAAAATGATGATCCGTGACTGTTCCACCTTCCCATTCTTAGATAATAAGTACATTCGTTTCTGTATCATGAATCCGGAAGATAACGACAGATTGCTGCATTGTCTTTTAAATAACGAATAAGCTTAACGTTCCGCCAGAAGCTGCTTGATCTTGTCCTGCTCGATCTCCTGCTGCATCTGGCGGACTTTTGCGTCCTGCTGCAATGCAACTAAGATTCTCCGTATATCCTCCGGTGAAAACATTGCAATCGCTTTTGACAGATCTTCGATATTGTCCCTGTTCACTTTCAGGCAGCCTCCATTCTCTAACTGCACTGTAATGACATTCTTTTCATCACTCATGTCGCCAAGTGTGATCGCATTATTCTCATAATCACAGAAAAATGACACGCCATTATAAGTGATCACTCCATCCTCCGCCAGATAAGAGTATGGAGCAATGTCCTCACCATCTAAATGCTTCTGTATGGTTAATTTCTCCGCCTGTGGCTTTTTATACTGCTCTGCCATTTTCATTTTCTCATAAAACTGCTGGATTTCCTTTTCCTTATCGCGTTTTTCAAACCGCTCTTTCTGCTCCTGCTTTACCTCGGTCAGATATTCATCCATTTTCTGAATGATTTTTTTCCATTCATCCTCCGTAAAAGAATTGCCGCCAATTGTTGTAGAATCCTGCGATTGTCCGTTCTGTAACCGATTCTGGATTTCTGTTTTTCGTTTCTGCAACTCTGCAATTGCCTGTATTCTGGTTGTCTTTGTTACATTTGCCATACTCATAACTCTCCTCCACACCCATGTCAAACTCTGCTGTTTTTACAATATGATGTATTTCCGATATGCACTTTAAATCTGATTTTCTTTTATCAATGCCAAAAGGACGACATATGATTCTTTTCTCTCTCAAATCATATGCCGTCCTGGTCATTTTTCTCTTACATCCAATGTACTATTATATATATCGTATGGTTTTGTGAATTCTTAAGTCTCTACTCTAATAATTCCGGAATCTTTTTGGAACATGCAACTGCTAACGCTCCCGGTCCAATGTGACAGGATACACTTAAGGATAACGGATTCAGCACAATCTCCATACCCGGAAATTCTGCCTGCACCTCTTTTTTGAATGCCTCGGCATCTTCCAGATTATGTGTGTATGCCATCTCCAGATACATGTTCTTTCCCTCCGGATCATTGAAACGATGGTCAAAGTCATTGCGCATGGCATCGACCATCATTTTCTTTGCCTGTTTTACCGTTCTTGCCTTTGCAAAAGAATCCAGCTTCTCACCCTGAATCTGAAGTACCGGTTTTAATTTTAATAAGGTTCCAAGCGCAGCTGCAGCCGGAGTGATCCTGCCGCCTTTTTTCAGGTAGAAAAGGGTATCCAGCATAATATAGATGCTGGAATTGAACTTGTCCTCTTCCAGTATCTTCTTGATCTGTGCACCGTCATAGCCTTTTTTGGCAAGCTCCACGGCATCAAGTACAGACTGGGTCTGCGTAACGGAAATACGCTGATTGTTTACCACAAATACTTTCCCGTCAAATTCCGGCTCCTGTGCCAGCATGCAAGCCGTCTGACAGCTTCCGGAAAGTCCGCTCGACATCGGGATATGCACTACTTCATCATACTCTGCCAGAAGCTTATGGAACATATGGATCAGAGAGTCCGGTGATGGCTGTGAGGTCGATACAACCGCATCGTTTTCCAAAAACTCATAAAATCTGTCCTGTGTCAGGTTGATATCTTCAAAATATGTTGCGTCATTGATCATGAATGGCATCGGTAATACAGAGATACCAAGCCCGGCAGCTTCCTTCTGGGTAATCCCACTATTGCTGTCCGTCATAATTGCAATCTTTTTCAATTTCAATTCCTCCCTATTTGAACCGGAAAAGCATTATAGTACATGCAGATATCCATGTGTCTGATAACTTTCCAATTTCCTTTTTAATGGTAAATGAGAATCCGAAAGAAGTAAAGAGTTACTTTTCAAAATTTTGGCAGCATCCGCCGCCGCATCCATTAAAAGGGCACTGTCCTGATAGACATCCGCAAAGCGGAAAGCAAATGCACCGCTCTGCTGAATGCCCATAAAATCCCCCGGACCGCGCAGCTTCAGATCAGCATTTGCGATTTCAAAACCGTCATTGGATCTGTTTAAGATCGCCAGTCTTTCATTCTGTTTTTTCTTCTCTGCCGATTCCATAAAGATACAGTAGGACTGTAGATCGGATCTACCCACCCTGCCACGGATCTGATGCAGTGTTGCAAGCCCGAAACGCTCTGCATTTTCAACCATCATGACAGTTGCGTTCGGTACATTGATCCCTACCTCAATAACCGTTGTGGAAACCAGAACATCGATCTCCCCCGCTGCAAACCTTGTCATGATCTCATTCTTCAGCTTTGGACGCATTTTGCCGTGCAGATAGGCAATTCTCGTCTGCGGTGAAAAAAACGCCTGTATCGTTTTGGAATAGTCTACTACATTTTCAAGCTCATCCATCACACCGGGCTCTGCCATCGGACAGATGATATAAACCTGGTGTCCCGCATCTACTTCCTTTTGCATAAACCGGTAAGCTGTCTGCCTGTAGCTCTGATTGACCACGCAGTTTTTGATCGGCAGTCGTTTTGCCGGAAGTTCCCTGAGCTGCGTCACTTCCATGTCACCGTACAAAATGATTGCCAGGGAACGCGGGATCGGTGTGGCACTCATAACGATCGTATGCGCCGCTCCGTTCCCTTTGCCGGACAGTGTTTCACGCTGTCGGACACCGAATCTATGCTGTTCATCCGTGATCACAAGTGCAAGATTTTTGAACATTACTTTATCCTGAATGACTGCATGTGTTCCGATCACAACATTCAGACTGCCATCTGCGATCTTTTCATAAATTTCCCGCTTCTGCTTTGCTGTCTGGGAGCCCACTAAAAGTGTGGGACGAAAAGCAAGACCATACTGCTTTGTCATATTACACAGCATTTCATAATGCTGCACGGCAAGTACTTCTGTAGGTGCCATCATGGCTGCCTGATAACCATTGGAAACACAAAGAAGCATTGTAAGAACCGCAACGATCGTTTTGCCGCTTCCGACATCTCCCTGCAACAGTCTGTTGATGCATGTACCCTGCAGCATTTCTCCTTTTAGTATGGTATATGCTTCTTTCTGGGATGCGGTCAGTTCGTAGGGGAGCTGTTCCAAAAGCCGGCCAGGATCTGCCGTATCGATCATCGGGCAGGCATTTTTATGCTCTATTCCCGCCTGCTGCAGCTTCATGGAAAGCAAAAACAGCAAAAATTCCTCATAAGAGAAACGTTTTCTGGCATTTGCCAGGCTTTCCGTATCCGATGGAAAATGGATCGTATTTAATGCTTCCTTCACAGAACAGAACTGATATTTTTCCAAAAGATCCGGTGGAAGTGTTTCGGGCATATCCGGAATTTTTTCCAGAACTTGCCGGACATACTTGGATATAGCCTGGTTGGTCAGCCCTTTCGTCTTAGCATAGACAGACAAAAGTTTCCCCTGCAGTTTCTGATATTCTGCCGGCTGATAGAGCTTCGGATGACTCATAAAAAGAGAGCCGCCCTTTTCCTGCACCGCTCCGTGAAAAACATATTGCGTTCCCGCTTTCAGTGTATTTTTTAAATATGGCATATTAAAAAATGAGATATGAAGAAGTGCCCCATGCGCATCCTCTGCCTGCAGCTTCAGAATAGACAGATTCCTGACATGTACGGGAACAGGCGTTGTTTTCACTGTTGCTAAAATGGCAGGATCTGAGATCTGCTGTTCTTTTGCCTCCTGCACAGATATAACCGGAGGCAGACTTTAATAAGACTTTGGAAAATGATAGAGAAGATCCTCTATCGTTTCAATATTCAGTTTATGAAAAAGGGCAGCGTTTTTTTCACCGATGCCCTTTAATTCCATAATAGACTTTGTTAAATCCATTTTGCTTCCTTATTCGGCTGAGATTACGTAGTAATAGATCGGCTGTCCGCCGTACTGCAGTTCTACATCACAGTCAGGATATGCTTCTTCCAGCGCTTTCTGCAGTCCTTCTGCTTCTGCTTCTTTGATATCCTCGCCATAATATACACTCAAAAGCTCCGCATCCGTTTCCTTCATCATTTCAGCCACCATTTCAAGTGTGGTATCTTCGATTTTGGAACCGACAGCCAGGATCGTTTTGTCGCCGATACCCATAATGTCATTTTCTTTGATCGTCTTGCCGTCGATCTCTGTATCACGTACAGCATATGTTACCTGACCTGTGCTGACATTTTCCATTTCCGAACACATATTTTTCAGATTTTCCTCTCCTGACATATCAGGCATGAAATTGATGATCGCTGCAATACCCTGTGGGATATTCTTGCTTGGTACGACAATGATTTCTTTATCTTCTGTCAGATCACGTGCCTGATTGGCTGCCATGACAATGTTCTTATTGTTCGGGAATACATAAATCGTCTTTGCATTCACTTCATCGATCGCACCGAGGATATCTTCTGTGCTCGGATTCATCGTCTGTCCGCCTGCAATGACTTTATCCACACCAAGATCTTTAAAAATCTCATTTAAGCCTTCCCCGATGGAAACACTGATAAAACCGTATTCCTTTTGCGGCTGAGCCGGCTTTTCGACTTCTTTCTTCTCGGCTTCTTTAAACAGCTTTTCTTCATGCTCTAAACGCATATTGTCGATTTTCATATTGGAAAGTGCACCATACGTCAGCGCCCGTTGGATCGCAAGACCAGGGTCGTTGGTATGTACATGTACCTTAACGACATCATCATCCGCAACAAGCACGATGGAGTCACCGATGGATTCCAGATAAGATTTAAAATCCTGTTCCTGCTTTATTGTAAATGTTTTATTTCCAAGCAAAATGATAAATTCTGTGCAATAACCGAATTTGATATCGGATGTTTCTACAGCGGATGTATCAATATTATTGCGTTTTACAGGTGTTTTCGTCATATCGATGCTCAGATCCAGTTCTTCACCGCGGAACGCCTTCTGTGCACCCTTCAGCACTTCTAAAAGCCCCTGTCCGCCGGAATCCACGACGCCTGCCTGTTTCAGAACCGGAAGCATATCCGGTGTTTTATCCAGCACTTCCTGTGCATATACGATGATCGCATCGATAAAAACATCCATATCTTCTGTGCCTGCATATTCAGCTGCTTTTTCATAAGCACCCTTTGCAACGGTAAGGATTGTTCCTTCCTTTGGCTTCATAACTGCCTTATAAGCACTCTCTACTGCTTTTTCAAAAGCAGCGATCAGCACATCAACCGTGATCTCACCTTCTGTGGCACCGATCACCTTGCAAAGTCCGCGCAGAAGCTGTGACAGGATTACACCGGAATTTCCTCTTGCACCTCTGAGGGATCCGGAAGAAATTGCTTTGGAAAGCTCTTTCAGTGTTGCATTTTCATCCTGCAACAAGAAGCTGACAGCATAGCTCTTCTTACCCGGTTCCAAATTCTTGCCTTCGTATACATCAAACAGTTCTACTTCTTTCAGCAACTTCTTTTCTGTTTCGTAAGCTATCTTTTCGATTTCGGCAAATTGTACCTTCTTGTCGATCAGCAAAGCAAGGTCACGTTTTACTGCCGGGAACTTAGAGATTTCTTTATAAGCTACCGTATTGTTCTTGATAGCTTTCATCAGTTCTTTCCAGTTCAGGTCGGCATAATAAACTTCGTTGTCGATATCGAAGGCTTTTTGTATTTTCTTATGCAGCACACCGAAAGTTGCCAGCAATTTACCTCCACGTGTATGTACTGATATAGCTACAGAATAAATATCGTCGGTCAGGTTTCCGAATACCAGTCCACCGAAGTTTACTCCCAGACGACGGAAGATATTCAATACGTATGCTTTCAACTCGTATACAGAAGTGTTTTCATCAGGATGTGCCCAAGAGTTGCTTACACGCTTACCGGTAATCCACAAGCCTAAATGCAGTTCTTCTGAATAAGCAGCAAGAACTTTTTCCGGATTCTTCTTTTCAGCATTGAAGTGATAGCAGTTACCGAATTCGAAGAACTTCAAGTCGGCATTCTTACGGTTGGCGTTGTGCTGGATACTTTCCAAACCACCGAACAACAGTGTAGCACGCATTACGTTAAGGTCGTTGCTCAATGGATTCATCAACTGTACCAGATTTTCAGGCTTGTAAGTTTCCAGACCTTCGTAGTAAGTAGCAGCAGTAAGAGAGTTGTTCATTATTTCATTGAATCCACAACCAACCAGCTGTTCTGAAACAAGATTCTGAAGTTTTACAGACTTGTCTACATCGCCTTTTACGCTTAAGCTTGACTTCACAGATGTAGGTATTTCTACATTGTTGTAGCCATAGATACGAAGAATGTCTTCTACTACATCGCACGGACGCTGAACATCTACACGATATGCCGGTACCAGCAATGACAGTCCTTCGGGTGTTTCACCAGTGATCTTCATTTCGAGGCTGGTTACAATGCTCTTGATTGTTTCTGCCGGAATAACTTTTCCGATTAAAGCGTTAGTATATTCATAAGAAAGCTCTACCGGGAAGTCTGCTATAGGTGCAGGATAGTTGTCTTTTATTTCGGATGCAATCTCACCGCCGGCAAGTTCTTTTACCAGCAGGGCTGCTTCTTTCAGTGCGTAAATAGTACCATTAGGATCGATACCACGTTCGAAGCGGAAAGAAGAGTCTGTGCTCAACCCGTGACGGCGTGCAGTCTTACGTACCCATGTAGGATGGAAATATGCACTTTCGAGGAATACATCTTTTGTTGTTTCTGTAGTTCCAGAATCGAGTCCACCGAATACTCCGGCGATACACATCGGTTCTTCTGCATTACAGATCATCAGGTCACGGTCGGAAAGCTTACGTTCTACTTCATCCAAAGTAACGAACTTAGTTCCTTCGGGACAAGTTTTTACTACAATCTTACCGCCTTTAATCTTGTCAGCATCGAAGCAGTGCATCGGCTGACCGTATGCATGAAGAATGTAATTGGTAATATCGACAATATTGTTGATAGGTCTTACACCGCACGCACGAAGTCTTTCCTGCATCCAACTCGGTGACGGGCCGATTTTAACGTTTTTAACCATTCTTGCACAGTATCTCTTACACTTATCCTTGTCCTGTACATCAACGCTGATTGTATCGGCGATATTTTCACTGTTTTCGTTAAACTTAACTTCAGGAATAGTGAACTTTTTATTAAATGACGCCGCTGTTTCACGTGCAAGACCGATTATGCTGAAACAATCAGGTCTGTTTGAAGTGATTTCAAATTCAACGACAGTTTCATTCATACCGAATATATCCTTAATATCCGTACCGATTTTTGTATCGTCCGGAAGAATAAGAATACCGTATTCAGGTTCATAACCAAGCATATCCTCTGTTATACCAAGTTCATCGTGTGAGCAAAGCATACCGTAAGATTCAACGCCTCTAAGCTTGCCTTTTTTAATTTTTCCGTCAGGAAGTACCGCACCGACAAGTGCAACGGGAACGATTATACCTGCTTTTACATTCGGCGCACCGCAGACAATCTGCAAAATCTCGCCTGTTCCCGCGTCAACCGTACACACATGAAGATGGTCACTGTCAGGGTGATCTTCACAGGTAAGCACCTTACCCGCAACTACATTCTGAACAGATTCGCCCATATTCTCCCAACCCTCAACTTTAGAGCCTGTCATTGTAAGTCTGTCTGAATATTCTTTCGGCGTAACGTCTATATCCATATAGTCATTAAGCCAACTCATAGGTAAATTCATTATATTTCATTCCTTTCAATTTCCGAATAATATATTAAAACTGGTCTAAGAATCTCATGTCGTTCTCGTAAAGAAGTCTCATGTCATCT
>ENA-OPXC01001348-OPXC01001348.1-human-gut-metagenome-genome-assembly--contig:-NODE-1348-length-17463-cov-2.623621_pt1 | contig 17463 bp, 13 predicted proteins | sample MGYA00241512_ERZ502016 | MGnify/ENA primary metagenome ERZ502016 (study PRJEB25962, sample SAMEA2043043) | human gut metagenome | biome: human gut; feature: human-associated habitat; material: faeces...
TGTCATCGGCACCCAGCAGGGTGGTGCCGCCGGTGACGATCAGCTCCTCACCGGCGTGGGCGGACAGGCCGGGGCACAGGGACTCCGTCAGGGAGACGGTGTCGGACAGAGGCAGGTCGCCGCCCTCGTACCGGACGACGCGGGGCTGCACGTTTTCGCCGGGGGCGTCGGGAGACGTGTCCATGTGGGCGATGAGAGCCAGCACCGGGGCGGTGACGCCCTCCGAGGCGGGCAGGGTGGCGATGACGTTGCCGGCGCTGTCCATACGGGCGCCGGTAAGACCCAGCGCCGTCAGCTCCGCCAGCAGGACGCGGCCCAGATCCTTCTGCCGCTCCGTGGAGGGGGAGGCGCCGGTATGTTCATCTGAGGTAGTGTAATAGGTCACATAGCGAAGAAAGCGGGAGCGTGCCGTTTCCATGGCAAAGTCCTCCTTGCATTTTATAGATGTGTCCAGTGTAGCACATCCGACTGCGGGCTGCAACGGGAAATGCGTGTGCATAGGGACTTGCCGCAGGGGCATAGGTTCAGAAAAAAGGGAGGTATGCGCATATGATCTCGGCATTTTTGCTGCTGCTGTGCAACAGCCTGTTTTTGTCCCTGCACCTGACCGGTAGCGCCGGGTCCTTCCCCAAGCCCCTGTCTGCTGCCCGGGAGAGGGAGTGCCTGGAGCGCTGTGCCGCCGGAGATTTGGAGGCCCGGAATATACTGGTGGAGCACAATCTGCGCCTGGTGGCCCACATCATCAAGAAGTATTACACGCAGTCCACTGACCAAGAGGACCTGATCTCCATCGGATGTATCGGACTGATCAAAGCAGTGAATTCTTTCGATTCCGGAAAAGGCAGGCTGGCTACGTATGCCTGTCGTTGTATCGATAATGAACTTCTGATGATGCTGCGAAGCCGTAAAAAGCTGTCCAGGGAAGTATCTCTATATGAACCGATCGGTCAGGATAAGGAAGGCAATGCTATTCACCTCCTGGATGTGATCGAAGAGAAACAGAAGGATATCGTGGAGGATATGGAGCTCGGAAGAAATATCAGACGCCTGTTTTCGGCCCTTGATCACTGCCTGTCAGACAGAGAATACCGGATTCTTGTAATGCGTTACGGCCTGCGGGGGCAGAAAGAACATACGCAGCAGGAGGTCGGGGATATTCTTGGAATCTCCAGAAGCTATGTGTCACGTATGGAAAAACGAGCGCTGCATAAGCTTGCATCTAAGCTTCGGGAAGACTAAACACAATCTTGTCAATTATTAGACACTGTGATATATTTATTTTTGTAAGTACGTTTGGATAAGAGGGGGGAATATCGGGGATGCATTTTGTGAAAACGGAAGAATTAAAGACGGGAATGCGTCTTGCCAGACCTATATATAATAAGAAAAGTATTCTTTTGTTTGACAGGAATTCTCTTTTGTCGGTACAGGCAATAGAGAGCATACGCAATTTCGGTCTGATCGGTGTCTATGTTTTAGAGCCTGCGGAACCGCTACCTCCCATGACGCAGGAGGATCTGGAATTTGAGCGGTTCCAGATCAAGGCGGTCAGTGCGATCGAAGAAGAGCTGGATCGCATTCTGAAGACCAGAAAACAGAGCAGGATCCAGACGATTGCGGATATGGTTATCCGCAACTACGGACATTTGGATGAGAAGATTAATTTTTATCAGAATCTGAGAAGCCTGGAAGATTATGTTTCCAGACATTCCCTGAATGTGGCAATACTCTGTGCCATGATTACCCATGTAATGAATATTCGAAGAGAGGAACAGTATCATACCGTATGTGCGGCCCTTCTTCATGATATGGGAAAACTGAAAAAACATGAGGATGTATATTTCGGAGCTCCTTATTCCAGAGAAGACGCGATCAGAAATTGTGAGACCCAGGAAGAGGCTTACAGCGTGATCGAAGATGCATTTGCGACGGAGGGACCCGCTATACGCCGGATCTGCCAGCAGGCGGCGGGAAAGCAGCTGGATCTCTTCCCGGAAGAAGGAAAAGAAAGCAGATATAAAATGCTGGAGGGATCCAATGTATTGCTGGTGGCGAACCGCTATGATGAGATTACCGCGATGACACTGCAGGGAACGGCCCAGTCAGAAGTGAAGGCAGCCCAGGAACTGCTGGAACATCCGGAAGTGTACGACCCGGAGACGGTGCAGGCATTATTAAGATCCATTAATATTCTGCCGCCCGGGGCAAGCGTAGAACTCAGTACCGGAGAAAAGGCGCTTGTTTTGAGTGAAAATGAAGAGAATGTGCTGCGTCCCACAGTGGTAAGCTTCCGTGACAACAGTATTTTGAATCTTGCTTTGCCACAGAATGAGGATATACAGATCGTTGATGTCATGAAGACAATGGATAACAGATATATACTGAAGAAATAAGAAATGAGGAAAAAATATGCCGACAATCGAAGAAATACTCAGAGCTGCCAAAGAAGCCGGAGCAAGTGATGTGCATCTTACGGTAGGTATTCCTCCCAAAATGCGGGTGAACGGTAATCTGATCACAATGGATTATCCCAAAATGCTGCCTGCGGATACCCTGGAGGTGCTGGTCAACATCATGACAGAAGTGCAGAGGGAGCGTTTTGAGGAACGGGGAGAATATGATATGTCGTTCTCTATTCCGAACTGTGGACGTTATCGTGTCAATGCGTATAAACAGAGGGGATCTGTTGCCCTGGCATTCCGTCTGGTGGGAACCAAGGTACCTTCACCGGAAGAACTGGGAGTACCGGAATCGGTGATTGATCTGTATCAGCGCAAACGTGGACTGGTGTTGGTCACCGGCCCTACCGGAAGCGGTAAATCCACCACACTTGCTGCCATTATAGATAAGATCAATAATAACAGGGATGCTCACGTGATTACCCTGGAGGACCCCATAGAGTACCTGCACCAGCATAAAATGTCCATGGTCAATCAGCGTGAGATCGGTATTGATTCCAACAATTATGCCAATGCCTTAAGGGCAGCTCTCCGTGAAGATCCGGATGTTATCCTCGTGGGAGAAATGCGTGATTTTGAGACGATCAGTGTAGCGATCACCGCGGCGGAGACGGGACATCTGGTATTGTCCACATTGCATACCATCGGTGCAGCCAGCACGGTAGACCGTGTCATTGATGTATTCCCGCCGCACCAGCAGCAACAGATCCGGGTACAGCTGTCCAATACACTGGAAGCCGTTATTTCCCAGCAGCTGATACCTACGGCAGACGGAAAACATCGTGTAGCGGCGTTTGAGGTCATGCATGCGAACCATGCAGTACGCAATCTGATCCGTGAGGGAAAGTCCCATCAGCTGGCAAGTGTCATGCAGACCAACCGCAAGCTGGGGATGATCACCATGGACGAGGCAATTGTCCAATTGTATTTTGAAGGCAAGATCGATAGAGAGCAGGCCATCCAGTTCGCACAGGATCCGGACAGCATGGAAAATAAGATCTGATCCTGAGGATCATAAAATGATAATCACCGTTAACGATTCAGAGTCCCGCTTCATAGGAATGAGAACAGGCTCTGAATCGTTGCGGAAATCAAATTTCGAAAAGCTAATTTCCAAGGAAAATTTCTAATACAAAATTCTTTTATTGCCCATCGGGCATTTCGCAGAGTTTCTGCATTTCGTTGGTTACCCAATTTTTATCACAAAATTTATATACAAGGAGGTAGTTTATGTTTTCGACAATTGATTCCGGTGCAGTCTGCGGATTGCAAGCGTACCTGGTCCGCGTGGAGGTGGATCTGGCTGGGGGATTGCCCTCTTTTCAGATGGTGGGTTCTTTGGGGAGTGAGGTGAGAGAATCCCGGGAGAGAGTGTGTGTCGCCATGAAAAATTCGGGGTTTCAGATTCCGCCCTGCCATATAACAGTGAATCTTGCACCGGCAGGCAGGCGCAAGGACGGAACGGCATTTGATCTGCCTATTGCTGTAGGCTTGTTAAAAGATATGGAGCTTCTCACGGAGGAGGCGGTACGGGATACGCTGTTTTTGGGAGAACTGGGACTGAACGGTGAGATCAAAAGAGTTAAAGGAGTGCTACCTATTGTTCGGGAAGCAGCAGACAAGGGAATCGGCAGAGTGATCGTTCCCCGGGAAAACGCATTGGAGGCAGCAGTGATCCCGGGGATTACGGTATGGGGTGTCGGGGAACTGGGAGAGCTTATTATGGCTCTGCTGCATCCGGATGCGGAAAATGAAAAAATATACAAACCCAGGATCCGGGCAGAAGAACTGTTACAGAAAAAGAAAGCAGACAGAAGAGGAGACTTTAAAGAGGTGTCGGGGCAGGAGAGTGCCAGGAGAGGTGCAATGATCGCGGCAGCGGGATTCCATAACCTGCTGATGATGGGACCGCCGGGGGTGGGAAAATCCATGATTGCCGGGAGAATTCCGGGGATATTACCGCCACTTACACTGGAGGAGAGTCTGGAGGTAACCAGTATTTACAGTGTGGCGGGGTTACTTACTCCGGAACAGGCGCTGATCACGGAGAGACCTTTTTACGCACCTCACCATACAGTCACTGCAGCGGCACTGATCGGCGGCGGAAATGCCTATCCCAGACCCGGAATGGTATCTCTGGCACATCGGGGTGTGTTGTTTTTGGACGAGCTTCCTGAATTTCAGCGGACGGTGCTGGACAGTATGCGGCAACCGTTGGAAGAACGCAGGGTACAGATTGCCAGGGCGTCGGGAGTGGTAACTTTTCCGTCGGATTTTATGCTGGTGGCTGCCATGAACCCCTGTCCCTGCGGATATTATCCGGATCGGAACAAATGCCGCTGCACACAGCCGCAGATAGAAAAATATCTCGGAAAAGTATCGGGACCGCTATTGGACCGTATTGATCTGTGCGTGGAACTGCAACAGGTGGATATTTTGCATTTACAGACAAAAATCACAGGAGAAAGCAGTGAACAGATGCGGGAGAGAATCGAAAGAGCCAGAAAAATGCAGGAGAAGAGGTATGCGGGAACAGAGTATCGTTTCAATGGGGATGTATCATCGGCAGATGTGGATCATTATTGTAGTCTGGGAGAAACGGAGAAAAATGTCATGGAACAGCTGTACCATGCGTTGGAACTGAGTGCCAGGGCATATCATCGGATTTTGAAGACCGCCAGAACGATTGCAGATCTGGAGGAACAGGAAAATATTGCAAAAGAACATCTTCTGGAGGCAGCCTGCTATCGCCCCTCCGGAGAGTACTGGGGATAGAAGGGAGAGCCGGAGATGACAGAGACGGAGAGAATGTATGCTTATTTTATATGCAGTATTCCAATGATCGGCGGGGTAAGAGCCGGTCAGCTGCTAAGCAGATTCGGGGACCCGCAGGGAGTCTATGAAGCCGGTACCGCCGGTTGGAGGGAGATATTGAGTGATTCTGTTGTGGAGTATATGGACAGACAGAAAAAAAGCGGTAATCTTGAAGAAGAATATCATAGCTTAGGAGAAAAACAGATCGGACTGGTATTACAGGAGGAAGAGGGATTTCCACGGAAACTGCTGGAAATACCGGACCCACCCTACGGCTTGTTTTATAAAGGGAAATTACCGGAACAGAAACAGCCGTCGGTGGCGGTCATCGGAGCCAGAGAGTGTTCGGAATACGGACGTTTTGTGGCGGAAGAACTGGGCAGATACCTCGGTAGTCAGGAAATACAGGTCATCAGCGGAATGGCAAGAGGAATCGATGGGATCAGCCAGCAGGCAGCGCTTTTGGCAGGAGGGACATCCTACGGAGTGCTGGGATGCGGAGTGGATATCTGTTATCCCAGCCAGAACAGGAAATTGTACGAGGAACTGATACAAAAAGGGGGTCTGTTGTCCACTTATGCGCCGGGGACAAAGGCACTGCCGGCATATTTTCCCCCGAGGAACCGTATCGTCAGCGGGTTGGCGGATGCGTTGATCGTCATAGAAGCCAGACAGAAAAGCGGGACGTTAATTACCGTGGATATGGCGCTGGAGCAGGGGAAGGATGTTTATGTGGTTCCCGGCAGAATCACGGACAGACTCAGTGACGGCTGTAACCGCCTACTGACACAGGGGGCGGGGGTGTTCCTGTCACCGGAGAGCTTTACGGAGGAATTTATGAGGAACTGGGAAGAAAAGCAGGAGCTTTCATCGCCGGATCCGGCGCAGAAAATAAGAGGCAGACGAAAGAGCCGGAAACGGATAGAAAAGCTGGAGGAGCCTTTGCGTCAGGTGTACAAATTGTTGGATTGTGTGCCGAAATCGACGGAGATTATTTTGCAGGAGGCATGGAAGAAAGGAGAATATATAGATATTGTCACGTTGCACCGGAGACTGATGGAATTGGAACTGATGGGATATGTAAAGCAGAATACCCCGGGGTATTTTGGTACTTCTGCGAATTGACAAGGGTTTTAGATCGGGGGTATAGTTAAGAATACAGACGCAAGAAAGGCAGGGTAACCCTATGAACGATAAAGATACTTACAGAATGCATACGAAAGTGATACAGATCGGAGGCCGGAAGATCGGTGGCGGGAATCCGATCGCCATTCAGTCCATGACCAATACGAAGACGGAAGATGTGAAAGCTACGGTGGAACAGATCCTGCGACTGGAAAAGGCAGGCTGCGAGATCATCCGTTGTACGGTACCTACCTTAGAGGCGGCAGCAGCCATCCGTGAGATCAAGAAGCAGATTCATATTCCTCTGGTAGCGGATATTCATTTTGACTACCGTATGGCGCTGGCTGCCATCGAGAACGGTGCGGACAAGATACGTATCAACCCCGGCAATATCGGAAGTACGGAGCGGGTGAAGGCTGTGGTGGATGCGGCGAAGGAGCGGAATATCCCCATACGTGTCGGTGTCAACAGCGGCTCCCTGGAGAAGCCGTTAATAGAGAAATACGGTGGTGTGACAGCCGAGGGCATTGTGGAGAGCGCACTGGATAAGGTGCACATGATCGAAGACTTAGGATATGACAATCTGGTCATCAGTATCAAGTCTTCGGATGTATTAATGTGCGTGAAAGCCCATGAACTGCTGGCAGGGAAGACTGTATATCCGCTGCATGTGGGCATTACCGAGTCCGGTACAGTCAACAGCGGCAATATTAAATCTGCCATTGGTCTGTCCCTGATCTTAAGCCAGGGCATCGGGGACACGATCCGTGTATCCCTGACCGGAGACCCTGTGGAGGAGATCAAGTCCGCGAAGCTGATCCTGCGTACCCTGGGACTCAGAAAGGGCGGAATCGAAGTCGTATCCTGCCCTACCTGTGGCAGAACCCAGATCAATCTGATCGACCTGGCGACCAGGGTGGAAAAGCTGGTGGAAGATTATCCGCTGGATATTAAGGTGGCAGTCATGGGCTGCGTGGTAAACGGTCCCGGAGAAGCAAAAGAAGCGGATCTGGGAGTAGCGGGAGGCATCGGAGAGGGCCTGCTGATCAAACACGGAGAGATTATAAAAAAGCTTCCGGAGGATCAGCTGCTCCCCGCCTTAAAAGAGGAATTGGATCATTGGAGTTAAAATAGATGAGTAAACCTTTTTTTGAAGTATTTCCGAATTTACAGTTGAATATGGATATTCATGACCTGATGGGTCAGACAGAAGTAGAGAGAGTCTCGGCGACAAAGCGCAGAGACTTTCTTCGGGTGTATTTAAAAAGTACCCGTCTGATTCAGAAAGCAGATATCTGGACCGCGGAACAGGAGATTAAAAAGCAGTTGTTTCCGGATGCCAACCTGACGGTAAAAATATACGAAAAATTTGAACTTTCTTCCCAATACAATCCGGAAAAGCTGATGGATATCTATAAAGAAAGTATTTTGGAGGAATTTCGGGAATACAGTCATATCCAGTACAACGCCCTGAAGACGGCCAGAATCGAGTATCCTGCGGACAATGAAATGCTGATAACGATGGAGGATACGGTGCTGAACCGCAGTATGGAAGGAGAGATATTACAGATCCTTGAGAAGATACTGGTGGAACGCTGTGGATTCTCTGTGAAGCTCCATGCAGCCTATGTGGAAAAAGAGGCCGGAAGATTCAAGGAGGAAGAGGAAGCCAAGATCCGCATGAAGGTAGACGCCATCTACAGCCGCACCAGAGGCAGGAAGGAAGAGGCTGTGGACAGCACAGCGCCTGCGCAGGACACAGAGCAGGAAAATACACAGAGCCCGGAGGCGAAAAAGACAGACAATTCCGGCAAGGCAAAAAGCGAACCGGCAGGTGGCGTAACCAAGAGCTTCCAGGGGGGCGGCCGTGGCGAATTCAAGCGTGGCGAATTCAAAAAAGGAGAGTTTCGTAAGGGCGGCAGTTTTGAAAAGGGTGCCCTGAAGAGATCGGACAATCCCGATGTGATCTATGGCAGAGATTTTGAAGAGGAAGCCATGAAGATCGAGGAATTGATCGGTGATATGGGGGAAGTGACCATCCGCGGAAAAGTACTGTCTGTGGATACCAGGGATATTAAGAATGAAAAGACCATCATTATCTTCAATATGTCCGATTTTACCGATACCATGACTATCAAAATGTTCGTGCGTACCGAACAGGTGAAGGAAGTGACAGGGGATATTAAGCCGGGAGCCTTTTTAAAGGTAAAGGGAATCTGTATGATGGATAAGTTTGACCATGAACTGGCAATCGGATCCATCGCGGGGATCAAGAAGATCCCTGATTTTACCAATACAAGAATGGATACTTCCGCCCGAAAACGTGTGGAGCTGCACTGCCATACCAAAATGAGTGATATGGATGGTGTCTCAGAGGCAAAAGATATCGTAAAACGTGCCTATAAATGGGGACATCGTGCCATCGCCATCACAGATCACGGCGTGGTACAGAGTTTTACCGATGCCAATCATGTCTGGGACGATCTGTGGAAAGCGGAAAAGGGCAAGCGAAAAGAAGCCGGAGACGAGAATCCGGACAAGCAGGACTTTTTCAAAATTATCTATGGAGTAGAGGCATACCTGGTGGATGATCTGAAGGAGATCGTGACCAATGATAAGGGACAGAGTCTGCACGAGGATTATGTGGTGTTCGATATCGAGACCACAGGATTCTCCCCCGTGAATAACCGGATCATTGAGATCGGTGCGGTAAAGGTGTCCGGCGGTGAGATCGTGGATCGTTTTTCCACCTTTGTGAATCCGGATGTGCCCATTCCTTTTGAAATTGAGAAGCTGACAAGTATCCGGGATGAGGATGTCATGGACTCTCCGCAGATCGATGTGATTCTGCCGCAATTTTTGCAGTTTTGTGAGGGCTGTATCATGGTGGCACACAATGCCGGCTTCGATATGAGCTTCATTATGGAGAACTGCAGAAGACTGGGATATCCGCAGGAGTTTACCTATGTGGATACCGTGGGCATCTCCAGAGTACTGTTGAAGAATCAGTCAAAGCATACCCTGGATGCGGTGGCGAAGACTTTGGGGATATCCCTGGAGAATCATCACCGGGCCGTGGATGATGCGGAGTGTACGGCACATATTTTTGTGAAATTTATTAAAATGCTGGAGGAGCAGGATATCTATAATCTGACGGAAGTCAATGCACTGGGGGCATCCAGTGTGGATGCTGTGAAAAAAATGCCCTCCTACCATGCCATTATTTTAGCAAAAAATGATCTGGGGCGCATCAACCTCTACCGGTTGGTGTCCCAGTCACATCTGACCTATTTTAACAAGCATCCCCGGATTCCCAAGAGCCTGATCCTGAAATACAGAGAGGGTCTGATCCTGGGAAGTGCCTGCGAAGCGGGAGAACTGTACCGTGCCCTGCTGGACGGACAGTCGGATGCGCAGATCGCAAGGCTGGTAAAATTCTATGATTACCTGGAGATCCAGCCCTGTGGCAACAATAAGTTCATGATCGCTTCGGAGAAAATCCGGACGGTCAATTCCATAGAGGATATCCAGAATATCAACCGCAGGATCGTGGAGCTGGGAGAACAGTTCCACAAGCCCGTAGTGGCTACCTGTGATGTACATTTTCTGGATCCCGAGGATGAAGTATACCGTCGTATTATTATGGCGGGCCGAGGATTTGATGATGCGGATGAACAGGCACCGCTTTTTTTACATACCACAGAAGAAATGCTGGAAGAGTTCTCCTATCTGGGCAGTGACAAGGCGGAAGAGATCGTCATTACCAATACGAATATGATCGCGGATATGATCGAGACCATTGCACCGGTGCGCCCGGACAAGTGTCCCCCGGTCATTCCGGACAGTGATAAGACACTGACGGAGATCTGTTACAACAGGGCTCATGAGATCTATGGACCGGATCTGCCACAGATCGTAGAGGCAAGACTGGAGAAGGAATTGAACTCCATTATCAAAAACGGATTTGCCGTAATGTACATCATTGCGCAGAAGCTGGTATGGAAGTCAGTGGAGGATGGATACCTGGTAGGTTCCCGTGGATCCGTAGGAAGCTCCTTTGTGGCAACCATGGCGGGAATCACGGAGGTCAATCCCTTAAGTCCCCATTATTATTGCAGCAAGTGTCATTATGTGGATTTCGACAGTGAAGAGGTCAAAGCCTACGCCGGTAAAGCGGGAATCGATATGCCGGACAAGGTCTGCCCGGTGTGTGGAGAGAAGCTTCATAAGGATGGCTTCGATATTCCTTTCGAGACGTTCCTGGGATTCAAGGGAGATAAGGAGCCGGATATCGACCTGAACTTCTCCGGTGAGTACCAGTCCAAGGCGCATAAATACACGGAGGTTATCTTCGGCGCGGGTCAGACTTTTCGTGCCGGAACCATTGCAACCCTGGCGGATAAGACTGCTTTCGGTTATGTGAAGAATTATTTTGAAGAACGTGGCATTCATAAGCGGACCAGCGAGATCGACCGTATCGCTTCCGGATGTACCGGAGTGCGGCGAAGTACCGGTCAGCATCCCGGCGGTATTGTTGTATTGCCTCTGGGGCAGGATATTAACTCCTTCACCCCGGTACAGCATCCGGCGAATGATATGACCACGGATACCATAACCACACACTTTGACTACCATTCCATCGACCATAACCTGCTGAAGCTGGATATTCTGGGACACGATGATCCTACCATGATCCGTATGCTGCAGGATCTGACGGGGAGAGATCCCTTGACGATCCCGCTGGATGGACAGGATGTTATGAGTCTGTTCCAGAACACGGACGCGTTAGGCATCACCCCGGAACAGATCGGTGGAACAAAGTTAGGAGCATTAGGCATTCCGGAGTTCGGTACAGACTTCGCTATGCAGATGGTTATTGATGCGAAACCCAAGGCGTTTTCCGATCTGGTGCGTATCTCCGGTCTGTCCCACGGTACCAACGTATGGCTGGGCAATGCACAGGATCTGATCATGAGCGGCGTGGCGACCATTTCCACGGCAATCTGTACCCGTGATGATATCATGCTGTATCTGATCCAGATGGGCGTGGAGTCGGAGAAGTCCTTCAAGATCATGGAGGCAGTACGTAAGGGTATGGTGGCGAAGGGAAAATGTGCCATGTGGGAAGAGTGGAAAGCGGATATGCTGGCGCATGACGTACCCCAGTGGTATATCGAATCCTGCCAGAAGATCGAGTATATGTTCCCGAAGGCACATGCGGCGGCGTACGTTATGATGGCATGGCGTATCGCTTATTGCAAGATCCATTATCCGTTAGCTTATTACGGTGCGTTTTTCAGTATCCGCGCCAAGGCATTTTCCTATGAGATCATGTGTCAGGGGCAGAGGCACTTGGAGAGCGTGATGGCAGAGTACAAAAAACGACAGGATACTCTTTCTAATAAGGAAAAAGATGCTATGGGTGATATGCGTATCGTGCAGGAGATGTATGCAAGAGGCTTTGAATTTGAACCCATCGACATCTTCCGTGCACAGTCCAGATCATTCCAGATTGTGGATGGAAAATTAATGCCGTCCTTAAACAGTATCGACGGACTGGGAGAGAAGGCGGCAGATGCCATTGTGGAAGCTGCCAAGGACGGTCCGTTCCTCTCCAAAGATGATTTTCGTCAAAGAACTAAGGTTTCCAAGACGATAATTGACCTTATGGATTCGTTAGGATTATTAGGAGACCTGCCCGAGTCCAATCAGATCAGTATATTTGATCTGGTGTAACAGCTCAGCTGCGTAAAATTTTTTAAAAAACCTCTTGCATTTTTTCGACAACTCCATTATACTATGCAAGTACAGTTTTTTGGCTGATTGGTCAAGCGGTTAAGACGTCGCCCTCTCACGGCGAAAACAGGGGTTCGATTCCCCTATCAGCTGCTTATTCTTTAATAGAATAGCCCAACCCTGAAAAGTGTCGAAGAGCAGAAATGATTGCTTTTTGGCTCTTTTTTTTATAAATTTTTCTTGCCATTCCCATTTTTTTGTTGTATAGTGGTTCACGATTACTCAAATCATGGGGAAAAAGCGGCAAAGAGGCGGGAACCGAAAGCCGTATATCCGCGAAAACGGATGGATGGGAGCATATATGGCAAAATATTTAGTAATTGTAGAGTCACCGGCGAAGGTGAAGACAATCAAAAAATTTTTGGGAGCGAATTATGAGGTTATGGCCAGCCAGGGGCATGTGAGGGACCTGCCCAAGAGTCAGCTGGGAATTGATGTGGAACATGACTATGAACCGAAATACATTACGATCCGCGGCAAGGGAGATTTGCTGGCATCCTTACGTAAGGAAGTGAAGAAGGCAGAGAAGATATATCTCGCAACCGACCCGGACCGTGAGGGAGAGGCCATTTCCTGGCATTTATACTATGCCTTGAAACTGGAAGATAAAAAAGTATATCGTATCACCTTTAACGAGATCACCAAAAGTGCGGTGAAGGAATCCTTAAAGCATGCCAGAGAGATTGATATGAATCTGGTAGATGCCCAGCAGGCGAGACGTGTGTTAGACCGCGTGGTAGGCTATCGGATCTCCCCTATTCTGTGGGCGAAGATCAAGAGAGGCTTAAGTGCCGGCCGCGTACAGTCTGTGGCTCTGAGGATCATCTGCGACAGAGAGGATGAGATCAATGCCTTCATTCCGGAGGAGTACTGGTCCCTGGATGTGAACTTGAAAGTAAAGGGCGAGAAGAAGCCCATCTGCGCAAAATATTACGGAACTACGGAGAAAAAGCAGGGAATCGGCAGCAAGGAAGAAGCTGATGAGATCATGAATTCCCTGAAGGGCGCCAAATACGAAGTGAAGGAAGTTCGACACGGCGAGCGTGTGAAGAAGGCACCCCTTCCTTTTACTACCTCCACCTTACAGCAGGAAGCCAGCAAGGTGCTGAATTTCTCCACACAGAAGACCATGCGTCTGGCGCAGCAGTTATACGAAGGTGTGGATATCAAGGGAGAAGGTACGGTAGGTCTGATCACCTATTTACGTACGGATTCCACCCGTGTATCGGAAGAAGCGGAAGCACAGGCTGCGCAGTTCATCGATGCACATTACGGTGAAAAGTACAAGGCTGCCGCAAATACAGAAAAAAAGAACGGTCAGAAGATCCAGGATGCCCACGAGGCCATCCGTCCTACGGATTTAAACCGTATGCCCATTGCCATCAAAGAACAGCTGCCCAGAGATCTGTTCCGTCTGTATCAGCTGATCTGGAAACGTTTTGTAGCAAGCCGCATGAGTGCAGCACAGTATGATACGACTTCAGTGAAAATTCAGGCGAAGGATCAGATCTTTACGCTGGCAGCCTCCAAAATGCGCTTTGATGGTTTCATGAGTGTCTATACCCAGGAGGAAGATAAGGACGAGGAAAATGTACTGGGCGGCAACCTGGATGAGAACAGTGTACTGGAATTTATAAATTTTGATCCGAAGCAGCACTTTACCCAACCTCCCGCACATTATACCGAGGCAAGTCTGGTGCGTGCCCTGGAAGAACTGGGCATCGGACGTCCCAGTACCTATGCACCTACCATCACCACGATTCTCGCCAGAAGATATATTACCAAGGAGAATCGTAATATCTATGTGACGGAGCTGGGTGAAGTGGTCAATCATATGATGAAGGAAGCATTTCCGGCCATCGTGGATGTAAATTTTACCGCTAATATGGAGACCTTGCTGGATGGTGTGGAAGAAGGCACTGTGAAGTGGAAGACCATTGTGGAGAACTTCTATCCGGACCTGGATGCAGCAGTGAAAAAAGCTGAGAAAGATCTGGCAGAGGTGACGATCGCGGATGAAGAATCCGACGAAGTCTGTGAACTGTGCGGCAGACGCATGGTGATCAAATACGGACCTCACGGCAGATTTCTGGCATGCCCCGGATTCCCTGAGTGCCGCAACACCAAGCCTTATTTCGAGAAGATTGGTGTGGCATGTCCCAAGTGCGGCAAAGATATTGTCATGAAGAAGACCAAGAAGGGCAGAAGATATTACGGCTGTATCGATAATCCGGAATGTGATTTCATGGTATGGCAGAAGCCTTCGGGAGAGAAATGCCCCCGCTGCGGTAAGCTGCTGCTGGAAAAAGGTAACAAACTGGTCTGCATGGACGAACAATGCGGTTATGTGAAGAATAAACCGACGGAAGAGAAGTAGTTTTATATACTGTCAGAATTTTCTCATAAATTAGCGCTATTTCCATTGTAATCTGAAATTACATGTGCTACAATGTGCATAACATCTTGTGGTTTCGTAGTATGTGTAAACGGAGGAAGATAGATGAGTAGCGTACAATTGTTGGACAAAACACGTAAGATCGGTAAATTGTTACACAATAATAACTCCAGCAAAGTGGTATTCAGCGATATCTGTAAGGTAATGCGTGAGATCCTGAATTCCAATGTACTGGTGATCAGCAGGAAGGGTAAGGTGCTGGGTGTAGGTAAATCCGACGGAATCGAACCCATCACAGAGCTTTTGGATGACAGTATTGGCGGATTTATCGATCCGATGTTAAATGAGAGACTGCTTGGTGTGTTGTCCACGAAGGAGAATGTCAACTTGGAGACTCTTGGTTTCGAGAATATCGACACGAGAAAGTTCCAGGCAATCATCACTCCCATCGAGATCGCCGGTGAGAGGCTGGGAACACTCTTTATTTATAAGTGTGACGAACAGTATGACATCGATGATATTATTCTCTGCGAGTATGGAACCACAGTGGTGGGACTGGAAATGCTCCGGGCAGTAAATGAAGAGAGTGCGGAAGAGAGCCGTAAGGTAGCGGTTGTGAAATCCGCAGTCAGCACCCTGTCATTCTCAGAGATGGAAGCCATTACCCATATTTTTGATGAATTAAACGGTATGGAAGGAATCCTGGTAGCGAGCAAGATTGCTGACAGAGTCGGCATTACCAGATCAGTCATTGTCAATGCCTTAAGGAAGTTTGAAAGTGCCGGCGTTATCGAGTCCAGATCCTCCGGCATGAAGGGAACGTATATTAAAGTATTGAACGATGCCGTGTTTGATGAGATTGAAGAATTAAAGCGCCAGAATGGCAGAAATTAAGTAAAAAGTACAAAATAACAACAGATTAGGAAGAAGAGACTATTGCGAAAAATAGTCTCTTCTCTTAATTTTAGTATTGTGTTTTTGTCGAAATACTTTATAATAAAGTAGAATAGGTATGGTAGAAACGGTTCCTATGCGATTTTATCGATTTTTAAGGAACAGTAGAATGTGAGGTAGTATGATACAGACAAATGCGTTTGATTATATTAATGTTTTAAATCGTGCCGCGGATGCTGCATGGCAGCGGAATGAAGCTATTTCCAATAACATTGCCAATGTAGATACACCGGGGTATAAGAGACAGGATGTGGCTTTCGAGTCGGTACTGCAGCAGGCTCTTGGTAATAATCGCTATCAGTCCATGGATGATAAAGTAGCCAATGTCAATCTGAGCAGACTCCGCGGCAGGGCGTATGTGGATTATGCCAATTATTCCTATCGCCTGGACGGCAATAATGTGGATATCGAGAATGAAAATGTAATGCTGGCAGAGAATCAGCTGAAATACCAGGGACTGATCAGCAGCATTAATCAGGAATTTACCAATTTACAGACTGTGATGAAGTGAGGGATTAGCGTATGAGTATGTTTTCAGCATTTGATGTTACGGCATCCGGACTGACAGCACAGAGACTGCGTATGGACGTGATCTCCGAAAATGTTGCCAATGCCAATACCACAAGAACCGAGGATGGTACACCGTATCGCCGCAAAATCGTTACGTTCCAGCAGAAGAACCCGCAGCAGACCTTCAGCCAGGTGCTGCATAATGTAAGCAGCGGCTACTCCGGAAGCGGTGTGAAGGTCAGCCAGATCTTCGAGGATACCACTACGGAGATGAATATGGTATACGATCCTTCCCATCCGGATGCGGACGAGAATGGATATGTGACATATCCGAATGTGAATATTGTCACGGAAATGACGGATCTGATCGATGCCAGCAGGTCTTACGAGGCGAATTCCACGGCGTTTAATGCCAGCAAATCCATGGCACTGAAAGGACTGGAGATCGGTCAGTAAGCTGACGGATCCGGAGAACGGCCCATTGCATAACGGACCGGAATATACGACGTAAGGAAGGATATGGTTTATAAAATGGATATTTCTGCGATTACTGCTTTAAATAATGTAAACGGAACAGCCACGGTGTCTCCCACCTCTCTGACAGGAATGCTTGCGGAGAAGGAGAAGAAGGCAGAAGGCACGATGTTCGAGACTTTTCTCAACACAGCAATCGACAATGTGAAGACGACCAACAGCTATCTCTCAGATGCCGAAAATGAGAAGATCCGCTTCGCACTGGGCGAGACGGACAATACGCATGACCTGACCATTGCTATGGGAAAGGCTTCCACTGCTCTGCAGTATACCGTAGCCATCCGCGATAAGGTGATGGAAGCCTACAAGGAATTGATGCAGATTCAGATCTAAATCATACCTTTTTATACTTGACGTAAGAGGAGAGAGCTGCAATGGCAGACAAATTAAAAGAAATACCTGCGAAAATACTGGAATGGTGGAATAAGTTCACAACCAGACAGAAGAGCATCATTATCGGAGCCGCTGCGGTTGTGATCTTTGCATTTGCGATCATCATGTATGTCATGAGTAAACCACAGTATGTACGATTGGTTACCTGCGAGACTACCGCACAGGCGTCAGAAATCATAGATACGCTGGACAGTGCCGGGATCGCACATAGAGAATCCAATGACGGACTGAAGATCGATGTAGAGAGCAGCAAACAGAGTGCGGCTAACCTGGCCCTCGGATCTGCCGGATATGTACCGGATGCCCTGAATCTGAATGATTATCTGGGGAACAGCATGTCTACGACCGCTACCGATAAGGAGAGACTTTACAATTCCTATCTGGAGCAGTATATTACACAGACGATCGAGGCACAGAGCGCTGTAAAATCGGCTAAGGTACATTGGCTATGACCGTCAGTCTGTTTACCTCATGCACATCTTC
>ENA-OPXC01001369-OPXC01001369.1-human-gut-metagenome-genome-assembly--contig:-NODE-1369-length-17265-cov-2.936142_pt1 | contig 17265 bp, 17 predicted proteins | sample MGYA00241512_ERZ502016 | MGnify/ENA primary metagenome ERZ502016 (study PRJEB25962, sample SAMEA2043043) | human gut metagenome | biome: human gut; feature: human-associated habitat; material: faeces...
GGGTTCGTCGACGTGATAAATGATGCCACGATCACACGGGCAAAGCTCTCATTTTTCGCCACACTGTCAAATTCCACATTCATTTCGTTTGCACTATTCATAATATCCTCCCTTTACCATCTCCTTTTTTATCGCATCCAGGGAATCCATCTTCTTTAAGATGCGATAGATTCCTGACATCAACAAAATGCGATCGATCGTTTCATTGACATGCACCGCATATACACATCCTCCCTTGTCATGCACCATCCGAAACCGTCCGGTAATCAGCCCGATGCCGGAACTGTCCATGAACTGCGTCTTCGAGAAATCAAAGATCAGGTACCTGATCTCCTCCTCATCAAACACATGTGCCGTCTTTCGCTTGAGCATATCCGCCGCATAGTGATCAAGCTCCTCCGGCAGATAATAAATCAGCACACCATTTGCTACTTCATACACCATAAATTGCCTCCTATATCCATATATCCAGAAAAAAATGCAAAAGAAAAAGATGTTAAATATATAATAATATGTATAAATAATAGTCATATTAAAAATAATTTATTAAAGAAAATCAATTATAATATAATGAGTATATGCTCGTTTATCGGAGATGACACTAAATATGTTTTAAAGGAAATAAAAAAAGTTAAAGAGGTTTTAGTATTAAATAATGATGAAAAATATAGTAAAATATTTAGAAAAAAATATAAAAATGTAATTACTATTGGAAATAAAGGTACATATGAAATAGATAGATTTAATAAAACTTTTGAATATGAATATAATTTATATCACCTTAATACAAATGAAACAAATTTAATGTACTCTAAAACTATTGCAATTGCGATTTTAGTTTATATTGGATTTGATATTTCATACTTAATATAAAAAAATATAACAATTACTTGCTATATTTTAATAATTCATCTTTTATTTCCTTAGCTAACTCATTATTCTTTTCAGTTAAATCATCAGTTGAGGAAACTGTAAATGGTTTTAAAAATGTTACTTTTAAATTATTTTTGGAAAATCTATATTTTCCAGTTATTGCATAAGGAACAACGATAGCACCAGTTTTTTGTGCCATTGATACAGCTCCATATTTTAAAGGAAGAAGCAAACTATCATAATATTCATTACTTGTAATAACATTTGCACTTTCAAGTTCTAAAAGATATTCATTAACTCTATAAATATTATTTTTTATATCCTCCTTAGTTATTTTATTATCTGCAAGAAGTTTTAACAGTAAATCTGTTTGTGATACTTTTACCATATCCTTTTTCATAATTTTTTTAAACTTTTTAAAAGGAATTTCTTCGTTTACAAATTCATACATTTCTTTTAATTTATCTTTTTTACATGCAAGACTATTTCTAGTTCCTTCAGGATAAATACCTAAAGCATAGCCATCATTTAAAACCTCAAGTGCTGATGACTTGGCATTATCATCATGAATACTTCTATCAACTGGAATACAACCACTAGCTTTAAAAAAGAAAGCAAATGGGCTATCAAAGTACTCCTTTTTTGCCATATAATGAAGCATTCTTTTCGTAGATAAAATAGGTAAACATTGATCAAATAAATGGACATGATTTCCACATAATATTATTGGACCATCTTTTGGCACCAAATGTTTATTTTCAAATTTTGGTCTATAATATGCTAAGAAAAATCCTCCAAGTAAATATTTATTTATTGTGTATAAAATTTTATGCTTTTCTTTCATAACTTTTTCCCTCCTTAATTAATTCTATTACTTTTTTTTCTAACTTTTCAGTTTCTTTTACAAAATCATCTGTTGTAATATGATAAGGCTTTCCTATAATTATTTTTGTTTTATAATTAAATGGTTTAGGTTTTCCTACAATCGCGAATGGAACTATTGGTTTACCAGATTTTCTAGCTATTGATACAGCACCATATTTAAATGGCATAATATACTCATTGGTCTTATTTATTGTTCCTTCGGGAAATACACACACTATTTTATTTTCTTTTAATTTTTGAATTGCCTCATTTTTTGCTTCAGGATTTTTATTTTTTCTATCTACTGGAATAGCTCCGGTACTACGAAAGAAAAAATTTCCTAATTTTGATTTAAATAATTCAATTTTTGCTAAATAATGAACACATTTTTTTGTAGTATATCCTAGTTCAAACGCATCAAAATAACTTGTATGGGTTCCCGCATATAAATAGCCACCATCAGGAATTCTATCTTTATGAACAACAGTTGGCTTCATAATAAGAACAAAAATGACTTTTAAAAACGGTCTAATTATGTAATATAAAGTGTTATTGTCTTTTTTTTCTTTCTTCATTTTCAAGTTCCTTAAATGCAACTTTTCCTACAAGTGTTTTAGGTAGTTTATCCCTAAATTCATACTCATATGGAAGTGAATACTTAGCAACATTTTTTTGCATTATTTCTCTTATTTCTTTTTCTATCTTTCCTTTATCTTTATAACCATCTTTTAAAACAACAAATGCTTTTGCAACTTGTCCTTTATATGGATGTGGAATTCCAATAACAGTTGAAGTTAACACTGCTTCATGGGTATTGATAATAGACTCAAGATAAGTTGGGTAAACATTATAACCACTTGATACAATAATTCTTTTAATTCTTTGAGAAAAATAGATTAATCCATCTTCGCCAAGATAACCTACATCACCAGTATGAAGCCATAATCTTCCATCTTCATGATATCTTAATGCTTGCATCGTTTCAGCATCATCATTTAAATAGCCCATCATTACAAGTGGACCTGAAATACAGATTTCACCATCCTCATTAACTGGAGCAGTTTCATGTGTATCTGGAATCACTATTTTAAAATACATATCAGGAAGTGGCATACCAACTATTCCATCATTAAATACATTTTCTGGGGAAAGACAACAAGCTCCTGTTCCTTCAGTAAGGCCATAACCTACTCTAATTTTTGCATCTGAACCATGCTCATATAAAAAGTCATTTACTTTGTCACGAAGTGTGCTATTAAGAGCATCACCTCCACATATAACAGATCTTACACACTTAAGTTCATTGGGTCCAACATTACTTTCAATTAATGCCTCATAAAGGGTTGGAACTCCCACTATAAAATTTGGTTGATTTTTACGGATTATATCGCCAAACTTTTTAGCACTAAATGTGGGAACCAAAATAACTCCCATACCTTTTGAAAGTGGTGTATGAATACATACTCCCAAACCAAAACCATGAAATATTGGAAGAACAGATAATATTGTTGCTCCTGGCTGTGCTTGTCTAATTACAGCTGTACAATCAATTGCAAGTGCATTAAAATTTAAATTTGATAGCAAAATTCCTTTAGGACTACCTGTAGTTCCACCACTATAAAGAATAACTGCAGGATCATAAGCTTTTCTTGGAATATAATAATCTCCTTGATAATTTTTTGAACCATTTATAAAATCTTCCCACATAACAATAACTTTATCATCTTTAGGAATCTTATACTTTCTTCCATTTAATACCCAATATATTCCCGCAAGAGGTAAACTCATATCTTCAGATGCTCTTGCAATAATAATTCTTTTTAAATTAGTTTTATCTTTTAACTTAAGTATTTTCTCAAATACGGCATCTATAACTAGAATATATTTACTATTTGCTGCATTTATATAAAATTCAAGTTCTTTTTCACTTGAAAGTGGATGAACCATATTACAAATTGCTCCAATCATATTAACGGCATAAACCATCGTTATACCCTCTGGAGTATTTGGCATACAAATAGTAACATTGTCGCCCTCTTTTACACCATAGTTTTTTAAGGCTTTTGCACATCTTTTAATTCTTACAATAAATTCCTTATAAGATACTTTGCTACCATAGTATGAATATGCCATATTATTAGGATATTTTTCTGCTGCCTCTATAATTAAATCTACCATAGAAAAGTTAGGGTACTCCATATTTGCTGGAACATCGCCATAATATTTAAGCCAAGGTCTTAATTTTTTATCTAATTTCAACATTTTCGATTTTCTCATTTATATTATCCTCCAATAGTTTAGGGTTATTTAAAATATATTCTAGTAATTTAATTGATTTTGTAAAATAATACCCATCGGCAATTCTTTCATCTATATTAACACCAAATTCAACTATTTTACGAATCTCTTTTTTCCCATTAATCACAACTACTTCATCCTTAATTTCTCCCATAGTGGCAAGTGTAGAACATGTACCAAAATCATTAATATTATGATATATTGCCCCACATTTAATTGAACCAAGATTTGATACAATCATACTGCTATAGTAAATATTGTCTTTTGTAAGTGATGAAGGAAGCACACCATGCCTGTCACACCACTTAAATATTCCCACTATAGGAACTCTTAAAATATTTGGTAATTTTCCAAGTATATCAATAGCTTTATTTGCACCAGCTTTTTCTTCATTACCATGTCGAATAACACTTACTTTCTCCCTAATTTTGTTTGACAAAGAAATAATATTGTCATTTTCTTTAATTGGTAAAATGACCATTATTTCTTCGCTTTTATCTGTAAATTCTAATTTTGCAACAAAGGAAATTGTTAAATCGTTATGCTTATATATATGTCTATTAGCAACGAAATAATTTAATTTTTCTCTATTATATACAACTTTTCCTAAAGCAGTTACAAACGCATGAAAATATGAAAGTTCAATTCCATCAGATTTTCTTTTATTTATATATTTCACTAAATTAGTAACATCAATTTTTTGGTTAATATATACATCACTATCACATCTTCTTGGCTTAAGGTCAATACTTATTTGTGATAGTCCACTTACATTTTCTACTCTTTTACCATCTTTTCTATCTATAAATAATTTTCTTTTTTGCATATAACCAACTACTTTCCTATAACAATAATATTATCACATTTGAAATTTTTTAACAATATTTACTTGCAATACTACAAAAATATGATATAATATTTCTTGTCAGGCGATTGATAAAGAAAAATTTTAATGAAAGAGTCGGTTGATGCAGATTTAGTTTAATGGTAGAACCTTAGCCTTCCAAGCTAATGATGGGAGTTCGATTCTCCTAATCTGCTCCAATTTAAAAAGAATACTATGTTTTAAAGACATAGTTTTTTTATTGGACCACACCCATCATTAGCTTGAAAATATCAAAGAAATCTTGTTTTTTATAATATTTAAATATCTTAAATACTAAATCCGCATCTACTTTATTTTATATTTTGTTTTTCAATATTTTTATCATAATTACTTTCTAGTATACAATCAAATAAATTAAACCACTTTACTTGAACACAATATCTATCTTTTTCGTGTTTAGTATTATTATTTAAGTTTTTTTCTTTTGCTTGGCAAAATAAATCACTAAAATGTATACCATTATGATAATACTCAGAATGTTTTAAAAGTATTTTTAAAACATCTCCGCTTGAAATAAATAAAAAATCATCAACTACCCCATAGATAATACCATCGATAGCCTCATCCGAATTATTCCCTTGAAGTATAAACCTATATATACATTTTTTAAGAAGTTTTCTATTACTAAAATATTTATTTATATCTTCGATGTCTTGTAAATGAGTTTCCTTATATTCCATAGAACTCATTCTAACTTTTCCTTTACCATTTGTTGTACCATCAGAATAATGATATCTTAAGTATTTATAAATAATATCTTTTGGAACTTTTCAATTCCAGTATCTATAAATTTTTTTCAAAACTCTCTTGATTTTAAGTAGCCACCACTTGGTTGTATAATTTGTTTTATTCTTTGTGTTATCAAGGTCATACGCCATTTAGATATTTTATATCACTATCATTAAGAATTTGCATTTGTGAAATAGCAATTTGATTTAATCTAATTAGTCTTTCAGATTGTTTTAATCCATCGCTAATAAAAACTGAGTTAAGATTTTCCAAATTTGCTAAACATATTAACTCGTTTATAGTAGCATAATCTCTAATATTTCCAACTAAATTTAAATTATTATTTCTCCATTGTTTTGCAGTCATACCAAATAATGCCATATTTAAAACATCAGCTTCTTCGGCATAAATATAATTAATTTGTTCTTTAGTTAATTTAGCAGGAATTAAATTTTGCTTAATTGCATCTGTATGTATTCTATAATTTATTTTTGATAGTTCTCTTTTTGCATTCCATCCAATTTGTCTTTGCTCTTCTGATTTTAATCTTTCAAACTCTTTAATAAGCAATAATTTAAACTTTGGACTAATCCACATACCAAATTCAAAAGCAATATCTTTATGTGCATAAGTTCCACCATATCTTCCTGCTTTCGACATTATTCCAATTGCATTTGTTTTTTCCATCCATTGTGTTGGAGTTAAATAAAAACTATTTAATCCAGCTTTACTTCTAAATACATCGAATTCGATGTGATTAAAATTTGAATTATTAATTTTCTCCCAAAGTCCAAGAAATTCTATTGTCATTCTATTACGCATCCAATTTTGAATAATAATTTCTATTCTTCCATCTTTCTGCTTCGCCATATCAGTTAAACAAATATAGTCTTGATCGTCAACAACTTGATATCCAATTTCAATATTTTGTACATTTATTTTTGACATAAAACCACTCCTTTAAATTTTATATTTAATTCAAAAATAATTATAGCAAACCTTTGTTCCGTATGCAATATATTTAATGAATTATTTTAATAATTTTTCAATGTCTGCTTTTAGACTAAATCTAATGGTTTTATCTCTATGTATGTATATTTTATCAATTATCATTTGTAATATAATTCTGTTTGGCTTACTTGCGTTTATAATCTCATCAAAATACTCCACTGAAGTCTTTATTTTTGAATTTTATCTTCTAAATTCTTCTTTTCATCATTTTGAATTAATTCTTGCAAGTGAGCCATTCTTTGCATTTTTTCTTTTTCTAATTCGTTATATGTATTTTCTATAATTTCTCTTTGTATAGAATTATTACAAGATGCCATTTCTTTTATTTTTTGATTAATTAGCATTTTATATCTTCATTTAGAATATTTAGTTTGTTTTGTAATTTAAATTTATCGCTAGTTTTGTTTTCTTGTTTTATTTCAATTTTAATATCCTTTATTTCTTTTAAATACTTTTGTTTAGTAAATTTAAAAAATTCTTTTAAATGAATTAATATGTCTTTTTCTTTAATTTCATGGCAATGACAAGCCTTTGTACTATATTGTCTGTATTTTGAACAGTCATAACCTTTTTCTTTAACTTTTCTTTTAATTATTATACCAGACATTCCTGAGCCACAATCATTACATACGCACATTCCCGAAAAATAGTAATCATGTTTTTTATTTGCACCTGATATATTATATTGCATTTTAATTCCAAAATGGTTGGATTTTTCATATATAAGAATCCAATTTTTTTATTAAATGTTACATTTTTTGGAAAAAGTTTATTTTTCTATAGGGTATGTTTCATTTTCTATTTAAAATGTTAAGTTTTTAAATAAAATTTATAAAAACTTTCATTATGAAAGAACAAAAAAACTAAGAAATTCATTACTTTTTTATAACCTTTTCAAATTTTTTCAAAATTTGCAGGAACAGGAAGTCACCCCGAACTCCCATTAACGCCTAAAAGCGTGGCTTTTATCGGGTGACTCATAAAAAAACAGGGTGACTTTTAGTCACCCCCTTAATTATAAAATTTATTTAAATTTATATTGTTAAACCTTCATCTTTTTCTTTATTTACAATGGTACTTTTATAAGTATCATTAATAAATTTATCTCCTAGTTCATTAACACCTGTACCACTTCTATTATTATGACTTCTACCTAAAATTATTTTATGTTGAACATCAATTCCTAAACTTTGTAATATCTCAATAGTTTTTTTCGCTCTGCAAAACATTTCTCTTCCTAAAGCTTCTCTTTGTTGTTTCCCAACCTCAATTGGTACACTCCTATTAAAATAACTCATATCATGCATAGGAGCTGGATTACCTAAATCATCAACTCTTGAATCTGATTTATTTTGTGTTTCCAATTCACCTACATAATATCTAAACTTAATTTTTGAATAACTTTCTAAATCAAATTTCTTACCGGTCAACTCTTCGTAATTTGCTATTCCTATTGGATATGGTATTTTTTCTGTTGGAATAGGGATACTACCGCTTGCTCCACCTATGCATGCAGTTTCAACTATTTCTGGATGTAACAAGGCAAATCTTTGTGCAAAAACTCCCGAACTCGAATAACCATTTAGAAATATTTTATCTTTAATAATTAATCCTTTTTCTATCTGTAAAATAGATCTTGCTTTATTAATAATATTTACAACTTGCTCATCCATTCTATAATTTTTATCCTTACTAGAAAGACTAAAACATTCTTGAGATAGTTGTTGAAAATAAGGATAATCATTATAACTTGGTATTAATGGAACAACAATTGGGCTCGGTAAATCATTTGTTAATTGAGCCAACCTAATCCCTGTTTGTCCTCCTTGTTCTATAATTTTTTCTAGTTCTTCACTTTCTAAATTATTAGATTCAACTATAAGTTGATTGTTTATATTTGATGATAAAGGTATTGCAAGAATACTCGGTATATTAATACCTCTATCTATATCCATAGCCAAAATTTTTATTTTATATGGTACCCCATTAATTTGATATTCAAACTCAACATCTTTACCTGAATTTAATTTATTACATATATATTTTATCAATTCTTCTTTATTCATATTCATCACCTGTTTAACTTAATCTTTATCTAATTCCTATGATAACATAAATCCATTTATCCTGTCAAATCAAGTCCTTTCTAAAAATTATTAGCATAAAGTTTACTAAAATCAAATTTACTATAATCCCTGTCACTTTTATATCGCCAGTTATTATAATTTATATTATTATTCTTTATTATATCTTTAACATCTGTGTTAATAGGTCTTGTCCTAATTTGTTTATAGGTATTAACACATTTGTTAATAGGGGTAAGAATTCTTTTTTGTATTTCTTTTGAATTTTCTTTATATTCTATTTTTACTTTAATATAGCCTTTATCTCTTAAATAACTAATTAATCTTGAGCTATGCACTTTTGATATATTTAGCATTGAACTTATATATGAATTTGACATTATACATTCTTTAGTTTTACTTAATGTTAATATCATTGAATAAATAGTTTTTTCTTTATCTGTTAAGTTTTTATCTTTTGTTATATATTCTGGTAATATAATATACTTTGAATTTTCTCCTTCCAAATTATTTAAATCTTCCTAATCAGTCGCCTTACGATCGATTTTGTGGCAATTTTTATTCATTTTAGAGTAAGTTATCGATTAAAGAAATGTTAGGCAATATCAAGCGTTTCTGATATTTCCCCAAATTGTATGCTCATACGGGGGTAAAATCTCCTGGGTGCGAAAAAAGCACAATCCATTTGCCTTTATAGTTACTTAATTTAATGTTTCCCATTGTTGTTGTTGCCTCAAAATCCGGAGCATATTGTCCTATTTTTATAATTCCATTCATCATTATCTCATAATCCATAAAAAATAAACCTCCTACATAATTTGATATATATTATGCAGGCAGGTTTTTCCTTGTGATTATAGTCACAAATTTTGAAGGTTATTGCACTTTTATATATTTAATTTTCTACTATTTGCACTTGTGTTATATCAGATATTTTTGCTGCGAAATATGGTAATTCCTTATCCTTTTCTTTCAAAAAAATGCAAAAAGTATCATTTACTAAAAATTCTCTTGGCTCTAAATCTGGTAATAATGCTGTTGTTTTGTTCGTCATTCCCGCTTCGCTTTTTACTCTTCCACCTTTTTCATCCAAAGAAAATTCTATTGTTTGTACTGCTTTTTCTATAACATATTCTTCTCCACTGGCAAATAAAAATGGTTTAGCTTCTATTTCGTTAAATTCCTTTTTAAATTTAAAGTCTATATTTGGAATTTTTACTATTTCATCTTCTTCTATATTTTTACTTCCCTTAAAATTCTCGTTATTTTCTTTAATCTCTGCATAAATTTCTCCAAATGTATTTGCTTTGTTTCCTCTTGAGATAATTACTTCATCATTAGATTTTGTTAATAATTTTATTGCAAAGTCTTCTTTTGAATTATAATATAATACCTTAACTTGCTCCCTTACTTTTTCAGATGTTTTCTTTTTTATTCCAAAATATTTTACATTTTCCCAATCTTTAAACTTTCCTTTTTCTAATCTGTCAAATACTTTTGGAAATTCAAACTCTTTTTTTAGCATAGAATATAGAAAGTAATCCTTATCTCCTGACTCATTCCAATTAAAATCATCTAATATATCACTTGTTTCGTTAAATTTTCTTTTTATTTCTTTTTCTATCTGCTTTTTTAATTCAATTGTTGGCTTGCCATATACCTTATAATAACTATCTTCTGATAAACATTCTGTATTAAATGTCCCTTTATTTAAATTCCTTACTACATCTAATTGTGGCGTAAATTCTATATCTTTTTTTGCAAGTTCATTCTTCAAATCATTCCATATTAAATTAAATGTACCACACCAAACCGTATCATCTGCTATTTTATCTTCCAAAGAAAGCACCGCATTCATTTTATCTGCCGAAGCCACTGGTGCACTATACTTTTTTCCCCATGTACTAAATAACACAGGTTTATTGTTTTTCATTCTGTTTGTATCTATTATAAAAAGCGTTCCAAATACAATAGCCAATACAAATAAAATAACTAGTAATAATTTCCAAACTCCATTTTTCATTATATCACCATTTCCTTCCTAAAATTTTTTCTTTACACTCACATTATAAAACAGTAAAACTATTTTATCAATAGCTTTACTGTTTTATTATTTGCCTATAAACATTTGTACATATATTTTTCCATATTTTGAACCATTTATTACTCCAATCCCAGTATAATTAAAACTACTATTTAGTATATTAGCTTTATGTCCAGAAGAGTTCATCCATGCAGTTACTGCCGCACTATTACTTGAATTTCCGGCTATGTTTTCTCCTGCTGTTCTATAAGATACCTTAAAATTGTTTAGCATATTAAATGGTGAACCATATGTAGGTGAAGTATGTGAGAAGTAGTTATTGTTTACCATATCTTGTGCTTTTATTCTTGCTACTCTTTGCACATCATAATCTATTTTTAATGGACTTAAACCATTTTGACTCCTTTGTTGATTAATTAAATTAAATACTTCCCATTCATCTGAAGTTAAATTTGTTGTATTAGTTGTATTATTATTATTTGAATCATTATTGTTTAAACCTGTTCCTGTTCCAGTATTAGGATAAATTGGCTTTATATACTTTTTACTTACTGCTCCTATATAATTGCTATCTAATTGTACCACATACCAATCTCCAATCCCTGCAAATACCCTAATATATTCATTCTTTTTTACTGTTGCAACTATTGGAAATTTTGTACCTGGTCCGCTTCTAACATTTAGTAAACTTGCTGTAACTAATCCTGTTGTAAAATCAACATTATAATAATGATCCATTCCTAAAGATATTGTTACAACTGATAATGTAATTATCATAATCGCTAATACACTTATCTTAAACAAAACACTTTTCTTTAACTTTATAACCACCCTATTATCTCCGCCCTTTCTAAAGCAATGTTTAATCCTCCTAATTAATTTTATTAAGTATAGTAAGTCCCTATTCACTATCACTTATAATATTTTTTCTATAAGTTCATCTCTATTCTTACTTGATAATAAAACTGGTGGTATATCTAAAACCGTTTTTGCTCCATAATCCTTTATCAAACTTAATTTATAAACAGCTCTTGCATATGCTACTAAAACACCGGCTGTAAATTCTGGATTAGAATCCAATTTTAAAGAATACTCTACTATTTGCTTATTCTCTGTACTTGTAAAACCAGAACAAATTACACTTCCTCCATGTGGCATTTGATTATGTTTTTCTTTTAATTCTTGTTCTGTAATAAAATGAATTATTACTTTGTAACCTTCAAAATAATTTTTCATATTTATTATTTCTTGCTTTATATCTTCTAAATCAGCCCCCTCCTCTGGTACCACAAAACATTCTCTTAAGTGTTTTTGCTCATTCGTTAAACATAGTATTTCTCCTCTTCTGGCTTTCTCTATTTCACTATCTATGGGAATTGTATATTGTATTGCATTTTTTACTCCATTTATTTTTCTTATTGCATCAGAATGTCCTTGACTTACCCCTTTCCCCCAAAAAGTATATGTGTGTGCATTCGGAATTATCGCTTCTGAATACAATCTGTTTATTGAAAAAAGTCCCGGATCCCAGCCTGCTGATATAAGAGATATTGTATTACTTTCCCTGTTTATTCTATTAATTTTCTCTATATATTCTGGTATATTTTTATGTGTGTCAAAACTATCTACTGTATTATATATTTTTGCAAATTGCGGAACTTGATTTGGCAAATCCTTTGCAGAACCCCCACACATAATTACAACATCTATTTTTTTTCTGTATTGTTCCATATCTTCTATTTTTATCAATGGTACCGCTGTTTGTATGTCTCTTCGAGAAAAAATAGCAACTAATTCCATATCTTTGCTATACTTTATTGCCTCTTCAACACCTTTTCCTAAGTTTCCATATCCACAAATTCCAATTCGTATCATAAAAACCTCCTAAACTTATTATATGTTTAAGAGGTTGTTAAATTAACTTAAATTTTAGCACTCATTAAATTTGATGAAGAATACCTTTTTAGACCTTTGGTCTTTTTCTTTTTTGTGCATGGTATGCTACTTCTTCTTTTATTATATCTGGCGTTATTTCCGAAAATGCCTTTCCTATTTTTATTAATGTTCCAGGAAGTATCATAAATTTATTTTTTAGCATTTTATCTATTGCATATTGGGCTACTTTTTCACTTGATAATCCTGGTATTTTAAATTTTACATTCGCAACCTTATTAAAATTTGTGTCTACTGGCCCTGGACATAGCAAACTTATTTTTACATTTGATTTTTTCTTCTTTAGTTCTTTTCTAACTGCTCTCGTTAATGCAACAACATAATTTTTTGTCGCATAATATGTTGCCATTAGTGGTCCTGGCATAAATCCAGCTATTGATGCTACATTTAATATATTTCCTTTGTCTTTTTTTATCATGTCTTTTAAATATAGTTTTGTTAATATCTGCACAGCTGTTATATTTGTATTTATCATAGTTATTTCTTTTTCTAAATCTGTTTCTGCAAATTCTCCAAATAAGCCAAATCCCGCATTGTTTATTAATACATCTATATTTTTTTCGTTTTCATACAATTTGTAGCAATTCTCTTTTATGTTTAAATCCATAGGGTATATTGTTATATTTATTTTATTGTTTTCTGTTTCTAGTTCATTTTTTATTTTAGTTAATCCATCTTCATTTCTAGCAACTAAAATTAGATTATAATTTAGTTTTGCTAAAATTCTTGCCATATCTCTTCCTATTCCAGAAGAAGCCCCTGTTATTAAAACTTTCATATTTAATTCTTCCTCCATCTATGGTTTATGTTTGTAAGGTATCCGGGTGTTTCTGCTGTGTCTATAACTGCATAGGTTTTGTTTATTATATTATTGTTATATGTTGTTCCGTTGCCACCAATTATATTGGTACAATTCGAAAACATACTTGTTGAATTTGTAACCGCTGTTGTCGTCCATCCTGTGCTTGTCTCTGCATTAAATTCACTTACATATATTGTTGTTAAAGCTTTACAATTATTAAACATAGTTCTCATGGTTATTACATTAATTGTATTAAAGCCACTTAAATCTAATGTTGTTAAAGCCATACAACCACTGAACATAGTTTGCATATTTGTTACGCTACTTGTATTAAAATTACTTAAATTTAATGTTGTTAATGCTTTACAGTTATAGAACATTTCTAACATGCTTGTTACATTACTTGTATTGAATTTACTTACATCTAATGTTATTAATTTACTACAGTTTGAGAACATAGACTGCATATTTGTTGCACCATAAGTACTAAAGTTGTCAAAAGTTATTTTTGTTAATTGTGTTAAACTTTGAAATAAATATTGTGTTTCTGTGTTTGTAGCAATTACTCCATCACTTGTAAAAGTTAATTCATATAATCCATTTCTGTCTGTATCTGTGTAATATGCCATTATGCTCTTATCTTGTTTTTCTGATGCATCAAAAGTTTCTATTGTTCCTTCTGGTTTTTCTTTTCCTAATTTAAATTCTATTGTTTCTATTTTATTTTTTATTATTGTACTATTTAAATATTTTCCAGTTGGAGCTACTCTGCTAGCAGATATTAACCTATTTATCTTCTTGTTTTTATTAATATTTGTAAGGTATCCTGGTGTTGTTGCTGTGTCTATAACTGCATAGGTTTTGTCTGTTATATTATTGTTATATGTTGTTCCATTGCCTCCCACTAATTTAGTACATCCTCCAAACATTCCTCCAGATTTTGTAACCGCTGTTGTTGTCCATCCAGTGTTTGTCTCTGCATTAAATTCACTAACATATATTGTTGTTAATCGACTACATGACCAAAACATTACCCACATAGATTTCATATTGCTTGTGTTAAAATTGCTAATATCTAATTCTGTTAGACTTTCACATTTATAAAACATAAAATCCGCATTTTCAACTCCTGTTGTGTCTAAATTACTTAAATTCAATTGTTTTAAGCTTGAACAGCCATAGAACATCCCATACATACTTGTTAATTTATCGCTTGTTTTCCAATTTGATATATTTAATGTTTCAAGAGCTGTACACCCTGCGAATGTTTGCAACGTTGTTGTTAAGTTTTGTACATCCCAATCATTTAAATCTAGTGATTTTAGGCTCTCACAATTCATAAATGTTTGTTGCATGTTTGTTATATTGGTAGCAGTTACTCCTGATAAATTAAGTTCCTTTAACAAATTGCAATTGAAGAATAACCATCTTATATTATTTTTTAATTTAAATTTACTTATATTCAAGCTTTCAAGGTTATTACAATATTGAAACATAGAGTCAAAACTATTTGTCTTTGTTGTATCAAAATGGCTTAAGTTTAAGCTTGTCAGTTTTTTACAGTCACGAAACATATATGACATATACATAACATTACTTGTGTTAAAATTACTTATATCTAGGTTTGTTAAATTTGTACATCCAGAAAACATTTTTGTAAAACTAACCGAAGCAGAGGTATCCCAATTGGATAGGTCTAAACTTTCTAGACTTGCACAATTTTGAAAAATGCCATCATCTGAAAACGCATTATTGCCACAGAAAATTTTCACCTGACTAGTATTAAAGTTGCTTACATCTAATGTTGTGAGGCTACTACAACCATAAAACATTGCTCCAATATCAGTTACTTTTCTGGTATCAAAACCACTTACATCAAGTGTTGTTAATCCACTACAGTCTCTAAACATGGCATCCATTCTTGTTACTTTGCTTGTATCAAATCTACTTATATCTATTGTCGTTAAACCTTTACAGTTCCAAAACATACCACTCATGCTTGTTACATTGTCCGTATTGAAATTACTTACATCTATGATTGCTAATCCGCTACAACCTCTAAACATATCATTCATATTAGTTACACTACTCGTATTCAGTTTGCTTACGTCTAATGTTGTTAGTCCTCCACATTCAAAAAACATTTTACCCATATTTGTTGTATTTCTTGTATTAAAATTGTTTATATCTAGTGAGGTTAAACTACTACATCTAAGAAACATTTCACTCATATCAGTTACCTTACTTGTGTCAAATCTGCCCAAATTTAATGTTGTCAATTTATTGCAGTCACGAAACATTGTACTCATATTAGTAACCTTACTTGTATCAAAATTATTTAAATCTAGCGCTGTTAAATTGCTACATCCATAAAACATTCTATTCATATTTGTCACATTGCTCGTATTTAATATACTTACATCCAATGTTGTTAAACTACTGCAAAACCTAAACATCTCTCCCATACTTGTCACTTCACTTGTGTCAAATTTGCTTAGATCTAGCGTTTCTAGTTTTGAGCACCCATTAAATAGTCCTTGCATTCTAGTTGTTCCCCATGTACTAAAATTATCAAACTTAATAGTTTTTAGATTAACTAAAGACGAAAATAAATAATTTTCATATATATGTTTAGTTGTTGCTATTATTTCTGGGCTTAAAAAGGTTAATTTATATAATCCATTTCCATCTGTATCTGTGTAATACCCCATTATGCTTTTGTCTTGCTTTTCTGAGGCGTCAAAACTTAATTCATTTATTGTGCCTTCTGGTGGTTGTGTTCCTTGTGCAAATTCTATTTCTTCTATTTCATTTTTTATTACCGTACCTCTTAAATATTTAGCTGTTGATCCTGACCCCGTAACTGCCATTAGTCTATTTGGTTCTGCTATTTTAAAGTTTATATATGAGCTTAATATTGTTTTTTCTGGTATTGTTTGATTTTTATATTTAAATGTTATATATAGCTCTTTTGTTTCTTTTGCTCCTATTGTTTCTCCTATATTAAATCCACTTATCTCAAATACTATGTCTGGATTGTCATAAAATTCTTCGTCATACAGTACTGCTACAAATGGATATGTTTCTTCTGAATTGTTATATATTGTTACTTTATATTTTATTTCTGAGTTTGGGTTTTGTTCTGAAAGTGATATCAAGCTTTGTAGCATTGTTCCTCTATAGTATTCTATATTGGATGCATCTACGTTTGCATCTACTCCACTTACATATGTTACATCTGTTATGAATACTCCATTTTGTGTTGTTGCTGTTATTCCTCCTGTTATTTCTGCTGTTACAGAATTTATTGCGGAATAGCCTATTCCTATAAATAATATTGCTCCTAATAACACAAATAGTATTAATGATTGTTTACTAAATTTTATATAAAATATTGGTGTGTGTACAGCACCAATAACTTTAAATTTCTTGTCGTTATATTTCACATTTTTCTCCTTGTGATCTTCTTTTTTAGTAATTTCTTTAACTTCTATTTTTTGAGCATCTTCTTTCCTTAAAGTAAGCTCATAATCATGTATTTTAATTTCAATAGGATCCCCCATTGGTGCATATTTTACCATGGTTACTTCTACACCTTGGATAAGTCCCATATCTAAAAAGTGTTGTCTTAATGCTCCTGTTCCTCCTACAGAGACAATTACAGCACTTTTTCCTATAGCCAAATTATCTAATTTCATATTTTATCCCTTCTCTTTCTTTA
>ENA-OPXC01001381-OPXC01001381.1-human-gut-metagenome-genome-assembly--contig:-NODE-1381-length-17054-cov-2.351903_pt1 | contig 17054 bp, 16 predicted proteins | sample MGYA00241512_ERZ502016 | MGnify/ENA primary metagenome ERZ502016 (study PRJEB25962, sample SAMEA2043043) | human gut metagenome | biome: human gut; feature: human-associated habitat; material: faeces...
AACTAGCTTCATCGGTATATATAAAATCTGCTCCTGTATCTATTGCCTTTCTTATTTCAAAAAGTGCATCAGGTGCAAGAACATCATCATTATCCAATAATGCTATATATTCCCCGTCTGCAAGCTCAACTGCAGCATTACTATTGCCCACAATACCTTGATTAGAAATAAGTTTTTTGTACTTTATTCTGTTATCGTGACAGTCCTCAACCATTTTTGATATATAAGAAAATTCTTCTGTACTTCCGTCAGCAAGGCAAAGTTGCCAGTTGCTATAGGTTTGCGATAATACAGACTCCAACATTTCTCTGAAATATTTTTTATCCACATTATATACCGGAACACAGATACTTATTTTTACTGGTACTTTATACTTTCTTTCCCTTTGCTTAGCTATTTCTATAGGCAAAAGTTTATGGGTATAAGCATATTTTAAACTTGCTGCCTTATACTTTAACCTATTTACTACTTTAATTTTAAGGGCAGAAATGCCCTTCTCCTTTATAACTCTTTCTGCTTTTTTTAAGAGCATTTCTACACCTCCTACATATAAATAATCTGCCCTATTTTTCTAACAATTCCACTTTTCCATAGCTTAAACTTAGCTACAGTTTTTATTTTTTCAATTTTATTCTTTTCTGACATTTTGCTATAGGCCTTTAGCATTTGTCTTTCTTCCCCTTTTAATTCTGTACCATAACAAGCCAAGATTTCACTAGCCAAATTGTAGCCTAAAGACAGCATATCTTTGTTATACTTGCCTTTTCTCATTCTCTCTACAATGTAATCAATACTCATTATCTTAGCCCCTACTGAATTTTCACTATGCTGTCTATAATACATTGTAGACTTATTTACAAATTTCAAAAAACGTGCTCATGACAGGTTGGGAATTAATGTTGAAGAAATTAATTTAAAAACCAACTACAGATCCAGTGAAAATATTATCAATCACTGCAACCATTTTGTAGAACTGGATAAAGAATATCAAAAAGCCAGAGTAGATGAAAAACCTAAAATCATTGCTCCCGATTTTGACAAAGATAAAATGCCCGTTTTAGGAATGTTCAGAAATAACCCTCAAATGTTAGCCAGAGATTTAACCCTGTTAATTAATAATCTCATAAACAATGGAGAAGCCTCTCTAAAAATCAGAAGAATATTGAATAAGGATTATTATGACACATTAAATGGCAATTCCAACTTACAATCCATTAATAAACAAAAACAGAATAATGCTAAAAAAAGCAAAAATTTAGAAAAAATTACATTAAAATTAGATGAAGAATACGGCTCTGCATCAGACATAGCTATTTTATCATATTCTCCTAAAGAAATGAAAGGAAGCAATCCCACATTTAATTTTTACTTAAGGAAAAATCTTAAAAAACTGAAAAAACCTATTGAAGTTTTTAATCCAAAAGGAAGAGACCTGCAGGATGTAAAACAAGTTGAAATATTTTGCGGATTAATTCTAGAATGCATTGATCCTCATGGAATAATCCAAAAATCCGATAAGCAAATCCAGAATTTAGCTGACAGAAATATGAACCGTTGGAGATACCGGGCAATAGACCACATTAAATCAAAACCTGAACCAAACGAACCTGTTTCATTATCTGAATTTGTGATTTCATGGCAAAACCGCCACCCTAAAAACCGTGACAAATGGCCAGAAAGTGCAAGTTTAATGGAATTAGCATATAAATTGATTACATGGATTGAAGAACTTCAGGATGATGTTGAAGGAATTGTATACTTAGAAGCTATTACAAGGTCAATTAAACAAACGGGATTTTTCAATAAATATTCTGGAAATATTGTATTTACCAATTCAAAAACCGAAAGGGAATCTGTTCTTGAAGCTATATGGAATATTTTCATTCCAATAGCTACCGGAGGGGTTGGAATTGATGAAGATCTTCTTGAAACACTACCTGATGACAGAATAAACATAATGTCTATTCATCAATCTAAAGGATTGGAGTTTCCTTTAGTAATTGTTGATGTAGGCAGCAGATTTAAAAAGAACACAGTAAATACTCAAAATTTAAGATTTCCGAAACTGGAACCTAAAAACAGAAGCATAGAAGATAGTGTGCGTTGTTTCAGTTCTCTTGGAGAATCAGAAAGAAGTGAAAAGGACAGATCATTTGATGATTTAACAAGACTTTATTTCGTTGCATTTTCCAGAGCTGAAAATGTTTTACTTCTTATTGGATTATTGCCATCACTTGACGGATATGCAGTTAACAATAACCTTAAACAAATTCCTAATGTTGCCCTTGGCTGGAACAGAGACGAACAATTAGTCGGATTTGATGAAATATATTTAATATGAAAAAGGAGACTTAAAAAATGAAATTATCTTCAAGATCTAAAGCATATATGATTCCGGAATATAGTTTAACTGGAGATTTGCTATCCTTTTTAACCTGTAATTTACAGTACAGATATCAAAATAAAGGCACTCTTCCTCCGTCAATGCCTATCCAATTATGGTTTGGAGAATTTATACACGGAGTAATGGAAGAAGCTTACCTGCAGTGGGAACTGAATAAAACACCGTTTCCATGGGACTGGAAAAAAGATATCAGACCTATTGAAAATATGATTGATGCAAGGCTGCAGGTAAGAGGGCTTTATCCTCCGAAAGAACATTTCTTTTCAACAAATCATCCAAGTAATGAAAATGTTGATGTCAATGAAAGAGACCATAAAAAATTAGCCAGCGCAAGAGCCGAAAGAGCTATTAATTACTGGGGTCCTCATTTATTCCCGCTGATTGATTCTGCAGAATTGCTAATAAAAGGAATCAGAAATATGCCCAATTACGACAAAAACACCAGCCGTTCCAATTATTATGGAATTAATGGTGTTATTGATGTTTTAAGCTCATTGAAAATTAATGAAACAATTGAAAATACCAGACAAACCACATTGGATTCCTACAGAAATAAAATCATTGAATATTTAAAAAATGACAAAGAGTTCCAGGAACATATAAACAGCATTGATGGTGATGAATACGAAGTAATCATTGATTATAAGGGAATGAGAAGACCTTCAAATCAAAGGGAAGATGATGAAACATGGATTCGCCACAAATGGCAAATTTTAACATATGCCTGGCTTAGACGTCAGCAGGCAGATGCCAAACCAATTGTTGCAGGAATTATTTTCTATTTAAATGAACTTGTTCCGTCAAAAGAGGATTTGATTGTTGTTCAGCAGGATATTCACAATAACCTGACGGACATTCCAAAAGAGGGTGAATTTAAAAAAGATGTTGCATTAATTGAAAACTGGGATGAAGACGCCAAGGTTCCGGAATTAAGTTCAGAATTTAAAACAGCAAGATCAATCAGAATAATTAATATTAACAATGAGGAAATTGAAAAAGCTTTAAATGAATTCGACAATGTTGTGAATAATATTGAATCATCTTTAATTAAAGAAATCAAAGGCTGTAAAATTCAAGACGCATGGAAAGCACAGGGAGATGAAAGAACCTGTGATGCATGTGATTTCAAAACATTCTGTAAAAATAAAAAAACAAAACCAAAAGAATTTACTATTCCTTAAAATAATATATAAATAAGTGATATTATGAGTAGTTTAGAAACCAATCAAGAGTATAGTAAGATACTTGAAGACAATGTTAAATTAACCTGTAAAGCTGTAGCTGTTAAATTATTAGCCAGTGAAGAAGAGCTTCCTGAAGGCTATGATTTAATAGATGAAAAAGTCAGACATTGTGAAATGATTAGAAAAGCATCATATGGAGAAAAATTTTACAGTACCATTGAACAGCAATCCTGTTTAGGCGGAGCTGGAGCTATCGGTCTTAGAGATATGCCTCCTAAATTAGCTAGTGGAGAAAAATATTTTGAATTAGGAAGATTTAAAGATTTAAAAACAGCAAAAGCAGCTACTGAAAAACTTTCAATAATCAAAGAAAGATACTGGGGAATTGTTTATTCACCTTTAGATGAAGCTACTTTTAAACCTGATGTAGTTTTAATAATTACAGAACCTGTTGGTGGAATGAAATTAGCTCAAACTATTGTTTATTCTTCCGGAGATAAAGTAAGACCTAATTTTGCAGGTATCCAATCCCTTTGTGGTGACGCTTTAGCTAATCCATTTATAACTGGAGGAGTTAATTTTACTTTAGGCTGTGACGGTTCCAGAAATGCTGCTGATATTAAAGATAATGAAATGACCATTGGAATTAGTGGTGAAAAATTAGAAGAAGTTATTTCAAACCTACAAGCTATCTAATAACTTTAAATAATCATCATAATGATTTATATTTAATAATTCCAGCTCATTTTTTTCTTTTATTCCATAAAAAGTGTAACCATCACCAAATATTTTTCTTAAAATCGGATTTAAATTATCGTTTTCATTTTCTAAATATTTTATCATATTATCCTTAAATACCACAAAAGGCATTCCCAATCCTTCAGCAGTGTCTAACAAACCTGTTTTTCTACGTCTTAAAACAGCTATTGTTTTTTCAGGATTATCTGAATTTTTACAAACATTAATCATTTCATTAAATGTTTCACTTGATACTGTCGGCTGGTCTCCAGTTATGCAAAGTGCAAAATCAGAACTGATATTTTTTAAACCATTTAAAAGAGATACTGATAAACCTACATCAACAGGATTATTTTCTATAAACTTTACAGAATCTTTATAATTATCAAAAACAACATCTTTTATTTCATCACTGTAATGACCTAATACAACAATACATTCATCTACATTTGAGGATAATGCATTATCAATAGTTGTCTCTAAAACAGTTTTATTTTGAAACGGAAGAACAAGTTTGTTTTTTACTGAAATATTTCGGGAAATCTGATCCTTTCTCATACGGGAATTTTTACCTGCAGCGGTAATAATAGCTGAAACTGTCATAATAAACACTAAAAAAAGTAAAGTAAAAGATAAATAATTATCTTCAACTTGGAATGAATCTTTCTATCTTACCATAAATTGCCATGCCTGTACCTGAACCTTCAGTCCACATTACTATTTTGACTGGATAATCATGATTATTTGTAACTTTAATATCTTCAGAAGGATTAAATCCAAATAATACTGCATCATTATCTCCACACATACCTACTGGCAATCCAAATCCTTCAGCAAGAACAGCTGCTCTTAATACTCTAGCTGGTGGACATACACCATGAGAAGCACTGCCTCCAGGAGCATTACTATCAGAAGCAGAACCAAAATCAATATATGCTTTTCCATTTCCACTTGAATTTGGTGGAATTACTGTATTATTCCATGCATCTACAAAAGATCTTGCATTAAATTTTCTTACTCCGTCTCCATATTCAGGGTGAGAACCTAAAGAAGTAGAATAAACTTCACCATCTTCTTCTGTAACATTACCCATATACAATACAATAGGAGTGCCGTCAGGATATGCTGCCACATAATCGGACACATTATCACCAAATATGATGGACACATTACCCGCACTTATATTGTTTCTTCCGTCAGAAAAGTTAACAATTCCGCGTTCCAGTGTGAAGTTAGATTTGTCGGAATCATAATTGTACCAATTTTGAATAGTTGTAGTATTGTAATAGTTGCCTCCAAAATCAGTATTTTTAATTTCTGAAGTAGGAATTGATTCAACAACAGTACCATTTTCCACAACATCAACACCGTCAGATGTTTTGGTTAAAATCTTATAAGGTGCACTGTAACCCCATACATAAGTATGCGGAGCTTTAACAGCTAATTGATTACCTTCATAAGTCAAATAACCAGGACCTTCAAATCCCTGTGCCTTACCATAAGAATCTATACCTTCAGTGGATATTGTAGTAAAGTCAAATGGAACAGTTCCAGTTGTTAAAGTTATTAGTATACCCTGCAAATCAAGACTTTTAATCTGATGAGCCATAAAAGGCAAATTACCTAACAAAGGTACTTGAATTGATTGATTTTCACCTAAAATGGAATCCCCTTCAAACATAGACTGACCAATAGGCAAATTATAATCATTTGCAAAAGATTCACCAGTGTATGCAGTATGATTTACAAAAGAAAATGCGAATAAAAGTAAAGAAATAAAGAATAATGCCAATATTATCTTAATAGATGTACTTCTCCATTCATAACTCATATTATTTAACACCTTCAATAATAATATAACAATAGTATATTTAGTTACTATTATATTTATATATTTTTATTCTAATGAATACAAACTAAAGGTTTTCAGACAAGAGCCTTATCCTTTCTTGAATCTCAATAATAGCTTCCTGACCGTTGCCTCCAATGAAAAGTGCATCTTCATGAGAAAATTCAGCGATAAGAGCAATTATTTCATCTAATGAGTTAGCTACCTCAATTCTACCCTCATAACCAAGTCTGTTTAAACGATAAAGTCCCATATCAACAGTATCATCTAATCCCGGAAACAGAACAATAACTTCAGGATTATATTTAACCGCTTCATCCAAAATACTTAATCTATGTTCTTCATTAGCCCTTGGAGTACCTATAAATAAAGCATAGAAATCATTCTCATTTAAAACTGAAGTTAATGCATCTGAATTATCAGTTTTACCTACAAAAATTGAAGCATTATTAATTTTATAAACATTCATTCTTCCTTCAACTGCTTTAAAATCAGCTAAAGATTCCATAATAATGTCCTTAGGTATTTTAAGCTCAGTAGCTATAGCTGCAACCAAACCAGCATTTAATGCATTGAATCTGCCCCAAACTTGCAATTTTTCATCATATTCAAAGAAAGGAATAGCTTTACTGGCCACTTCTTTAAAATCAGCATTGAAATCCTGATTAAAAGCTGTAAAAACCGTTTTGCCTTCAAAAAATCTTACCAAAGTATTTTTATAATTGGCTATTGTCTTATGAACATCCATATGATCATTGCCAATATTGGTAAGGCCCACCATATCGAAATCAAAGCAATAATTGCAAAAATCAAGTGTCATATCACAAACTTCAACAAGTAAAATATCATAATCATCATTTGACGCTTCTAAAATTAAATCATAGTAACCTGAAAAGCCTCCACCACCATTTCCGCCAACTAAAACTTTTTTGCCCGCATTTTCCAAAATACTTTTTAACATATGGACACTTGTAGTTTTACCGTTAGTTCCTGTAATGCCAATAGTAAAAATGTCTTTATGTTTAGTTACAACATTGCTTAACAGTTTGCCTTTTTCAAGCAATTTATCTGCAAAAGCTCCTCCATACATACTGGGACTAATAGCTATTGCATCACATTCTTCAATTGCACTTGAATTTGAAAAACCTAAATCAACAGTTAAATTATCAGAAACAATGGAAACAGTTTCACCACCACTGACCAAATTCATTGAAATCATAGGCAATTCCAAATCTGATAAATCAACATTACTATTTAAATCAGTGGCATAAACCTCCCAACCATGACTTAAAAGAGAATTGACTGCCTTTTTTCCTTCCACACCTAAACCTATAACTGCTGCTTTCATAAAAAAAATACCTTTATATTTTATAACAGTATAAACTATTGTTATTCAAGTATAAATATTATAACATTCATAACTCATTTAAAAGGTGAAATAATGTTTGAAGAGGAAAATGACAATAAAATATATCGTCTTATCATCACTAACGGCTATGACAAAAACAGAGAATATGCAAAATTTACCGAGCAAATATATTCTAAAACTGATTTTTTATGGAAAGAATCCATTTCCGGGTCTTATTCAACAGCCAATAAAGAATTTTTTGAAAAAATAGATGTTATAATCCTCTTAGCAGGTTTGTATAACAATAATAAGGAAAATTTTAATGATTTAATTGAAGCTAGTAAAAACTTTGATATTTCAATAGTTCTTGTAAGACCTCACGGACTTGAAGAAGTTCCTGAAAGTTTAGAAAAAGAAGCATCAACAATTGTAGGATGGAATGCAAACTGTATTGTAGATGCAATAAAAAATGCTGAGGAAATAGGCAGAATCTAAATCCCAACATTAATCACTTAAAAAAAAAAAAATAAAAAGTATCTAATTAGATACTTTTGAAATACCATTATTTTTTTCTACTTTAACCAAATTATCTGCAGCATTTTCAAGCTGGCTTTCATGAGTTACAATAATCATTTGCGGTAAAACAGTCATATCTTTTAACAAATTAATTAGCTCATGTCTTCTAAAGCTGTCTAAATGTATTGTAGGCTCGTCTAAAAGAATAGTGTCCAAATCACCTTTTGCCATAACCTTAGTAATACCTAATCTTAAAGCAAGAGCAATAGCTATTTTTTCACCACCACTTACCATACTCATTGAAGCTTCACCTTCAGGACCGAATACAGTTACTTCATAGTCATCATCCAATGTTAAATCAGAATAATTGAAGTTAAATTCATCAAAGAAGTCTTTAGTGTGTTTCTGAATTACTGGCCTTGAACGGTTCCTCAATTCTTTTTGTATACCATTTTTAGAATACAATGTTCTGATATGATTTAATAAATCAAAACGAGGATCGTAAAATTCTTGGATAATGTGAGTATTACCAAGTAAAAGGTTCAGACGATTCCCAAACCAGTTGGCAGCATGATAAGAAGAGCGTGCTCCGGTTACCAGAATATGATCTGCATTCAGAAGAGCTTCTACGGTCTTGTCCAGAAGCTCTTCATTTATATGTGAGATCCAGTCTTGCAGTGCCTGCGTTTCTCTGGAAAAAACTTTTTGATAAAATGTCTGATTTTGAATTTGTCCCTCTACATTGCGCTGTGGTACAGAAAGAATTTCTTCACGAAGTTTTTGCTGCATGGCAGAAAAACTGTCAAAGCCAAGAGAATAAGCAAAACGAATAACAGTTGTTTCACTGACAGAAATATCCTTACTGAGTTTAGCTAGTGTTGCATAGCTGAATTCATCTTTATTATTTAAAATATATTCTGCAACTTTTCGTTGTCCTGCCGATAGTGAAGGGATTTTTTCATAGATTAGTTGATCCAGGCTCATTGTAACCTCCATAAATAAAATATCATATGACAAGTATAGCAAAAAAATTTTTTTAATTCAATGGAGAATGTTATAATTCGAAAAAGAATCAAATGATTCATAAAACAAAACAAATAAATTGTTTAATTCTACCAAAACAGAACATTAATTTTTGATGATTCTATCAATTGTTTCCAGAAACAACTTGTGATAGTATAGTGGAAAATACTTCACGTGAATGTTTAGAAAGAATTTAATACAATAATATTGAAAGAAGGAGCACAAAATGATAAAAAATAAACCAGAAGCCTATGGAATATCTTCAGATAATCTGTTGTGTATGGTACAGGAACTGGAGACATTCGTCGAAGATATTCATTCTATATCTGTAGTATGCGATAACGATGTGATTTTTTCAAAATGCATTCAACCATATACGGAAGAACCTATGCAGATGCTTCATTCATTTTCGAAAAGTATGAACAGTATTGCAGTAGGGATTGCAATCGACGAGGGAAAATTACATCTGGATGATCTGGTGATAGATTATTTTAAAGAGTATTTGCCGGAAGAATATGATAAACGAATCGATCAGCTGACAGTTCGTAATCTGTTAACAATGGCAGCAAATTCCTGCAGATTAAGCACCTGTTTTCGTGGAGTGACAGATTCCTGGATCACACATTATTTTACATACAAATTACCTCATGATCCGGGAACTGTCTTTCAGTATGATACAGGAGCAAGCTATATGTTGTCTTCACTGGTTACAAAAACCATGCATAAAAATGTGCTTGCACTGATGAAAGAACGTGTTTTGAAACCAATGGGTATTACCGATATCGAATGGTTGGAAAGCCCAGAAGGCAATACAGTCGGAGGATGGGGGTTGTATTTGAAAACACCCGACATCGCGAAAATTGCAATATTACTTGCCAATATGGGAAAATGGAACGGAAAAACACTTATTCCGGAAGAATATCTTAAAGAAGCAACCAGAAAACAAATTGATACTCCAGAAGAAAAATATCCAGTCTGTGGATACGGATATCAGTATTGGATCACTGCTGATCATTCCTTCGGCGTTTATGGAGCTTTCGGAAATGTGATCGTGGTTAATCCAGAGAAAAAACTGGCAGTTGCAATCACAGCAGGAGCAAGTGATACGAATGGAAATCCGAACCGTTTGATTAGCAAAATCGTAAATGAAAAGTTGTTTATACCGACAGAGAGAGGAACATTGGAAACAGATGTAGATGGAGAGAAAAAACTGAAAAAATATCTGGATGACTTGTGTCTTCCATATCCGGAAGGAGCAAAAAATTCCTGTTTGGAAGGAAAATGGTTTGATAAAACACTCTCCTTTGAAGAAAATGACCGGAAAATTCAAAGCATAGAGATTAATAGAAAAACAGAAAATGAACTGCTGATTAATTTTCACCTGAAGGACAGGCTGGTAAGTGTAGAGGCTGGATTTGAAAACTGGATTACACAGGAAGCTGTATTTGATGATCCGCATCATTTTCTTAATAGCTTTTCTTATGCATTCAAAGATGATAAGACATTGGTGATAAAGCAGTACTGGTTAAATATGTCAGGTTACGATATCTATACGCTGCATTTCCAGGATGACAGTGTAAACGGAATGATTATCACAAGTGTAAAACTTGGCGGAGCTGTACCGATTGAACTTTCAGGAAACATACAGTAGGGGGATAAAACTATGGATATGAGTTTATTGGGAATTATTGTTGCACTTGTTGTGTTGATTATTATTTGCTATCGTAAATTTAACCCAGTTGTGGGAACATTAATATGTGTTGCAATTTTAGCAATATTCAGTGGTTTGTCTGTGTTGGATACAATTACAGATACATATTTTACAGGATTTTCTGATTTCCTGAAGAATAACTTTTTGCTTTTTGCAACCGGAACCGTATTTGCATCTATAATGGAAGGATCTGGAGCTGCAGCAGCATTTGCAAAAATGATCTATTCTAAAGTGGGTGGACGTGGAGCAATTTATGGTTGTATGCTTGCAGTGCTGATCTTAGGATATATAGGTGTGAATGGATGGGCATTGATGTTTATCGCTTATCCGATCTTCCTGTGCGTATTTAAACAGGAAAATCTGCCAAGATGGTTGATTCCGGGTGTTATTTATACTTCTCTGGCGTATAACAGTTCTATGTTCCCGGGTTCTCCTTCTATATTGAATGTGCTTCCAACACAGTATCTTGGTACAGATACTATGGCAGCTTCCGGTCTTGGTATTGCAACTGGTGTCTTCAGCAGTATTCTGTGTATTATTTATCTGGAGTATGAATTCAGAAAAGCAAAGAAAAATAATGACGGATTTGTAATTACACCTGATATTGCAGAAAAAATGAAAGCATTTGAAGAATTGGAGACTGTAAAACCATGGAGATCTGTGGTTCCGATGGTTCTGTTATTTGTTCTGTTAAATGTATTTAAGGTAAATGTAAATATTGCAATTATTTTAGCTTCTTTCTGTTGTGTGATTTTATATTGGAATACTACTCCGAAAAAACTGAATTTGATCGATGACGGTGTAAAACGTGCCAGCATGGTAATTATGAATACTGCAGCAGTTGTTGGATTTGGTTATGTTGTTAAATCAACTGTGGGATTCCAGAATCTGATAGATATGCTGTCAAACCTTGGTGGAAACCCACTGATTTCTTTTGCAAGTGCTACCACATTGATTGCTGGAGCAACTGGTTCCGGTTCTGGTGGTATCGGAATCGCTATGGAAGTATTTGCACAAAAATATATGGACTTGGGAGTAAATCCTGAAGTTTTACACCGTATAGCTGCAATTGCATGCAATGGTCTGGATACACTGCCGCATAACAGTATGGTGATTACCTGCCTGGCTGCCTGTGGTATGACACATAAAGAAAGCTACAAACCGATCTTTATCACATCTGTATGTATTACATTGATTGGACTGGCATTTGCAGTATTTCTTGGAATTGCATTTTATTAAGAAGTAACAGATTACTATAGAGTATGCAAAAGAGTCATTAAAATTCCACAGAGAGTGGAAAGGTAAGATATAGGTAGTAGCGACTGTTCCTGCGCAAATGAGGATGATTTGTCTCTTGCATATCACAACCTTATCTTGTAATGGATTCAGCAAACACATTATATATTAGAAAGCCCTGTACGATATTTTTGTTACTGTTCAAAGGCAATGTCATTAACTTAAGAGATTGTTGCTTGTTAAACGGGCAATGCTCTCTCTGATACCTGCTTGATATTTCCTAAAATATTACTTGACAAATACTCCTCAATATGCGGCGTTATTACTGATCAATCAGTAATAACGCCCTTTGATTAGGCACTGTTATTTTTAATTACTTAATCAAAGGAGTATTTATTTATGAACTATTCAGATTCTATCAAAGCTATTTTACTTGCTGCTATCAATGATCTTTCCAAAACACCGGAAAAATATGCTGTCAAACCCGGAGTTGATTTTATCAGAAACAGAAAACTTGGTTTTAAAGATTATATGCTGATGTTTCTGACTATGGAAGCTGACTGTATCAGGGAAGAACTGTACCGTTTTTTCGGACGTACTATCGATGCACCTTCCAAAGCGGCTTTTTACAGACAGCGTAAAAAGATCAGGGAAGATGCTTTTCGGAATCTTCTTCTTGCTTTTAACAGGAAACTTCCTAAAAAACTATATAACGGTAAATATGAATTCTGGGCCTGCGATGGTTCTTCCTGTGATATTTTCCTTAACCCTGAAGATAAGGATACCTATTTTGAACCAAATGGTAAATCTACCAGAGGATTTAACCAGATCCATATCAATGCTATGTTTTCTTTACTTGATAAGCGTTTTACTGATATTTTAGTCCAGCCTGCCCGAAAGCGAAATGAGTATTCTGCTTTTTGTTCCATGGTTGATTCTGCAGATATCCATGAACACTCCAAAGTCATTTTCTTTGGGGACAGAGGTTATACTTCTTACAACAACTTTGCCCATGTGATTGAAAAGGGGCAGTACTTCCTTATCCGATGTAACGATAAAAGAGCTTCCGGAATGATGGGATATCCGGTTGATACCCTGCCAGCTTTTGATGAAGATATCTCTCTTATACTGACGAGGTCTAAAGCTGTAAGCAAATATTCCAGACCTGAACTATTCTCTTCATACCGATACATTTATCAGAATGCTCCGATGGATTATCTCAATGATCAAAGAACGGAATATGACCTTGCTTTACGTTTGTTACGCGTACAGCTTGATGATGGCTCTTATGAAAACATTGCTACGAATCTTCCAGAAGAAGAGTTTAAAGCTGAAGATTTCAAAGCTCTTTATCATCTGAGATGGCAGGAGGAAAACTCTTTCCGAGATTTAAAATATTCCCTGTGTCTGAAAGCGTTTCACTCAAAAAAATATGATTATATTGTGCAGGAAGTATGGGCAAGAGTTATTCTATATAATTTCAGTTCCAGCATAATCATAAATGTAACTATTGATCGGGAAGATCGTGCTTATGAATATCAGGCGAATTATTCATCCGCGCTTAAAACATGCAGGGATTTTTTAAGGATTCACGATGGGATAACAAAGATAAATGTAGAAGGTCTGATCGCTCAAAATATTGAGCCGATCAGACCTGGAAGAACCTTTGCCCGCCAGCATAGGTTTAAACTCCCGATGAGTTTTTGTTATAGACATTAGCATTAACTCATATATTACTATATTTCATCTTTAGACAAATTTCAATGTTAAATATTGATTTTGTCTTTTTGTTATACCCAAATTTCAGTAAAACATTGTATCTTAATCCCTCAATATCCCCTTTTTTATCATAATCAAATCCTTCTGCTGATATTTTCATCAATGCAGTATTAGCAAATTGCTTAAGTTAATGACATTGAGAGTGAACAGTAACAATTTTTTCTACTTATTTCTCAAGAAATTCATTAACGTCAAGAACCTTACCATCTCTCCAGATTCTTTCGAGGTCATAGAAAAGACGATTCTCTTCGTCAAATACGTGGACGATCATATCGCCGTAATCCATAAGAACCCAACTGGAGTTTCTGGTTCCCTCAATCTGTTTTGCTTCAAATCCGGCTCTGCCAAGTGTTTCATCTACATTGTCAACCATAGCCTGAACCTGATTCTGGTTGGAAGCACTTGCAATTACAAAATAATCGGCAATTACAGATACTTCATGGATATCTATCACCTTAATATCTTTTCCTTTTTTCTCATCAAGTGCGCGGCAGGCAAGTTTTGCCATTTCAAGTTCTCTGTTCATGGAAACAACCTCTCTTTCTATCTGCTTTTGTAACTGTTCAATATCTTCATGATCAACAGACTATTGAATAGCTACATATATCTTCTCTAATAAATATTTATATCAGTAATCTGTTCTCCCTGTTGTGCTGTCCCCTATATGTAAAACTCTGCCAGTCGAGACAATTTATACTCAGGACTGTCTTTTCATGTGTAAATCCCTGTAATACAAGAAAGCATCTTTCGTAGCATTATCAATATCTTTCGGATTTTCCTCCAGATAAGCCAGTGTATCAGCCAAAATCTTATACATACATTCGTCAAGATCCTGAAAAGCCAGTTTACGTACAATTGCAAGATTAGGAGCTTTATCACGTTTTGGTTCAATATAATCAGCAATATAGACGATTTTTTCCAACAGTGTCATCTCCGGCTTTCCGGTAGTATGCCAGGTGATGGCAGAAAGAATATTTTCATCTGTAACATCATACTTAGCCTTAGCTACGTAAGCTCCAAGCTTGGCATGAAGTAAAAAAGGATGTTCCTGTTCGAATTCAGATACCGGAATGTGATGCTGGCTGCACATTTTCAGCTTCTTTTTGTTCGGAATACATTTTGCACAGTCATGGAGCAGTCCGGCAGTCTGGGCTGTGATCAGATCACAGTCATGAACCATGGCAAGTGCTGCACATGTAAACATAACTCCCAGCGTATGTTCATAACGATCCTCATCCAGATATTTTGCTAATTTTTTCTGCATTTTTATAAAATCATACTCTGCCATTAGAAGATCATCCTTTCTTTTCGGCCAGACTGTAAATCTGGTTTTCTCTGATATACTCAATCACCGGATCAGGAATATAGTAACGCACACTTTTATCTTCGCTGATCCAGTTTCTGAGCATTTCGCTGGATACATCAAGGTTTGTGGTATTCAGTGTCAGAAATGTGCCATTATATTTAAGCGAAAGACGGTTCATTTCTGCTTCGAGCTCTGCGATTGTGGAATGATTTCTTACAGCAGTTACCAGAATGCAGTTTCTGCAGATTCTTTCCGGTTCACGCCATGTATCAAAGTCATACAGGGAGTCTGCGCCGATTATAAAATAATAATCAGTATCCGGATTCTTTTCTTTTAGCATTTCCAGTGTATGATAAGTGTAAGTATAACCATTTTCATGCATTTCAGTCAGCGACAGTTCAAAGTGAGGATTTCCGGTAATCGCCCTGCGGACCATTTCAACTCTTTCTTCATCTGTGGCACGTCCCTGACGGTTCCTCTTGTGAGGCGGATTTCCGGAAGGCATGAACAGTACCTTTTCCAGTCGGAACTGTTCGTATGCTTTCTCTCCCAGAATCAGATGCCCCATGTGGATGGGATCAAATGTACCGCCCATAATACCAATTCTGTGTTTGATGTCAGCCATAAAAAACTCCGTATTATTTTCTGGGTAATTCGATTTTTTTCTTTTCGTTTTTACCTTCGCGGTATAAAACAATTTTCTTGCCGATAACCTGTACAATCTGGGAACGTGTACGTTCTGCCAGAACCTCAGCCATCTGGCGCGGATCCTCCAGGCAGTTCTGAAGAACACTGATCTTGATCAGTTCTCTGGCTGCAAGCGCCTCATCTACAGCAGCCGTGTTCTCAGGAGTAAGACCACCCTTTCCAAGCTGAAGGATTGGATCCATGGTCATTGCAAGACCTTTTAAATAAGCTCTCTGTTTACTTGTCATTTTTATTTTCCTCTGTTATTCTCTGCAAACGGACAAAATCATCCGTCTTACCACATCTGTTTCATTATTGAATTTATTTATAGTAGTCAAAATCAAATCCGTACATACGTACAGTATCGCCTTCCTGAATGCCTGCCTTCTCAAGCTCTTCCAGGATACCACCCTCTTTCAGGAATTTCTGGAAGAATGCAAAACCTTTCTCAGAGTCAAGGTTTGTATATCCGAGCATTTTCTCAATCTTCGGACCTTCAACTACGAAGATGGTCGGATCTTCAGGACTCTGTACCACGGTATATGGAAGATTTTCACCCATAAGCATATCTTCCGGGAAGAACTCCTGCTCAAATACAATCGGTTCCTGTTTACAGTTATCGAGAAGCTCTTTTACATGGAATAAGAGTTCTCTGACACCCTGTCCACTGACTGCGGAGATTGGATAAACCTGAATACCTTTCGGCTCAAATTCAGCTTTTAGTTTATCGATCGGACTCTCTTCGCCGTCTTCCGTATAGATACAGTCAATCTTATTTGCTGCGATCACCTGCGGTCTTGCAGCAATTTCAGGATTATAGGCTTCCAGTTCTTTGTTGATCTTATAAATATCATCAATTGGGTCGCGTCCTTCTGTAGATGCGGCATCTACGATATGGATAATGACTCTGGTACGTTCGATATGACGAAGGAACTCGTGTCCGAGTCCTACGCCTTCAGAAGCACCCTCGATCAGTCCAGGAATATCAGCAATTACAAAACCACCATTTTCAGTATCGACAACACCAAGATTTGGACTCAGGGTTGTAAAATGGTAGTTGGCAATCTTTGGCTGAGCATTGGTGACACGGGAAAGGAATGTGGATTTTCCAACATTCGGAAATCCAACAAGACCTACATCTGCGATTACTTTCAGTTCAAGAAGAACTTCAAGTTCCTGTGCAGGCTGACCTGGCTGGGCGTATTTCGGAACCTGCATGGTTGCAGTTGCATAATGCTGATTTCCTTTGCCGCCTCTTCCGCCTTTTAATACG
>ENA-OPXC01001384-OPXC01001384.1-human-gut-metagenome-genome-assembly--contig:-NODE-1384-length-17035-cov-2.435512_pt1 | contig 17035 bp, 8 predicted proteins | sample MGYA00241512_ERZ502016 | MGnify/ENA primary metagenome ERZ502016 (study PRJEB25962, sample SAMEA2043043) | human gut metagenome | biome: human gut; feature: human-associated habitat; material: faeces...
AACGAGCCGGAGATCATCATTAAATCCGCCATCGCGGAACGCTTTGAACGCTTCATGGCCGGAGGGCACGTTCTCTTTTTCAGCGCCCCTGCGGCTTCGGTAAGACCGCGCTCGCCGAGGCTCTGCTGCGCAGGCAGGATGTTTTGCACCTGTCCGCCGGTGACGAGGGCTTCGCGCTCCCGCCTGCCGACGGCAGGTGGCGCGTTCTGCTGCTTGATGACCTGCAGAATATGCAGGACGAGAACGACTGGAACGCCCTGTGCGAGCTGATCCGCTCCGGATCGGACCGCCGCTTCGTGCTGCTCTCCCCGTGGCGCGCCGCCGGGCTGTCTGATCGCCTTCCGGTACAGCGAAATGGAAAAATACTACCGCAGTCTCCCGGAAGCGGAGATCGCGGCTTCCCCCGCGCTGATGCAGGGCATGAGTATGCTGTGCGCCCTGGCGGCCGATTATGAGGGCAGCGAGCGCTGGTACCAGGCGCTTTCTCAGTTTGCCCGCTGCCGTGCCAAAAGCGACGCGGCCGGGCGGCAGGCCCGGGGCCGGCTGGCCTGGTTGGATATCTCCCTGCCGCAGCGCGGCGTCACCGATCTCACCGCCATCATTCCCTCGGCCTACCGGCTGCTGGTCAATAAGGAAGTGACCCTGCCGGCCTTTTCGGTCACCAGCGCCCTGCCCAGCATTATGAACGGCGGCAAGGACTTCAGCGAATGGAGCCGCCGGGATGACCTGCTTTATCAGACCATCCGTGTCCCGGTGGAGGCCATTCTGGGCCGGGATGGCGTGGGTCTGCCGGATTGCGCCATTGCCGAAAGCAAGTTTGAAAAAGGCGAGGACATCACCGCCCGTATGCTGGCCCTGATGCCCCGATTGGGGGAGATCCAGCGGGACGGCACCCCGGATATTGAATTCGCCGCGGTGGGCCTGCTGGCCCGCAGCCAGTTGGCGGCCGGCCACTCCCAGGATGCCCGCAGGACGCTGGAAAGCCTGCGGCAGCGCTTCGCGGAAGGCGGCCAAAGCCGATTTTTGCCCAATATCGATGCCATGCTGTGCCGCGTTGACCTGCGGACTGGCGATACCGATGCCGTAGATAGCTGGTACCGGGAAAAGGCCCCGCGCGACCCCCTCAGCATCAATATCATGAAGCGCTACCAGTACTTTACTCAGGCTATGGCGGAGCTTGCTCAGGGCCGGCCGCAGGCCGCCCTGCTTACCCTGGCTCCGCTGGAACCCTACTGCATCGCCTGCCAGCGGAAGATGGATCACACCACCCTGCTGCTTTTGCGGGCCGTGGCCCAGTACCGGCTAAAGGACGAAGCCTGGCGGCAAAGCCTTACCGATGCCCTGCGCATTGCCGCCGGGTTGGGGTTCATCCGCCCGGTAAGCTGCTGCGGCGCCGCCCTGCTGCCCCTGCTGCAGGCCCTGCCCAGCCCGGAGGAAGAGAGCTGGTACCGGCAGGTGGTGGCCTTTGCCCGGGTGCAGGCCGCCCGGTATCCCTACTTCCTGGTGCCGCCCCTGCCCCCCGGCGAGGAAATGACCGCCACCGAGCTGCAGGTGCTGCGCCTGATGTGCGCCGATAAAAGCAATGCCGAGATCGGCCGCATTTTGGATATCAAGCTGCCCACGGTAAAAACCCATGTCAGCCATATCCTCACCAAGTTGAATGTCAGCCGCCGCAGCGAGGCCAAAACCGCCGCCCGCCGCCTGTGGCTGGTAGAATAAAAACTGTAATTCTGGAGGAATGTATGAAGAAACGAGTATGTAGTGTTTTGCTGGCCGCCGTGCTGTGTGTTACCATGCTGTCTGTTGTAGCATTGGCGACGGAATGTACCAATGGTAACCACACCTATACCGGTAATAAGTATGTGGCTAATGACAATGGCATAAACCACAGCCGTAAATGTGACAATTGCGGTTATGTTGATACAAGCAGCAGCCAGCACCGTGATGATGGTTTAAACAATAACGCTAAAGATGGAAAATGTGACTTTTGTAGTGCAGAGCTGGCTGTTTCCTTTAATGATTTGTTCCGTAGTAGCTGCGCCACCACTTTGCAAGCTGCTTTTGACTATGTGAAAAGCGAAAATAGCAGCACCGAAACGAAACTTTTCTCTATGAAAAACATTGCTGATGATGTGAGATTTGAAGGTTCCCTTGCGACACTCAACCTTGCAGGCAATAACTTGACCGGTAGCATTACGGTAAATGGCGGCACACTGACTATCACTAACACACTTGATAGCCAATCTTCCACTGTTAGCACTATCAATGTCACTGGCGGCACAGTGAAGATCGAGGGAAATCTGACCGTCACCACTCTGAAGATATCCGCCAACGCCAAAGTAGAACTCTCCGGCGGCACCTACGGCGAAATTACCGGAGTCACTGATAAGAATACCCTGTTGGCCCACGGTTATGTATTTGATGGCAATACTGTTAAGCAGGCCCCCATCACCAATGTAACGGTATCCGTATCCAATAACGATAATACTGTTTATGGCTACTCCGAGGCCGATGCTCCCGTCCTTACTGCCACAGTAACCCCAAGTGACCTTCAGGGCGTTACCTACCGGTGGTACAAGGTAAACGGCAACAAGAAAACCGCGATTGATAATGCTACCGCCCAAACCTATACAGTGGAAACCGGCCTGAATGCGGGGGACTACGATTACTGCTGCACAGCCACCGTTGGCACCTACTCCCTCACCAGCGATGATGTCACCGTGACCATCAAAAAGGCGAATGGCCCCCAGCTGGGCACCATCAATGTGAACCAGGTCTACAATGACACCGCCAGCAAGACCATCAATATCTATGATTACATTGGTACAGATCTGAACAAACTGGCAAAGGATGCAGGAACACTGCGTTTCCACACGGGAACTTATTCTCCCGTAGACACGATAAAAAGTGGCTGGGGTGTGGATGTTAATACTGGTGCCATTACTTATCAACTGGCTAATGGTCTAAGTGTAAATGACGAAATTACAATAACCATGCAAGTTGGATATAATGATCAGACCTATTCTAAGAACCACGAGGATGCCACCGTTACCGTAAACATTACCCTCACCAAAATTACCCCCACTGGCACCCCCAATTACACCCCCATCACCTCCAGCGGCAAGACCCTGGCCGATGCCCACCTCAATGCCGATAATGGTGTATTCTCTGTGCCCGGTAATGTAATGTGGGCAGTTGATGGTGACCCAGAAAGCGTGAAAGTCGAAAAAGGGACAGCCTACGAGTGGATCTTCCGTCCGGATGACGATAAGCACTTTGAAGTAATCCGCGGCTCCATCATCCTGTGGACCGAAAGCGGCAGCGGTGTGGTGATCGTCGTTCCTTCCCAGTCCGGTGAAAGCACTCCCGCCAGCAACCCCAATACCGGCGCGGCCCATGTGGGCCAGCCGCTGCCCGGCTTGGCCCTGCTGGCGCTTGCGGCTCTGTGCCTGTATGCAGGCACCCGCCGCTTCTAAACAACCATCCTCACTTACCTCTCCGGGGGCAGCAGTAGGTTCAAAACCTGCCGCTGCCCCCATTCTATCCCATGTGTGAGTTGAACCTCGGCCGAAGATGTGATATAATTTTCCCCAGCGCGGCATGGCCGCCAAAAACCGTGACCGGAGGGCCTTATGAATACCTTCTTGAAGCTGGCTTTTTTGTTCTATATCGGTTCTTCGCTGGGCTGGGTGCTGGAGCTTTTCTTCCGGCGCTTTATTTCCGGCAATAATCCCGAGCGCAAGTGGATCAACCCCGGCTTTATGGTGGGGCCCTATGTGCCGCTGTACGGCACCGGGCTTTGCATCCTGTACCTGGTTTCCCGCCTTTCGGAAAGCCGCCAGATCGCCAACCCTGTGTGGAACCACATTGCCATGCTGGTGCTGATGGCCGCCGCCATGACCGCCATCGAGTACATTGCCGGCATCCTGCTGCTGAAGGTGATGAATGCCCGTCTGTGGGATTACAGCCGCCGCTGGGGTAATGTGAATGGTCTTATTTGCCCCCTGTTTTCCGCCATTTGGGCAGTGATGGGCGCGGCCTATTATTTCTTTGTGGATCCTTACATTTTGCGGGCACTGGATTGGCTTTCCCGCAATTTGGCGTTTTCCTTTGTCATCGGCGCGTTTTTCGGCGTTTTCGCCATCGATTTCGTCTATTCCACCCACCTCATGGTCAAGATAAGGACCTTTGCCCGCGAGAAGAATGTGGTGGTCCGCTATGAGGAGCTGAAGGCCTACTTTAAGGCCGGCCGGGAAAACGGCCGCCAGCACTTTTTCCTGGCCCTGCATACCGAGATCCCGCTGCGGGAAAAGCTGCAGCAGTACTACGATTACCGTCGGGCCCGCCGGGAGGAGCTGGACCGCATCCTGCACGGAGAGGACGGCACCAGCAGCACCGCCAAAGCACCTGCTGCAGCCTGCACCGGATTGTCGCGTACCAGCTTTTTCAGCTTTTCTATATCCATCAGAAAACATCATCACATCGCATAAAAATACCGGACCGAAGTCCGGTAAAATTATTGACTGTGAATTACTCCTCGTCCTCAAACATTTCGTCATACTTAGCAGCAACTGCTTCGTATTCTTCGTCAGTCGGAGCGGTGTAAACAGCTTCGCCGTTTTCGTCAAAGTCCATGCGTGCGATAACGCAGGTATCTTCTTCTTCGTCATGCTCGTGGCAATCGCAGTCGTCATCCTCGCAGCAGCAGTCTTCCATCGGAACCAATACTGCGAATTGTTTGTCATCAACAGTGATAACCATATCCTGATAGAACTCATGCTCGTTGCCTTGCTCGTCAGTCAGAACAACGCAGATAACTTCTTCTTCACCTTCAGCTTGCATAGCTGCTAATTCTTCATCTCTAATGTCTTTTTCCATAAAGGCACCTCTTTCGTCATAGCTCAATAAATAAAAAGCTCAATTTTAATCTAAACATATTGTATAATAGGGACGCTAATCTGTCAAATTTTAAAGCTCTTGCTGTCCAGATAATTTTGCAGAATAACAACTGCCGCCATCATATCAATAACCTTCTTACGCTTTTTGCGGCGTAAATCCGCATCAACCAGCACCTTTTCGGCAGCCACTGTGCTCAGGCGTTCATCCCACAGCACAACCTGCACCTTCGGGAACATGGTGCGAAGCTTTTCGGCCATTGCTTCACAGGCCTGCGCGCGTTCGCCGATAGTGCCGTTCATGTTTTTGGGATAGCCTACAACCAAGGTATCTACCTCATGCTCGGCAATCAGCTCGGCAATGCGGGCATAGTCGCGTTCTTCCGTAGTACGGTGAATGGTTTCCACGCCGTTGGCAATCATGCCAAGCAAATCGCTTACGGCAATACCGATAGTTCTTGTTCCTACATCAAGGGACATTTTACGCATTAAGTTACGTTCTCCTTTTACTTGTTAATCTGCTGCAGATAATTCTTTACCAGCTCTTCAATCAGCTCATAGCGCTCGTGACGGCGCAGCTTGGTGCGTGCATCCTCAAAGCTGGTGATATAAGTTGGGTCACCGCTCAGCAGATAGCCTGCCAGTTGGTCCACAGGGTTATAGCCCTTCTTTTCCAGGGCAGCATATACTTCTTTTATAGTTTCGGCAACGTTCAGCTTTTCCGGCTCACGTTTGAACATCATAGTTTCTTGAGATACTTCAGACATACGAAACACTCCTTTCGTTTTTCGTAAATATATTGTAGCACATTTTTTTGAAAAAAGCTGTGTTTTTCTAGTTAACTTGCAAAAAAAGAGTGCCTACATTAAGCTTTACTTTACTTCGGGTAATGCTGCAGCAAAGCGTCCTGACAAAAGCCCCGGCACAGACGCATCGTTTACGATGCGGCAAATGCCGGGGTTTTGCTTTAGCTGCGCTTCTATCAGGATTGTACAATCCATAAAAGTGCTTTAACCGTCAATATTTAATTTTGCTTAGAGGCTCATGCCGCCAGCTACATAATGGAATTCAGCCTTGCGCTCACGCAGGTTGCGTTCCTTATCCCAGGGAGCAGTGCCGAACCAGTAAGCATTAGCAGGATTAGAGCTTACCAAAACGGTCAGAGTGCCAGGGTCGATTTCCACCTTGTAGTTTTGGAGCAGGCTGTCGCCACCTGTCAGATGCAAGCTGCCATTAATTAGGACGCCGATTTTGTCTTCGTAAACGCCAACGATTAACGGATTTACCGAGCTGTCCAGCTCATAGCCGCCTACGCCGATACCAGCCAGGGTGTCGCCATTGGTCAGGCCGTTGGCTTTGCCGGTGTATTCTGCCGGTACATTTTGGGTAATTATTTTGTCATCTACTACAAATGTCAGCGTTGCCTTGCCTACTTTAGAAACGCCATCTTCTTTCAATTCCAGCTTGTAGTTGTTCTTCAGTGCTGCATTGTCTGTTGTTAAAGTACCGCTCCAGGTATAATCGTCAGCATCGTTCGTTACCTTGCTGTCGCTTACGCCATCAATTGCGCCGTCACTAGTTTTGTTTACTGTGATTGCGCTTGCGTCATAGCTGTCGCCGTTTACCAGACCAGTGATATTACTTGCACTGTAGCTACCGCTGGTAATCGCTGCATTACCATAGGTACGTACTACGTCGTTCAAGCTTACCTTCAAGGTTGCCGGCATAACCACGGAAGCACCACCATCAACAACCAGCTTGTAGTTTTGCTTAAGCTTATCGTTCGCTGCAACTACATTGGCATTCCACTTATAAGTATCACCAGCATCATTGGTTACCTTGCCTGTGCTCTTGCCTGTCAGCGCACCATCGCCGGTAACCGTTATCTTAACATCGCCGACAGCATAATTATCGCCGTTGACATTACCAGTCAGTCCGTTAACGCCGTAGCTTGTGCCATTAATCAGCGCTGTATTACCATAGGTGCGCTCAACACCGTTCAGCTTAACGTGCATTTCTGCCTGGCCAACTGTAATGATGCCAGTAGCATTATTTACCAGCTCATAGTTGCCAAGCTCATTGCCTACCAGTTCCGCACCTGTTACAACCACGTTCTTTTTGTATTTGCCTGCGTCCGCAGTGTCGCGCCTGCCCTTATTAGTCGCATACTCTCCGTCAGCTTTATAGCTTACGCTTGCGCCATCCTTCAGGCTTACCTGATCGCCGTAGACGATGCTGTTCTCCTTCAGGCTTACATCGCCGTCTGCTTTCAGACCTTCCTTGCTGCCGTAGGTCGTGCTGGCGTTGATGTTGTTCAGGTAAACCTGGCGCGCCAAAACCTTAGATACGCCTTGAACTGTCGTTTTTGCGCTGCTTACACCATCATTTTTGAATTCATAATTGTCTTTAAGGCTGTCATCCAGCTTAACGTCTGCATACCAATTATAAGTTCCCTTATTATTGGTACGCTTTTCATCCACAACAGTAATAATACCTTTATCCTTGATGTTTTGGATTGTATCCTGCGAATCAGTGATAGTCACCTTGCCATCCAGCTCTGCCTTCATAGCGTCATTGAAGCTGTCAAGTCCATCAATGCTCAATTCATAGTCAGGTTTTTTCAGCAAATCGCCATACGTTCTGTTAACAGTATTACCGGTAACAGTCAGCACCTTTTTGGTAACCTTAATATCACCCACGGTAAAGTCATAGCCCAGGTTGTTGGGGCCTGCAACGCCGCCGCTGGCAATCTGTCCGGACCACAGCCAGCTGCTGTAGGTGTCGACGTTTTTCAGTTCTTCGCCCTGCAGCAGGCTGTTGTTGTTATTATAAGCCTTAAAAGCATCGTTGGCCGCATCATTTGTTTTAAGCTTGCCGCTATTAATCCAGCCATGGATATCAAGATGATTTGTCGCATCATAAACCCAACCCTGCTGCAGGTCAGGTGCTACCGTAACCTTGGTCAGGAACACCTTCAGCAGTGGGTTAGTGCGTTTATCGTAAAGCTTCCAGGTTGTTTTCTTATTATCAAAAGCATAGCTGTCCAGCTTATTAGCATAGTTACCGTTTTGCAGCGTACCGTCTTCCTTGATGATATAGCTGTTTCTGACAGTGCCACCATTTACGTTGGTGTTGCCATTTGCTGCATAGCCATAAATATTGCTTACCTGGCCTTCATTATTACCTACAATGTTTGCCACATTGCTAGCGCCTGCTACCGCAGTAGTGCTATAAGCGTTGCTCAGTTTGCCATCAGCCGTGTTGCTGCCAACGATACCGCCGACATTGCTAGCGCCGCTGATTGCACCGCCATCAGTATAAGTATAATTATAAAGCTTTCTGCCATTAGCATCAGTTGCGCCTGTTTCGGTCTTGGTTACTGTTACTACGCTGTTGAACCCCTGGTCCAGCGTGCCGCTGTTAGTGCCGACGATGCCGCCGACGTTGCTGCTTTGTCCTGCATCGACCACACCGGTGTTATAGCCTGCCGTCAGCGTGCCGCTGTTATTGCCAAGCAGACCGCCGATGTTTTTGCCTGCAAACGCTGTAATAGTACCATTGTTATAAATCTGGTATTTGTAATAATTGTTGTGGGCATCGCGACCACCGGTGATAATACCATGGTTGATACCGATGATGCCACCGACATTTTCTACACCGCTGACATTACCATTTACTCTGTTCATCAGGGAGGAATTGCTGATATTCACGCCAACGGCATTTACACCGATAATACCGCCTGTACCATTTTCCTCCCTGCTGCCGGCAGCAGGAGCATTGCCATGCACCTCGCCCTCATTTGTCATAATAACGTGCGTAATATTCGCACTGTTTTCACCGATGATACCGCCAGCACCACCAGCCAAAGCAATAACGGTACCGGAGTTGACAATACCTACGCTTTGTGCATCAGTACCGGTAATGGCCACTTCATTTTTGCCGATAACACCACCGACATAGTTCTTGCCGATAACAAAGCCTTCATTGCTGTTGCCCATGCCCAGGAGCTTACCTACCTTGCCGTTTTCACTTGTGTTTCTGCCGACAATGCCGCCTACATAGGAAGCCTGCGCAGCATCCACTCTGGCTCTGTTGGTCGCATTGGTGATGATGCCCACGTTTTCACCGGTAACGCCGCCGAAGAACTGCGCCTTAGGTGTAATTACCGCATTGCCTTTTAAGGCAGTCCTGGTCGCTTCCTCAATCACATACAGGTTGATATTGGAATTGACATTAGCAATGCTACCGCTGTTTTTGCCGGCAATACCGCCGACGTTTTCCCAACCGTGGATTTTACCGCTATTCACCAGGTTCAGCTGGTCATCCGCGGAAATTTCGCCCTCGTTGACACCGGCAATACCGCCTACATTGGTAATACCGGTAATTGTAGCCTGCGGAGAATTTTCCAGGTTATTGAGGTAGGAATCTGCTTTATTATAGCCTACCATGCCGCCGACATTGGTGCAGCCGGTGATTACGCCGGTATTGCGTCCCTGGTTTGTAGTAGCATGTTCCTGCATACCTACCAGGCCGCCGACGTTTTTGCCACCTGCATCGCCAATAATCTCTACAGCGTTGGCAACATCGTTCAGCTCTGTCTGCTCGGATTTTGACGCCTGCGTTCCATTGTTGCCCGCAACACCGCCGATATTTTCTGAACCATGGATAATACTTTCATTATAAGCTTTACTGATTCTGCCTTCATTTGTACCAACAATACCACCGGATGTTTTTGTGTTGCCGGTTTTACCGGTAATACCATGAGCAGAAACATTGTTAATATTGTATTCATTCTTGCCGACGATACCGCCCAGATTAGATGCATATTGAAATTCAGCTAGGACACCAGTAGTCACAGCACTGGTGCTTTGGACGTTGTCGATTGTGCCACCTATACCTGCTTTTGTACCATTAACGCCCGCAATACCGCCTGCTACAGTATCTGCACCGGCGATAACGGTGCTCTGGTCATTGCTGTTGCTGATGCCGCCGTAGTTTTTGCCTACAAGGCCACCGATATAACCGCCGCTGCCTTTTATGGTATTGCCATAGCCGGAAATGCCGCTGATGCTGCCGCCGTTATTTTCTGCTGCTACAGCACCAACACTGTCACCAATATTATTACCGGTGAATACGGAAGAAGCGATGTTGATGTTTTTAACTACCGCGCCACTGCCCAGCTTGCCAAAAATACCGCCTTTAGCCTGCAAGCCGACAATTGTGTGACCATCACCATCAAACGTGCCTGTAAAAGCTTTATTGCCACCGCCGATAGTGTTATAGGTGCTATTGCCTGTTGCATCCACCAGACCGCTGGCATCGATATCATTTTTCAGGACAAAATTATAGCTTAAAGCATCTCTATCATTCATGTTTTCAGCCACACGCTGCAGGGAATTCAGCTCCTCGGCATTGCTTATCCAGGCATAAATAACATTACGGATATTGTCGCCTTTATAAGTAGTACCGGCTGATTCCACATACAGGCTTTTCAGCTTATCTATCAACGTGGTAGTTGGCAGGTCATACTTTGCATAATTCAGATTTCCCTTGATGTCGTCAACAGTATAATTATCATCCCAAATATCGAAGGTGATTTTCATTGGTCGCTTGCCATCTGTCAGCTCACTGTTGTTGTTACCATAAATGCCAGTTTCTGCTGTACTATGTGCGTCAATAAAATCATGCAAAGCCTTCACCTTGTCATTTCCCTTCAGCTCACCGCCGATATTGGAAAGGTCCAAAGTAATATTGCTGCCGGAGCCATTACCGCTCAGGTTAATGCTGCCTGCGATTTTAAGGTCACTGTCAACCAAAATATCGCCACTGCTGCTGACAGTCAGGTTGCCCTTAGTCTCAATCTTGCCCTTTTTATAGTTACCATACAGCAAGTTGGCGCTACCGCTCATGTGCGTGCCATCAGCCAGGGTATTTTCCATGGTGCTGATGGTGATGTTACCGGTTTTGGCAGTTGCAGTCTTCAACCGATAAGCATGATTGATGCCCTGAGAGGTCATTGCCTTAGTTTTGTCTGACACATTATTCTTATCAGGTGCCTGGAAATCACCATAGCCATAGTTAATACCAGGAACAATAACATTGGTGCTTTCTCCCTCTTTGCCCATGGTAATCAGCTTGCCATAGACAGTTAAATCAGCGGCGTTGATGTTAATGCCATGCTGAAGCGATTTATCCGGATTAAAATGGGAAAGCGCATTATGGTTGCCGGTAGATATAACGCTGCCGCTCAGCTCCAAGGAGCTGTTGGTATTTAACACAACATCACTGCCGTAAAGCATACTGTCCATACCAAAGCGCAAGCCACCCTGCAGGTCATCCTTGGCGTTGAGCTTCAGCAAGCCATCGCTGTAAATTGTGCCGCCAAAAATATGCGTGCTGTTGGTAATTTCTACATTGTTCAGCGTCAGACCAGGTGTATAACGAAGGGTATTATCAGCATTAGGCAAGCCAAAAACTGCCAGAGAGCCATTGTTCTTCAGGTCCATATCGCTCCAGTTGAAGCTTAAATCCTTTTTGGTGTTGATAATCGTCAGCAGCGGATCATAGACCGTGCCATACTGCACATTCGCACCTTCATTATCCTTAATGAACTCCTGCCAGTTGCTGCCATCGCTGAAGTATTTATGCGAGCCTGACAGGAAGGCGTTCAGTATCGGCAGGCTGCCATCGCTCATGCGCCAGTTATCATCCGTTGCTCCTTCTATTTTGCCATCCGTCTGTGTGGAAAAGCTAAATTTGCTCCACGCGTTCGGATCATTTAACTTATCGTAGTCAATGACCTTGGCGTTTTTTTGCAGGTACCCAGAATTAGGCGCTGATGCTAAATCAAAATAACCATTGTCAGCCTGCGGACGGATGTAATAAACATTTTCAAAATCAACAAAAGACCTATTCGTGCCACGATCAAACGCACCTACTATATCCCCTACGAACCCACCGTCGTCAACATAAATATTACCCATGGTGTAGGCGTTACTTATCTTCAACCTGTTGATAGTGCCACCGTGCTTAAAAGTACCACCCAAAATACCGCCAACTTCGTTGTACTTCACATCACCCTTAAAGGAACGTAAAGAGCCAAGGTTATAAGCATTGCTAATACTGAAAGCAGCATTAGTACCGCTGCTCAGATTGTTGCCGCTCAGGTCTACGGAGCCAACAATACCACCTACCTGGCTAAGCGCATAATTCTTGTTATATACCGTAATATTACCGGTATTGAAGACATTTTTCAGATAACCACTGTACCAATAACCGGCAATGCCGCCGACAACATTGAAGCCATTGTAAATATCGCCATTGTTATAGCTTTTTTCAACAATGCCGCTCAAGCGTCCGACAATGCCGCCGACATGGCGTCCAAAAGTACTGTAGCTGCTGTCGCCAATCGTACCCTTGTTATAGGTATCGTAAATGATAACACGTCCAATAGCCATTTCAGTACTTTCACCCAGAATGCCGCCCATATTAATTGGTGTAACACCGGTTGATGCCGCATCATGGCGTGTTGTCTTAATATCGCCTACATTATAGGAGGCAGCAATACTGCCATTGTAGGCAAAGCCGCCAATACCGCCAATATTAGTATAACCAGTAACATTACCTGTATTATAGCTGCTGGAAACTGCCGCGCTGGCATAACCGCTTTTACCGGCAGCATCAGTAGCATTACCCTTGATGATTGCCAGTCGATTATCATCAGTCAGACGGTTCCCATCGCTATCCGTTTTCTTCGGCATGTCAATTTTACCGACGATGCCGCCAACATTGACAGCCTGTGACGTCCGCTTCGACGTATCTGCCGCAGTATGCACATCGCCACGGTTGCCGCCGACTTCAATACGCACCGGCACACCGTACAGATAGCCTGCTATGCCGCCAATATTACCAGTAATATAAGTTTCCTTATGGGTGATTTCTTGCGTAAAGCTACCATCCTTTTTGATGCCGCCGGTAGCCATAATATCGCCGCCGTTGTTAATAGCGTTCAGAATGCGGTAATCCTTTTTATTTTTATTGGTTGCATCTGTGGAACCAAAATAGCCGGCAATACCGCCTACGTTCATAGCACCGCGGATATTGCTTTCTACGTTATTGGCATTGGTGATATTGCTGTCTTCAGCACGGCCGACAATACCGCCTACGTTGCCTGCTGCATAATGGTCGAAGCCGGTAGGATCATTTTTGCCGGTTGTTTTCTTTACCAACGCGGAGCTTACATCTGCTTTGTTGGTTACATCCTTCAGCTCGCTGCCAGCAATGCTGCCCACAATGCCGCCGACGTTGGCTGCACGTACCTCAGCCTTATGAGTGCCGGGAAGGGCTTCATTATTATTCTGCCAATTACTGCCAGTATAATCAGTATGATAAATATAGCTGTCAATAGTAAAGCCGTTGGCTTTGACAACGCCTTCGTTGGAAGCATTAGCAACGGTAGTATTATTGGAAATACTGCCGACGATACCGCCAACATTATAGCCACCCTCAACAGTATTATAGTTAATCAGCGTATTCTTCGTGCCAGCAACTGTCGCATTTTCTGCTTTACCAATCATGCCGCCGATATTATACGAATAGTTGGAGCCATTATCTATACCGGTAATTTTAGAACCCTTGTACTGGACACGGTTTTCCTCATCATTGGACAGCTTGCCGCCGTTCATATAGCCAACCAGGCCGCCAACGTTGCTAACACCGCTGACATTACCGGTATTGGTCAGGTTTGACAGCTCACTGCTGCGGCTGTCCGGTTGAACAGAACCAGCAGCATCAGCAAAATTATAGGTAAGCTTACGATCACCCTCAGCATAACCGATGATACCACCGACATTATTTGTACCGCTGACCTTCAGCGTACTGTTGACGCCCTTGACCGTGGTATTAACCGCATGACCGATAAAGGCACCGGTATCAGTATTGCCGCCCTGTATAGATACGCCGTCATTACCGGCAATCAGCGTTACATTGCCCATGATGGCGCCGTCAGTAAAGCCAAAAAGGCCTGTGGCTTTGCCCTTGCTGTTATCACTGTTATTAATACTCAGGCCAAAGATAGAATTATCAAGGCCATCAAACTTGCCCTTGAAGGCATTATCCTGCGTATTGCCGATAGGAGTCTGGTTACTGCCCGTCAGGTCAATAGAATAGCGCAGGGCATAATGGTCTCCCATGCCCCAATCTTGCTTTTTGCCGATATTTTCTAATTCCTTGCCGTCCTTAATCCAACGGTAGGTAAAAAATTCCGTAACGGACTGGTTAGGTGCATCAGGATTGCCGGCTTGAACCGTGCCTTGCCATCTATCTCCGGTACCATTATCAGCAAACTCAATATATTCGCCCCATTTTTTGGCATTTTCCGGCGTACTGCTGCCAAGTACAACATCATACTTGCGGTTATCACCAAAACTCTTGTCATCATAAGGCTTGCTAACAATAGTCAAGGCATCTGCCTTAGTCGTATCAAGTCCGCTGAGGCGGTCCATATCAATAACTACACGCTCGCCCTCAAAGACCAGCTTATTGGCATTGATATAGCCCAAGCTCATCAGCTCGGCGTTGGTCATCGCCTTGTTCTGCTTCAGCGCGTTGGCGATATCAGTATTTTCGTTCCACCTGTTGATATTATCTATTTTTTTGTTGGCAATATGCAGGCTGCCGACATTAATTTCCGCACTGTTGCCAATCTGCACGCCATTGGGGTTTACAAGATAGATATTGCCGCCCTGCTTATCACCGACATAGGAATTCAGCTTGCCGTAAATCTGCGAGCTTTCGCTGCCGGTAACATAGTTCAGCATATTAAAGTTATTGTGGTCACCACGGATAGTTACGCTGGCATGGGCACCGATAGAAAAGCTGTCCCAGGTGACAATGGCATTTTGCGTAGTCTGGTGCAAATTCATCTGGTTTCCCTGCGTCCAGCTGCCGTTAAAACCACCTTCAATAGTACCGGCAATTACGTTTCCATTACCGGGAAGCATGTTGTTGGCAACAACGCTGTTGCCTGCGGCGCTGGCAACCCATGGCACTGAAAGCACAGAAAGCATTACAAGACTGGCCAGACGCGTATTTAAACGTTTATTTAGACTATCCTTTAGTTTCATTTTTTTCTCCCTTCATTTAAGCTGCATATTCAATTATCAATTTATTTTATGAGCTTGCTTTTCCGCACCTTCTCCCTTAAGACGCAGAAAAGCACCAGGCAAGATTACTTAAAACATTTTGTAAAGCTGGAACCACATATGGCCGCTATGGTCACGCGGTTCAACCCTATCTCTTTGCGCATTGATTTTGCGGGCATAATCCAATTGAGCATGCCAAGAATTGTCCAAATTATAGCGCAGGCCCACGCCCCAACCGGAAAGATGCTCGATAAGAGCAGCATTATGCGATTTTACTGCGCCTGTATCAATAAAGGCTGCAGCCTCCAATCCCTTGATGCCCGTCTGACGGCGAACCTCAGCAGTAGCAGTAAAGCCAATATCGCCGCTGCCTTCACTGGCACCATAAGCACGCACGCCGTTCATACCGCCCAGGTAGAACATTTCGCTGCCATCCAGGTTACGGTTGGCAATTTGGCCGCTGAGCTGTACGCGGTAGTTTGTTTTAGCATCATAAATAACGTGCAGCAGGTCACTTGTCAGCTTATGGTAGTCGCCATCCAGGGATTTGCCACCGCCACTCAAATTACCATACCAGTAAATCAGGCTATACTGGCTGAAGCGGTTCGGCAGATACTTGCTGCCGCTGATGCCTGCATGGTAAACATTGGCCATTTTCTCAGTGGTCAGCTCTATTCCTGCCAATCCTGCAGCCTTCAACTGCAGTCTATCCTTAATTTTGCGGTGGTCATAGCCATAAATCGCCGTTACACGGTTCATGCGGTCGCGGTATACAGGCGTCAGACCATAGAAGCTGAAGCCACGCGACTGACCGAGAGAATTATAAAAGCTGTTTGTATTAAGGTCGTAACTGCTCTGGCTCCAGCCAATGCCCCAGCGCGTGCCGTCGCGTCCGACAGGCGCTTCATAGCGTGCACCATAGTTTTTGGTATCATGGTTGGTGAGCATGCCGTTCAAAATAATTTTGTCACCCTGATGACCGGGGTTATTGATTTCGGTATTAAAGCCGTAGCGATAACGGCCGCTGTAGTAGCCACCGGCGTTGTCAGTAAATACGTAGTTGTTCCAGACGGGACGACGCAGCACCTGCACCTGCACCTTCGTGGTGCCAGGCTTGCTGCCCGGTGCTAAAATCGCTCTGGCAACAACACCCGGCAAATCGTTGATGTTGTTCATCGTCATTTCCAGCGGCTTATCCATGATATAAGCACCGCTTTGCAGATTCTTATGAATATAACCGGCCAGTACTCTGTCAGCTACGTCCGATTCGTTGCTGATAATCTCAATATCATCGTACTTGGCAACATAAACTGCAATTTCCAGCTCGCCCTGCTTTACCTCCTGCGGCGGCACAATAGCCTGCGCTACAGTATAGCCGCAGGTGCGCGCATATTCATTAATTCTGCTGATGAGCTGCTGCAGCTCTGCCATCTGCAGGCTGCGTCCTTCATACTCTTTGCAGATAGCTGCCAGCTTGCCGTTCTTATCAGGCAGCGTGAAGCCTGTCAGTTTAACCTTGGCAACAAAAAACGCCGGATGAGCCTCCGTGCCTGTATTGCCAGGCTTATAAAGCTCGCCTGCACCTTGCATGCCTTCCACCTGTTGCTCCTGTTGACCTGTTCTGTTGTAAGGATGTGTCGTTACAGCCTCCTTATCAAAGGTCGGTATGGGGTTTGCAGCTAATGCCGTTGTGCTCATCAGTGAGCACATAACAGCTGCTGCCATCAGCTTTTTGTTCATCGCATTCAGCTCCATTCTCTTAATTTTCTTCAAAAAGCACACCACTCAAATTGATGATTTATAAATACTAAATTATTTACATGTACCATTCTTTTATGATTATGAATAAACTCGCCATTATAAATTACCTAGCTTCTTAACAGAAATTATAGCACTATGTTCCCCCCCCAGTCAAACTCTTATCCATAAGCACGCTACATTCGGCGTAAATAAATTTACAGAGCCTTAAATATGTTATATTTGTTACACTTAATTGAA
>ENA-OPXC01001386-OPXC01001386.1-human-gut-metagenome-genome-assembly--contig:-NODE-1386-length-17008-cov-2.057925_pt1 | contig 17008 bp, 17 predicted proteins | sample MGYA00241512_ERZ502016 | MGnify/ENA primary metagenome ERZ502016 (study PRJEB25962, sample SAMEA2043043) | human gut metagenome | biome: human gut; feature: human-associated habitat; material: faeces...
TGCGGAGAGCAACACGGTAATAAAACCGATTGCTTTTAATGCCAAGAAGTCAGACGGATTTAACCCGCAGCTTGTGGTATGTGATGAAATGGCAGCATGGAGCGGGGACGCTGGACTAAAGCAGTATGAGGTTATGAAATCCGCTTTAGGCGCACGTACTCAACCTATGATATTGAGCATAAGCACTGCCGGATATATCAACGACAGTATTTATGATGAACTAATGAAACGTAGCACAAGTTTCTTGAAAGGAAACAGCAAAGAGCGCAGGCTATTACCATTCCTTTACATGATTGATGATGTGGAGAAGTGGAACGACATAGACGAACTGAAAAAGGCTAACCCTAACATGGGCGTATCCGTAAAAGAAAGTTTCTTTATGGACGAGATAGCCGTAGCAGAGGGCAGCTTAAGTAAAAAAGCAGAGTTCCTTACAAAGTATTGCAATATCAAGCAGAATTCTTCCGTCGCGTGGCTTGATTACGTCGTTGTTGACGGCGCAGGAATTCACGCGAAGCTGGAGGATTTCAAGGACAGCTACGCCGTGGGCGGCATAGACCTTTCGCAAACAACAGACTTGACCGCCGCTTCCGTCGTGATCGAGCGGGACGGCGTTCTATATGCCTTCGCACAATTCTTTATGCCAGCGAACCGCCTTGAAACGGCGCAAGCGATCGACGGCGTACCGTATGACATCTTCGTAAAGCAAGGGATCGTCAAGCTATCCGGTGAAAACCACGTCGATTATCGCGACGTTTACGAATGGTTTTCTATGCTTCGGGATCAGTACGGAATATATATCTTGAAGATCGGGTACGACCGCTATTCCGCGCAATATCTGATCGACGACTTGAAGAACGCGGGCTGGCAGACGGACGACGTATGGCAGGGTGAAAACCTTGCGCCCGTGATCCGTGAGTTTGAAGGCGTTATCAAGGACGGCAATTTCAAGATTGCCGACAATAACTTGTTGAAGGCGCACTTCCTCAACGTCGCATTGAAGCACAACATGGAAACGCGGAAATTCCGTCCCGTGAAGATCGAACAGCGGGCGCGAATTGACGGCTTCGTTTCCGTGATCGACGCGCTGACCGTGCGGCAGAAATATTATAACGAAATCGGCGAAATGCTCAAAAATGCGGGGTGATAAAAACATGGGAGTTTTTGAAACTATCTTCCGGAAGCCGAAAGCCGACTTGAAGGCGGAAGGCTATTTCAAAATGCTAAACGGGTACACGCCCGTTTTCAGCAACGCGCCGGAAAGTATTTACGAAATGGAGCTTACGCGCGCGGCGATACATTCGTTCGCGTCCTTCGCTTCAAAGCTGAAACCGGAGATCAGCGGCACGGCGCAAAAGAACCTTGAACGGACGTTACAGTTCAAGCCTAATCCGTTCATGGATACATCGAAGTTCATTTACAGGATCGCGACGATCCTTTCGGTGAATAATACTTGCTTCATTGTTCCGATCGAAGATGAATTCGGCGGGCTGATCGGGTATTATCCCCTGCTTCCTCAACGGTGCGAAGTTGTCGAGTACAACGGCGCGCCGTTTTTGCGTTATACGTTCGGGAGCGGGCAGAAAGCCGCGATCGAGTTTGAACGCGTCGGCGTAATGACGCAGTTTCAATATACCGACGATTTCTTCGGCGAGAGTAACGCCGCGCTTCGTCCTACAATGCAGTTGATCCACACACAAAATCAAGGAATTATCAACGGCGTTAAAAATTCGGCTTCTATTCGCTTCTTGGCGAAGGTTGCAAATATGTTGAAGCCGGAGGACATCACGAAGGAGCGCAAGCGCTTCACAGCGGATAACCTTTCGGCGGAAAATCAGTCGGGAATGGTGATCTACGACGCGAAGTTTGCTGACGTGAAGCCGATCGAAAGCAAGCCGTTCACGGTCAACGCCGCGCAGATGGCGCAGATCAACGAAAACGTGTTTAACTACTTCGGCACGAATGCGGGCATTCTGCAAAACAAATACACGGAGGACGAATGGAACGCGTATTACGAAGGCAAGATCGAGCCTTTCGCGATCCAGCTTTCGCTTGTTATGTCGAATATGACGTACACGGCGCGGGAATTGTCCTTCGGGAACGCGATCACGTTTACCGCGAACCGCTTACAATACGCAAGCAATCAAACGAAGCTGAATATCAGCACACAGTTATTTGACCGCGGCTTGCTGAACCGCAACGGCGTTATGGACGTTTGGAACATGGCGCACGTTGAGGGCGGCGAGAAATATTATATCCGCAAGGAATACGCGGAAGTTTCAGAATTAGGAAAGGAGGTTACACCAAATGCCAAAAAAGACGGATCGGGAGTACCGAACAATGATCCAGCCGCTATTGATCCCGACGGCGGCGGAGAAGCGAATTGATACGGATTTCTACGTGGAGGGCTACGCAACAACGTTCGACAAGCCCTATTTGCTGTATGAGTGGGACGGGAACAAATATTACGAACGGATCGACCGGAACGCCCTTGCGGGTGCGGATATGTCCGACGTAATCATGCAGTATAACCACGAAGGAAAGGTGCTTGCCCGCCTTTCCAACGGGACGCTGGGCGTTGAAGCTAACGATAACGGGCTTTTCACGTTCGCGGACTTGTCGAAATCGCGCGCGGCGCAAGATATGTTCGAGGAAATCAAGAACGGACTTGTTACGAAAATGTCGTGGGCTTTCCGTGTATCGGAAGATAGCTACGACCGCGACACACGCACACGCACGATCTTGAAAATTGCGAAGGTTTACGACGTTTCGGCGGTATCCATTCCGGCGAACGCCGATACCGATATTTCGGCACGATCCTATTTCGACGGAGTGATCGAAATGGAACAGCAGGAGCGGCTGGAACGCCGGAAGAAACTTTTGAAAATCAAACTAATGACGGAGGTTTAACACAATGAGAATTAAAGAAATCGAAGCCCGCCTTGCGGCTATCAAGCAGGAGATCGAACAGCGCGGCGACGCTATGACCGCCGCAGAGATTGACGCGCTGGAGCAGGAAACCACACAGCTTACCGAAGAGCGCGCCGGACTGATTGCCGCCGCCGAGAAGCGCAACGGCATTCTTGACAATATCGCGAAGGGCGCGGGCGTTGTTTCCCGTTCCTTCCAGCAGAACAACGGCGACGACAACGCCGCGCCCGATGATCCATTCGGTACGCCCGAATATCGTTCCGCGTGGCTGAAAAACATTCGCCGCCTTCCGCTGAACGACGCAGAGAAGCGCGCATTCAGCAACGCAAGCGGCGCGGGCGCGGAGGTTATCCCGACGCAGACCGCGAACGAGATCATCAGCAAGGTAAAGACGCTTGCGCCTATGCTGAATGAAGTTACCCTTCTGCACGTCAAGGGCGCTGTAAAGTTCGCGATCGAAGGCACGAACAACGCCGCCGCGATCCACACCGAGAACGCAAGCATTACCGCCGCCGCTGACACGCTGACCACCGTTTCCCTTTCCGGTTATGAGATCGTCAAGCTGGTTCAGATTTCCGATACTGTAATGACTATGAGCATTACCGCGTTTGAAAGCTGGATCGTCAATATGCTGGCGGAAGCTATCGCCCGCAAAGTCGAAGATTTGCTTATCAACGGCACGGGTTCTTCCCAGCCGAAGGGCATTGAAAACGCGAACACTTGGGGCGCGACCAACAGCGTTACCGTTGCAAAGACGGGCGCGCTTACCGCCGCAAACGTGCAGACGTTGATCGGGCTTCTGCCTTCCGGCTATGACCGCAACGGCAAGTTCGTTATGAACAAGAAAACCTTGTTCACCGACTTTATGCCGTTGCAGGACAACAGCAAGAACCACATTGTAACCGTTCAGAACAACGCGTACTTCGTGTACGGCTATCCCGTTCTTCTGTCCGATTACGTCGCGGATCACGAAGCCTTCTTGGGCGACTTCAAGAAGGTTTGCGCGAACCTTGCCGAAAATATCGGCGTGAAGAGCGCCTACGACATCGACACGAACAGCTACAAATATAGCGGTATCGCGATCTTCGATTGCGCGCCCGCTATCGGCGAAGCCATCGTGAAGCTGGTCAAGGCGACCGCCTAAAGCGGGAGGGCTGACAAATGCTTGACAAGGTAAAGCTGGCGTTGCGGTTGAGCGGGACGGCGCTTGACGGCGAAGTTTCCGATCTCATAAACGCGGCGATCGCTGATCTTCGCCTTGTCGGTATCAACATTCCGGCGGAAGCGGGATCGTCCAGTAAAACGCTGGGCGATCCCCTTCTTGATCGGGCGGTTGTGCTTTATGCAAAGGCGGAATTCGGCTTCAATGACGACGCGGAGCGTTACCGCAACGCATACGATTATTTGAAGTGCGCCTTGTCGCTGACCGCTGATTACACCGAAGAAAGCGAGGGCAAATAAATGAGATGGGGCGAACAAATAACATTGGTTGCCTTGTCTGAACCTTCGCCGCGCACGAACGAACACGGCTTCCCCGTCGCCCGCACAGAAACCGCGACAACGGTTTTCGCTGACAAGAAATCCGTGGGCTTTTCGGAGTTCTACAAGGCGCAACAGGCGGGCTATACGACGGAATTAAAATTCGACGTGCATTCCTTCGAGTATGAGGAACAGCAGATCGTGGAATATCCCGTTTCGAGCGGGAAACGGTATCGCGTCCTTCGGACGTACACGCACGGGAACGGAGAATTTACAGAGTTGACGCTGGTTAATCTTCCGGAAGCGGAAGGGGGCGGCAACAATGGCGAAGTTTAACGTTGTCGGGCTGGACGACGTACAAGAAGCAATGCTTCGGCAAGACGCGATCGTTGAAGAAGCCGTGCCTGAAATGCTCAAAGCGGGTGGCGCAGTAATGCAGAAGGCACAGCAAGAAGAGATCAAGACAAGGTTCAACAGCAGACGAAGCACGGGGGCGCTTCTTGCGTCCATCAAAGTATCCGCCGTGAAAGAGATTGACGGCGGAAAACGAGTTGAAATCTATCCGAACGGAAAGGACAAGCACGGAGTACGCAACGCGGAAAAAGGCTTCGTCCTTAATTACGGGCGTTCAAATATGCCCGCGCGCCCGTGGTTCACGGCGGCGAATGAAAAGGCGGCGGACGACGTTGTTTCGGAAATGCGCCGCGTATGGGAGGAAAAGCAAAATGAAGAACGTTGACAGCTTGTTAAAAGCGGAGCTTGAAAAGCTGGGCGTTCCCGTCGAACGCCTTAAATACGGCGGGAAGGCGGCTTGCTTTATCGTCTATCAGCTTGTCGTGGGGCGCGACACGTTCTTTTCAGACGATGAAGAGGGCGCGCAGGAATTCACGTATCAAGTACACGTCTATTCAAAAACGGATTACATCGACATTCTTCAACGCTTGAAAACAGCATTGAAGGCGGCGGGGTTCTACGCGATCACGATAGACGCGGAAACATACGAACAGGACACGGGATATTACCACGTTCCCGTTGAAATCAAGTATATGGAGGTATGACACATGGCAACAATCGGTTTGCGCGATCTTTACCGCGCACCCATCACGATCGGCACGTCCGGCGCGGAGGAATACGGAACGCCCGTGCGTATGGCGAAAGCTATTTCGGCGGAGCTTTCCGTTGAAGTCGCCGAAGCGATCCTTTACGCCGACGACGGCGCGGACGAAGTTGTAAAAGAATTCGTATCCGGAGAAATCACGCTGAACGTGAACGATCTTCTTCCGGCTGATCTTGCCGCCCTGCTTGGACAGAAGCAGGACACGGACAAGGTTGTTTACGGTTCTGACAGCGACGAAGCGCCCTATACCGCAATCGGCTTCCGCGCGAAGAAGGCGGGCGGAACGTACAAGTACATTTGGCTTTACAAGGTCAAATTCGCGATCCCCGATGAAAACTACACCACGAAGGGCGACAGTATCGAATTTACTACGCCGGAGATCGTCGGACAGTTTATCAAGCGTTCCGACGGATTGTGGAAGGCTGAACACGTCGCAGAGCCTACGAACAGCGTGGCGACGGCTTGGTTCACTTCCGTTCGTGAGCCTAACAACGCGGGCAGTTAATCGAATATCGAAAGGAGGAACGGCGGGAAGTCTGAAAAGGCTTCCCGCCTTATTCTGCTATGAGCGCAATTAAAGACGGACGTTTCCCGATCATGCTGGACAAGGAAAGACACCTTCTTTTCAGTCTGAACGCGATCGACGAAATGCAAGACAAATTCGGCGGCTTCGATCGCCTTGATACCGTGCTTTCCGGCAAGGACAGCATTAAAAATCTTCGCTGGCTTCTGACCGTGCTTTTGAATGAGGGCGCGGCGGACGACGAAGAACCGCTTACCGAAAAACAGGTGGGCAAGCTCATTCATACGGGCAATTTCGCCGACGTGAAAGCGGCGATCTTCAAATCCTTTTCTATGGGCAACAACGGAACGCCCGAACCGCCCGAACGGGACGAAGAGGAAGAGGACGACGAAGAGGACATCGAAAAAAACGCAACAGCGGGCAAGGAATAATCGACCTTGCCCGCCTTCTTTATATCGGCGTAACGCTTCTTCGCTGGAGCGAAGCCGAAGTATGGCGCATGACACCGTATAAAATTTTGACGCTTTTCAAAATTCATCGTGAATTCAATCCGGATCGTTTCAAGCCCGTTCCGAAAGAAGTTGATATTGACGACGTGCTGGGAGGGATATAAATGGCGAAAGAAGAGCAGATCAAAACATCAATCGACCTTACAGGCGAAAAAGAGTATCGCGCCGCTTGCACTAACATAAATTCTTCCCTTCGCGAAATCGGATCGGAAATGAAGCTGACGACGGCGGAATTCGCCGACAACGCAGACAGCGTGGAAGCGCTGACCGCAAAACAGAAGCTATTACAAAAGCAGTTCGACGAACAGGCGAAGAAAGCAGAAGCGGCGGAAAAGGCATTGAAGAAAATGCGCGATAACGGTATCGAACCGACAAATCCCGCATATCAGAAAATGCAAACAAATCTGAACAACACCAAAGCCGACATGGTGAAAATTCAAAAGGAAATCGACGACACTTCTAAAAAGCTGAAAAGCTCAAAGGTGGATTGGGAGAGCGTCGGCGAAACCGTCGGCAAAGCAGGAAAGGCGATCGGCGCAGCTTGCGCGGCTATGGGTGCGGCGATTGCGGCGGCGGGTGCGGCATTCTTCGGGCTTGCAGAAGAAACACGCGAAGCCCGCGAAAACATGGGTAAACTTGAAACCAGCTTCACGACGGCGGGACATTCGGCAGAGGACGCGAAAAACACCTATACGGAGTTGTACGGCGTTCTTGGCGACGACGGACAGGCAACAGAAGCCGCAGCCCACCTTGCGAAGCTGACTACGAACGAAAAAGAGCTTTCGGACTGGACAAACATTTGCACGGGCGTTTACGCGACATTCGGCGACAGCTTGCCGATTGAAGGCTTGACCGAAGCCGCGAACGAAACGGCAAAGACGGGATCAATCACGGGCAATCTTGCCGACGCGCTGAATTGGGCGGGCGTTTCCGAAGATGATTTTCAAGCCAGCCTTGACGCTTGCACATCGGAGCAGGAGCGGCAAGCCCTTATAACGTCCACGTTGAACGGGCTTTATTCCGAAGCGGCGGACAAGTACAGAGAGGTAAACGGCGACATTATCGACGCGCAGAAGGCAACAGCAAATCTGAACAGCGCTATGGCGGCGCTGGGCGCGATTGCTGAACCGATCATTACAAAGCTGAAACAGCTTGCGGCGGAGCTTTTGCAGGAAATAACGCCGTTCGTCGAGCTTATCGGAAAAGGCTTGACGGGTGCGCTTTCCGGCGCGGAGAGCGCGGCGGAGGACTTCACAGACGGCTTGCTGGGTATGGTTACGTTCGCGATCGAAAAGCTAACGGAAATGTTACCGACCTTCCTTGAATTCGCGGTGAAGATGATCGCGAATATTGCTACGGGCATAGCTCAATCGTTGCCGACGCTTGTTCCTTCGCTGGTTCAGCTTGTAACGGACATCGTGCAAGTTCTGATCGACAATATCCCGTTGCTGATCGACGCGGCTTTACAGCTTGTAACAGGGCTGGCGGAAGGCATTATAAACGCGATCCCCGTTCTTGTTGCGGCGCTTCCGCAGTTGATAACCAGCTTGATCGACGGTTTGCTTTCCGCAATCCCGCAGATCATTCAAGCGGGTATCGACCTTCTGACGGCGTTAATTACCGCCCTTCCGGAGATCATCACAACGATTGTTGAAGCGATCCCACAGATCATTGAAGGCATTATCACAGCGCTTACGGAGAACATACCGCTTATCATTCAAGCGGGCATTGATCTTCTTGTCGCGCTCATACAGGCATTACCGCAGATTATAACGACAATCGTTCAAGCGATCCCGCAAATCATAAGCGGCATTGTAAACGCGCTGATCGGCAACATCGACCAAATCATTATGGCGGGCGTTCAGCTTTTCGTGGCGCTCATTCAGAATTTGCCGACGATCATAGTTGAAATCGTGAAGGCAGTTCCGCAGATTGTTTCCGGCATTGTGCAAGCGTTCGCGTCGCTGGGCGGCGAAATGATAAACGCGGGCGCAAACCTTCTTCACGGCTTGTGGGAAGGTATCAGCGGCGCGGCTTCGTGGTTGTGGGAAAAGGTATCCGGCTGGGCTTCGTCCCTTGTTTCGGGTATCAAGGACTTCTTAGGCATTCATTCCCCGTCAACGGTATTCGCTGAAATCGGCGGCAACATGGCGGACGGCGTGGGCGTAGGCTTCACCGACAACATGGGCGGCGTTGAAGGCGATATGACCGCCGCAATGGGCGGAGCGGGCGCGCTGACGGCGGCGGAAGCAGTAAACGCCGTGAACAACGGCATTATTGCGAACATTGAAGGCTTGTCCGGAGCGGTGAACGCGATCGTCGAGCGGGTTATTACCGGACTAACGGCGCAAGCCCAGCGTTTCAATCAAGCCGGACAGGACTTCGACAAAAACATAGCTTCCGGCATGGTGGCGGGTATCGTGCAGATCACGCAGAAAGTACCGCAGATCGCGCAAAGCATTATTACCGCATTCACGGCACAACATCAAAAGTTCGTAACCGAAGGAACGAACATCGACAAGAGCATAGCGCAAGGAATGATCGCGGGTATCCCGCAGATCACGGGCAAGGTTGCACAAATCATTCAGCCCATTATTACCGCGCTTCGCTCTTACGTATCGCAGTTCACGGAAGCGGGCGAAGAGATGGTGCGCGGCATTTGGCAGGGCTTTCAAAATATGTCCGGCTGGCTTGAAAGCCGCGTCCGCTCTATGATGAGGGATATTGTGGCGGCGGTTGAAGAGGAAATGGACATCAATTCCCCGTCGAAGGTTTTTGCCCGTATCGGTTCGTACATGGCGCAGGGCTTGGGCGAAGGCTTCGCCCGCGAAATGCGCGACGTTGAAAGTTCGATCCGGCGCGAAACGTCGAACGCCGTTCCGGAATTCCGTTCCGGAGAGGGACGCGACACGCGCGGCGGCGGTACGCCTTCCGTTGAAGTCGTGCAAAACATCTATGCGAACGAAACGAGCTACGCCGAACAGCAAAGACAGGCGGCGCGGCAGTTCCGGCAGATTGCGCGGGAGGTTATGGCATGAGGACACAAGAAAAATTGATCTACACGAACGAGCGCGGGGAAAGCATAGAGTTTTCCCCCGCTTCTTCGTATCACGTAAACTTCAAGGACGTTACCGGACTTTCCGACGTGCGGAACGCTATTTACAGCACCAACAGCATGGGGCAGGACGGCGACACATACTTGGGCTATCGGATCGAAAGCCGCGATATTGACATCGTGGGATACATCAAGGAGCGGGACAAGCAAGCGGCGCAGAACCTACGCCGGAAGCTGAACCGCATATTAAATCCGCAGTACGAAGCAACGTTGACGTATGTTTTCGGCGACTTCCGGCGGGTGATCGGGTGCAAGATCGACGACGCGCCGATCTTCAAGCGAAAGCCGATCTTCGAGCAATTCACGGTTAGCTTGTCTTGCCTTAATCCGTTTTGGAGAGAGGAAACGGAAACACGCGAGGACATAGCAACGTGGATCGGCGGCTTTGAATTCCCCGTTCCGGACGGGCTGGAGCTTTACGACGGCTGGGAAATCGGCTATCGCCAGCCGTCGCTGATTGTGAACGTCTACAATTCCGGCGACGTGAAAAGCGGTATCCGGATCGAGTTCCGCGCGATCGGCGCGGTTACAAATCCCGTATTGCTGAACGTCGATACACGGGAGTTTATCAAGCTGAATATTTCGCTTGTAGCGGGCGACGTTTTAACCGTTTCCACGGGCTACGGTGAAAAAGCCGTGAAGCTGAACCGTGGCGGCACGATTACAGACGCGTTCCGCTATCTCGACGTTGATAGTTCGTATTTGCAGATCGCCGTGGGCGACAATCTCTTCCGTTATTCAGCGGACGCGAACGCCGAAAATCTCGAAGTTTCGATCTATCACAATAACTTGTATTTGGGGGTGTAGCGCGGTGGAATTATACGTTTATAGCCGCGATATGACACTTCAAGGGATCGTCGAAAAGATTTCGTCCTTGATATGGACGCGGCGTTATTGGAGTTGCGGCGAATTCAAGTTGCTTGTTCCCTTCACGGAGGAACACGCCCGCTTGCTGGTGAAGGAAAATATCATCATCAAGCGCGGCGGCAACGAAGCGGCGGAAATCCGCTATATTCACATCACGAAGAATTCACAGGGCATGGAGGAAATAGAGGTTCAAGGCAAGTTCCTTCTTTCGTGGATCGGCAAGCGCATTTTGACAACGCAGATCATCACGAAGGACACGACACAGAACATTCTATACGCCATTGTGAAGCAGACTTGCACGAACGCAGGAGCGGCGCGCAATATCCCGAATTTCAGCATATCCACGACCGACGCAGACACCGGAAGCGGGCAGATCGACTATACTTCGGAGCAGTACGCGAACGCCCAGCTTGCGGCGGAAACGGCGGCGAAGGCGGCGAAGCTGGGTATTCGGGTTCTGACAAATGCCCGCACGGGCAAGCATACCTTTTCCGTTTACGAAGGGCGCGATCTTACGGCGGGCAATACCGCAGGGAACGCGCCTTGTATCTTTTCGCAGGAGTTCGACAACATCGTTGAACAGGAATACACGAACAGCGTTGAAAACCTTAAAACAACGGCTTACGTCGGCGGAGAGGAAAAGGAAGGCGTAACGCGGAAGGTTGCCGAAGTCGGCGGCAGTTCGACGGGGCTTTCCCGCGACGAAGTTTTCATCAATGCAACGGACATCGTGCAGGAATACGAAAACGAGAGCGGGCAGACCGTAACGCTTACCAACGCGCAATATTTAGCGCTTCTTTCCGCGCGCGGCGTTGAAGAGCTGGAGCAATACGCGGAAACGCTTGCTTTCGGATCGAAGATCAACACGAACGCGAATTTGAAGTACGGCACGGACTACGATTTAGGCGATCGGGTAACGTGTATCAATAAGCGCTGGAACGTCCGCATTGACGTTCGCATAACGGAGATCGCGGAAACCTACGAAACCAGCGGCGAAGAAATAGATATTACCTTCGGCGAGAGCTTGCCCGCGCTTCTGACACAAATTCGGCAGATTACGAAATAAAGGAGGGCTTCACAGCATGGAAAAATCAAGTTTCTTCAACAGCGTTTCGCACGATCGCACGTACAAAGCGGAGGATTGGGCGGAATACTTCGCTTCGTTCATCGGGAACGGCGTTTTCCCCGTACCTTCGACGGGGCTTCAAGTCGTTGCAAACGACGGAATGAAGCTGAACGTTAAAACGGGCAAAGCGTGGATCAACGGTTACTTCTACTTCAACACGGGCGATCTTGCCGTCGAGCTTGACACGGCGGACGGACAGTTGAACCGCGTTGATCGCGTTGTCGTGCGCTGGGATTTGACAAACCGCGTTATGTCGGTGAAGGTCAAATCTTCTTCGTTCAGCGCGTCCCCTACCGCGCCCGCATTGCAGAGGGACGCGGACGTTTACGAGCTTGCGCTGGCGGACATCTACGTGGGCGCGGGCGTAACAGCTATCACGCAAAGCAAGATCACGGATCAACGCTTGAACACGTCGCTTTGCGGCGTTGTTGCCGCCGTCGTTCAGCAGATCGACACGGCGGCTTTTAACGCACAGCTTCAAGCGTGGTTCGCTGAATATCAATCCCTTTCGGCGGCGGAGTACAACACGCTTGTTTCGTATATGAATTCGCTGAAATTGCAGGGTAACACGCAGTACGAAGCGTTCGAGCAACACATGGCGGATTTTGAAACACAGGCGGCGGCGGACTTCAACGCATGGTTTAACGGCTTGCAAAACGTCCTTGACGATAACGCGGCAACAAATCTTCTGAATATCACGAACGCGCTTGACGCGCGCGTGGATATGCTGGAGGCGGTGCTTTTCAATGACATTACGACAAATCCGTTCTTGATCCTCTTCGATGATCTCGACGGCGTAACGTCTACGGGCATTTGGAACGAGAGTTTGCAGAGGATCGAATGCTGACGCGGTACGCTTGCACGGCGGCGGAATTGTCGTGCGTGATCGGAAACATCTTTGCGGAGCTTTCGCCGCCATGCGCGGCTTGCGGCGCGGAGGTATTACAGATCACAGGAACAACGGTTACAGGGAACGCGGCAACGCTGACCGTTACCGAAGCGGGCTTCGATTTCGACGGGTGCGCCGACGATACCGCTATGATCGAGAGAATGCGGAAAGGACGGTGCATATATGCAAAGACCGGAGCGGGAGCGGAAAGAACCGACGGAATTCAACGTGATTGTGAAAGCGAAAGACCTTGTAAAGCACACCTTCACGATCACGAATTCGACGGAGCGCTACCCAAAGAAATACCGCTTCACGCTTGTAAACAGGATACAGGATAAAGCGGTGGACATTTACGAATGCGTCCTTGAAGCGAACGAATTAGACCTTCGGGACGCGCAGGAATACAGACAACGGCAGAAGCTACAAGCAAAGGCGCTGACCTATTGCAAGGAGCTTCTATTTTTCATAGAGCTTTCGCAGGAAATGGGCTTTATTTCTATGAGCAGTTGCGAATATTGGTCAAAACTTGCGCTTGAAGTGAAGTACATGACGACCGCGTGGAAGAAGCGGGACAAAACGAGAGCTTGAAAAACGTTCGGGGTACATCTTGATACGCCTAATTCGTCGAACGCCAACAACGTCCGCAACGTCAATTCGGACGGCTCTTTGAACAACAACAACGCGTACAACGGCAACAATGGCGTTCGCCCGCTTCGGTGGACTATGTGAACGAGTAGGCACAGCCGAAAGCAGAATACCACCATCAAAGGAAGGTGTATCCCGTCGCCGCTATCCACGGCGGGGACGAATACAGGATCGCCGATACCGGAGCATACCGCCTTCCGGCGGCTGGCAAAGGTTATAAACAGCGAGGATTTTTTATTATGACAGACTTTGAAAAGATACACAGTTTTGAAAGCCTATACAATGCCTACCGAAAGGCGCGGCAAGGCAAGAGGTGGAAAGGAGCGGCGGCAAAGTTTGAAGTTAATCTTCTTGAAGCGCTGAACCTATTAAGCGCGCAGATCAGAACGAAGCGCTATACCATGTCCCCGTATAACACGTTCGAGGTATACGAACCGAAGCGCCGCGTGGTTATGTCGAACAGCTACAAAGACAAGGTTGTTCAACATTCGCTTTGCGATAACGTGCTTGAACCGATTTTGACACGATCGTTCATTCGCGATAACTACGCGTCGCAGGTGGGGAAAGGTACGCATTACGGGTTAGACAGGCTTCAAGAGTTCATGCGGAGGTTTTACAGGAAGAACGGAATTGACGGCTGGATACTGAAAGGCGATATTTCAAAGTATTTCTATTCGATCCGGCACGACGTTTTGAAAGCCTTAATCCGCGAGAAGATAACCGATCCGGACGTTTTGTGGCTGATTGATCTTATCATCGACAGCACCGAAGGCAACGTCGGAATACCGATCGGCAATCAAACTTCACAGCTTTTCGCCCTTCTCTACCTTGACGGGCTGGATCACTTCGTAAAGGAAAAGCTGGGTATCAAATATTACGGGCGCTATATGGACGACTTCTTTTTGATCCATCACGACAAAGCATATTTGCAGGAGTGCCGGAAGCAGATTGAAGCGTTCGTACAGGCGCGCGGGCTTTCGCTGAACGCGAAAACAAATATCTTTCCCTTAAAACACGGAGTTGATTTCTTGGGCTTTCATACATACTTGACCGAAAGCGGCGCGGTGATCCGCAAGGTGCGCCGCCGGAGCAAGAACAATATGAAGCGGAAGTTGAAGAAATTAGCCGCCCTTCACGCGGCGGGACGGATCGACGCAAAGACCGTTGAACAATCCTATCAAAGCTGGAGAGGACACGCCGAAAAGGGAAACAGTTATCACTTGATCCGGCGGACGGATCATTATTACAACAGCTTAATGAAACCAAAGGAGGCGGCACAATGTCAAAAACATTAGGCAGTTTGACGGTGGGCGCGAAGATTGAAGTTCCGGTTCTTTCGGCGTATCAATCGCGCTTCGGATCGAAGATCGTTTTCAAGATCGCCGACAAGAACCACAGCGGCTACCCGTCGAATTCCGTAACGCTGATTACGGAAAAAATCATTCAGTTAATGTGTTTCGACGCGAAAGAGCCGAGCAACAGCAACAGCGACCGGAAACAATACGGCAATAACCGTTATCAGCATTCAAACATTCTGCAATGGCTGAACAGTAACGCGGCGGCGGGCGCATGGTACAGCGCAAAGCACAGCGCAGACGCGCCGCCCACAAACGCGAACGTATGGAACAATTACAACGAGTACGACGCGTGGGCGGGCTTCCTTGCTATGCTTGATCCGAAGTTCGTTGCGGAGCTTCTGACAACAACGCAGACCGTCGCAAGAAATACCGTTACCGACGGCGGAAGCTATGAAACGGTAACGTCAAAAATGTTCCTTCCGTCCACCACAGAAGTGGGGCTTGCGAATGAAAACAATATCGCAGAAGGAACGCTTCTTGCGCTATTCAGCAACGACGCTTCCCGCGTCGCTTATCCTACGGCGCAATGCGTGAGCAATTCGGAGTACACGGACGCTAATTTCAGCACGTCAAAGGGCTGGTATTGGTGGCTTCGTACGCCTTATTCGTCGAACGCCCACTTCGTCCGCAACGTCGATTCGGACGGCTCTTTGAACTACAACAACGCGTACAACGGCGGCAGGGGCGTTCGCCCGCTTTGTAATCTTAAATCTTCTATCTTGGTATCTGACAGCCCGAACAGCGACGGAAATTATACGGTAATCTACAATTCCGCGCCTTCCGCGCCGCCCAGCATTACCGCGCCAGCGACGTGTTACAGCGGGCAGAACATCAACATTTCTTGCGCGGCGGCGACCGATCCGGACGGCGACGCGCTGACCTATTGTTTCGAGCGCTCATACAACAGCGGCGCGTGGACACAGGTTCAAGCGTCCGCAAGCAGGACGTTCACGGAAGCGGTATCGACCGCGTGGAACACGTTGAAATACCGCGTCCGCGCGAAGGACAGCTACGGCAATTATTCCGCATACACCACAAGCGGAGATATTGCCGTAATCCATAACCAGCCGCCCGTGATTTCCGGCAGTAACGCCGATCTTGGCACGAAGCGCGGGGATTTCACCTATCAATACAGCGTAACCGATCCGGACGGCGACACGGTGAACGTTGTTGAAAAGATCGACGGAAAGACAATCGCGACGAAGAACGCAATCACGCTGGGCGCAACGCAGACGCTTTCCGTTTCCGGAAATACCTTCACGGCGCTTACGAACGCCCAGCACACGATCACAATTACGGCGACCGACAGCGCAGGAAATAGCGCCGTCCGGACGCTGACGTTCACGAAGTCGATCGCGGGCTTCGTTATCACGCTTTCCGCGCCGCTGGAAGCCGACAGCCAGCCGACACGCGCAAATGTCAAGGTAACGCGCGACATTCCGGCGGGCGGCACGTTCAAGGTTGAAGCGACGAACAATCCGTTTGACGCTTCCCCCGTTTGGGAGGATTGCACGAACGCGGTTGTTCAAGGCGTTGCACACGTTTTCACAAATAAGATCAACACGGCGGCGCAGTACGGAATGAATATCCGCGTAACCGTCCAGCGCGGCGACGCGCTGACCGCTTGCTGGGTATCGGGGGGAATTTTGAATGAGCGTAACACACAAGAGGAGCGAAAAGCAGATCGGCGCGGCAGAGCTTGAAGCCTTGCGCGCTTCGATCATGGCGGAGGTTGAAGCCGCCCGCGCCGAAACCGAAGAAAGCATTATTTCGAGTATCCGCAATAACCTTGTTTCCCTTCCGGAGCAAGGCGAAGAGTGGAACGAGAAGAAAAGCTATATCACGGGCGACGTGGTAACGCTTGACGGCGTGAGCTACACGGCAACGCATTACAGCCGTGGAAAATCCCCTGCTTCAAATCCGGACAAATGGACGCGCACACCGACCGAAGAGCAAATCGGCGCATGGGCTGACCTTCCGGACGGCGAAGTAATCACGGAGGGAACAAAGGTAACGCACAACGGAAAGAAGTGGGTATGCGTCGCACAGCACTTCAAATCTTCCGTCTATTCCCCGCGCGTCAATTCGACGAAGTGGGAAGAGATAACATAACGGCAGGAAGGAGGATCAACGATGGACACTTTCACAACGGTTCTTTCCGTCTTTTCTACCGTATGCGCTATCGTGTTCGGCTATATCGCTTTTGTTCGTAACAGGGACAAGGACAAGGAAAGCAATGTGAAGCACGACGCGACCGTTTTAACCGAGATCGGATACATCAAGGCGAACACGGACGAAATCAAGGCGGAGCAGAAGGAACAGCGAAAGACGAATACGGAGTTCGTAACGCGCTTGACCGACGTTGAAGCGTCGGCGAAACAGGCACACAAGCGGCTTGACCACATCGAAAAACGAATGGATCAAGCAGAGTAACACCAGCGGCGGGGGC
>ENA-OPXC01001389-OPXC01001389.1-human-gut-metagenome-genome-assembly--contig:-NODE-1389-length-16990-cov-2.566342_pt1 | contig 16990 bp, 17 predicted proteins | sample MGYA00241512_ERZ502016 | MGnify/ENA primary metagenome ERZ502016 (study PRJEB25962, sample SAMEA2043043) | human gut metagenome | biome: human gut; feature: human-associated habitat; material: faeces...
GCTGCTGCCAATGGGATTCGGAAAAGAAAATTTATAAACAAAAGCCGGAAAAGAAAACATCTTCACCGGATCAGACAACCTCCGGAAAAAATGGGAAAACAGGAAAGGAAGCTTCTCCGCGCTTCATCAGAAAACCCATGAGCCCGTTGCGCCGTACCATCGCGGCACGGTTGGTAGAGGCCCAGCACCAGGCGGCCATCCTGACTACCTTCAACGAATGCGACATGTCCTCCGTGATGGAACTCCGCAAACAATTCAATGCAGCGTACCGGGAACGGTACGGAACCAAACTCGGTTTCATGAGCTTCTTTATCAAGGCCGTAGTCAAAGCATTGCAGGAAGTGCCCCAAGTCAACGCCAGAATAGACGGTACGGACATCGTGGAAAACCTGTACTATGACATCTCCATAGCCATCGGCACGGATAAGGGTCTCGTCGTCCCCGTGCTGCGAGACTGCGACCGGAAAACGCTTCCGGAACTGGAACTGGAACTCGCTTCCCTGGCGGAAAAAGCACGCAGGGGAATCTATGAGTCTCGCCAACTTCGCTTCATGATCGAGGATTGCGATACGGGGACTTCCGTGGGGATCGTGGACTTATTCGATTTTGAGCCGCATCCGAACCGGGCGGCTTGCGGTATTATGCTGGATCGTAGGTATCAAGGACGTGGCTTTGCTACGGAAGCGTTAAGACTATTGATGGAATACGCTTATACGTTTTTGAAGCTTCATCAACTTTATGTGCATATTCCCGTGGCGAACGAGCCTAGCAAGAAATTATTTACCCGTCTGGGATTTGTCGAGGCGGGGACGCTTAAGGACTGGATCAGGACACCGGATGGTTATTCCGATGTCTGCATAATGCAGTTAATTTAAATACGGGTCCTTCGGATATTTTGTCCAAGTTTTATATATAAACTGGTCAAAAATGTGCAACAAAATTTTCCAAATATGTCCTAACTGAACAAAGCCAAAGTATGGTTTAATAGAATCACAGAGGAACGGAAGTCCCGTGAACTTAAACTTCCGCTCACAAAAATCAAAAAAGCAAATTTTTTCAAGGAGGGTTTTACAACATGAAAAAAAGAATGAGAAAAGCCGTTGCTATCGCAGCAACAGCAGCAATGGTTGGTTCCTTACCAATGAGCGCAGTTACAACACAGGCAGCTGACGACGACATCACAATTGGTGTTTCCATCTGGAGCTCCACAGACGTACTTGGAAGCCAGAGTAAAAAGATCATCGACAAAGCAGCTGATGCTCTTGGTGTTAATGTAATGTATGTTGACCAGGGTCACGTATCTGAGCAGGTTACAGCTTCTGTTGAACAGCTTTGCGCAGCAGGATGTAACGGTATCGTAATCTGTAACTCTGCAGACTCCGAAATGACATCTGCCATCCAGACATGTGATGCAAACCAGGTTTACCTTACACAGTTCTACCGTATCATCTCCGAAGAGAACAGCCCGGAAGTATATCAGACAGCATGCAACTCCCAGTACTACCTTGGCGCAGTTCATGAAGACGAAGTAACAAACGGATATACACTGGTTAACCTGCTTCTTGAGAACGGTGACAGAAACATCGGTCTTGAAGCATGGACAGTTGGTGATGCTACATTCCAGCAGAGATGGACAGGTTACAAACAGGCAGTTGACGAATGGAACGAAGCTAATCCTGATGATCAGGCAACAATCACAGAGCCTGTATATGCTAACACATCTTCTGAAGAAGGTGCAGCAGCAGCTCTTTCCCTTTACAACTCCAATCCTGATATGGACGCTCTGATCGTTGCAGGTGGCGGCGGTGACCCACTTGTTGGTTCCATCGGTGCTCTGGCAAACGAAGGACTTACAGGAAAGATCGACGTTGTTTCCACAGACTTCCTTGATGACCTTGGCGAGCAGCTTGAATCAGGCGGAATGTTTGCTGAATCAGGCGGACACTTCTGTGATCCGTTATATGCATTCCTTATCACATATAACGCAATCAAAGGCAACTATGTAAAAGATGAAGGATCCTTCGGATACGAAATCCAGTTCCCATACCTGTATGTATCTTCCTCTGAAGACTATGAAAACTACAAGAAATACTTTGTAGATGACGATCCATACACAGATGAAGAGCTTGTGGAATTAGCAGGATACAGCTTTGATGATCTGAACAAAGCAGCTACATCACTTTCTATTGAAGATGTTATTTCCCGTCACAGCAACTAATATGATGAACTTATGCTCCACTGCCTTTTCTCCAAAGGGCAGTGGAGAAACTTTTAAGAGGTAATTGTCAGTGCCCGCTCGAAGCAAAAGGCCAAACCCTGAGGAAGTGTCTGACCTCCTGCTTTTGGCGGGCGATGAATTGGATAAGGAGAATGGTTATGAAAAAACTCAAACAAAGCCAGTATTATGGAATCGGCCTTCTGGTTCTTATGCTTGTAGTTTTCTGGGCAGTATTTAAAGTACTGGCACCGACTACTTTCGGTTCCCCGGCGAAACTGGCCACTTATATGAAATCAGCATTAATTTACGCAGTTGGCGGATGCGGCCTTTACTTTATCTGCGTAATGGGACCTTTCGATATGAGCGTTGGTGCCAATATCGTACTTTCATCCATTATCGCCTGCAATGCAAGTGAGAAATTCGGTTATGCCGGTCTTATCATTGCACCGCTGATCTGTGGTACGATCATTGGTCTCATCAATGGTGTGGTTTATATCAAATTACATATTTCTTCCCTGATCGTTACATGTGCCCTGTCACTGATATACGAGGCGTTCAGTGTATATGCCACAAACGGAAAGAACGTAATCCTTTCCACAAGCTACAGAGCATTCGGTGATTATCCGGTCAACCTGATCCTGGCACTGATCGCATATCTGCTCTGTGCATTCATCCTGAAATACACAAAAATCGGTACTTATACATACGCAATCGGAAGCAACGAAGTTGTTGCAAAGAACATGGGTGTAAATGTTTCCAAATATAAAATCGTAGCCTTTACTCTTGCAGGTTTCTTCTTCGGACTTCAGGCAATCCTGACAATCAGCTTTGGTACTTCCATGACATCAGCTTCCAACCTTTCCTCTATGAGCCGTAACTTTACTCCTCTGATGGGAACCTTCTTTGGACTGGCATTTAAGAAATATGGCCATCCGGTTATCGCTATCGTGATCGGTGAGATGATTATCCAGCTTATGTTCAACGGTTTCGTTGCACTTGGTGCTCCGACTACTATCCAGAACGTGGTAACAGGTGTTGCACTGCTGGCAATCGTTGCACTGACAACCAAACCGGTTAAAGGTCTTGTAGTAAAATAAGGAGAACGATTATGGGTGAAATATTATTAAGAGCAGAAAATATTGATAAACATTTTGGCATCACACACGCCCTGGACAACGTTTCCTTTACATTCAATAAAGGTGAGATCCACGCACTGATCGGTGAAAATGGTTCCGGTAAATCCACATTGACATCCTGTCTGACAGGTATTTACCAGAAAGATTCCGGTAAGTTTATCCTTGAAGGAAAAGAGATCACCGCAACAAACCAGGTTGAAGCCAACCATCAGGGTGTAGCCATCATCGTACAGGAGATCGGAACACTTTCCGGACTGACTGTGGCAGAGAATATTTTCCTTGGAAACGAGGATCAGTTTACCAAATATGGTATCAAAAATACAGCAGCAATGAACAAGAAAGCCCAGGAATATCTGGACAGCTATGGATTCAACTATATTGATGCAACTAAGGTGATCGATGATTACAACTTCGAGGATCGTAAGCTGGTAGAGATCGTAAAATCTACCTACTTTAATCCGAAGGTTCTGGTTGTAGACGAGACAACAACAGCACTTGGCCAGAAAGGCCGTGAAGAGCTTTTCAAGGTAATGCATAAAGTTCGTGATACAGGAAACTGCGTAATCTTTATTTCCCATGACCTTGAGGAAGTTATTGAGCAGTCTGATAACATCAGCGTACTTCGAGATGGTGTGAAGATCGGTTCCATCACAAAGGAAGAAGCTACACCTGACAGACTGAAAGCCTTAATGGTAGGCCGTGAGATCGGTGACAGCTACTATCGTACAGACTACGGCGAAAAAGTATCTGATGAAGTTGTCCTTTCCGCTAAGAATGTGACAGTAAAAGGACAGATTGAGAATCTGAACCTTGATCTTCACAAAGGTGAGATCCTTGGTATCGGAGGACTTTCCGAATGTGGTATGCATGAGGTTGGAAAGGCACTTTTCGGAGCTTCCTATTTCCGTCAGGGAAGTGTAACTCTGGGAGACGGCACACCGATCAATTCCATTCCGGATGCCATCAAACACAGTATTGCATATGCTTCCAAGGACCGTGACAATGAGTCTCTGGTCATTAATGATACAATTGGCGATAACATCTGTCTTCCATCCCTGGAGGATCTGAAGACTCATGGATTCCTTCGTGCAAAGACAATGAATGAATTTGCCAATAAATTTGCAAAACAGATGAGTACAAAAATGACAGGCGTTGACCAGTTTGTATCTGCTCTTTCAGGCGGTAACAAACAGAAAGTTGTTCTTGCACGCTGGGTTGGAAAGGACTCCGACCTGATCATCCTTGACTCCCCTACACGTGGTATTGATGTCAAAGTTAAAGCTGATATCTACGCCATGATGGACGATATGAGAAAAAGAGGAAAATCTATTATTATGATCTCTGAAGAAATCATGGAGCTTCTGGGTATGGCAGACCGTATCCTGATCATGAAAGACGGTAAGATCAATGGTGAATTCCTTCGCTCTCCGGATCTGAAAGACACAGATCTGATTGACAATATGATTTAAGGGGGTAAAAAAATGAGTACAACAAAAAAATCAACTGAGCAAGTACCATTTCTGGAACGTCCCATTGTGCGTACAATCCTTCCTATTGCAGGATTCGTGATCATCTGTGTATTATTTGCATTCCTCACAGACGGCAGACTGTTTCAGCCGAAAAATATATCACTGCTTCTGAGCCAGTCATACATGCTGCTGATCTCATCTATCGGCGTGTTCATGGTAATGACAATGGGTGGTCTGGATTTCTCCCAGGGCTCCATGCTTGGTGTTGCTTCCATTGTAGTCTGCTACCTTTCCCATTATAACATGGTTCTGGCAGCTCTGGGTGGTGTGGTAACAGGCGGACTGATCGGACTGATCAATGGTTACTTCAATGTTAAGAGAAAAATCACAAGCTTCATTGTTACAATCTGTACAATGTATCTGTTCCGTGGAGTTTGTGCTTATGCAACAACTAACTCACCTGTTTACGCAGTAAGTGATATTTCCAAATACAACACACTGCCATTTATGCTTACTTTCACAGTGCTCATCTTCGTAGTGGCATACCTTGTATTTACTTACACAGGTCTGGGCTCCAGACTGAAAGCAATCGGTGCCGGTGAAACAGCTGCAAGATTTGCAGGTATCCGCGTAGAGACTACAAAGATCCTTGTATTCGTGGCAGCAGGATGTATCACTGGACTTGCAGCATTTGTAAATGCTATCAAAGTAGGTTCCGTTACATCAACAGCCGGTAACCAGCTGGAAACACAGATCATGATCGCCTTGGTACTTGGCGGAATGCCGGTAAACGGCGGTGCTAAAGTAAGATTCTATAACATCATCCTTGGTGTTATGACATACAAAGTACTTTCCAGTGGTCTGGTAATGCTGATGATGCCGACACAGTTACAGCAGCTGATCCTTGGTATCATTTTCCTGATCGAGGTTGCAATCTTCAGCGACAGAAAGACTGGTATGATCGTTAAATAAAGTTTTTTTCATGGCTCAGGCTATGGCAGATGGATATTTACGATATTCAATTGTTACAGATGTATATGGCCCTATGAACCTCAGCCATGTATCTGACATATTCTCATTACTATACTTACATAAAAATCCCGGCTTCTGCAGAGAAAATCTGCGGGAGGCGGGTTTTTTGTCGAAAACTTTTTCTTGTTGAATTTGAGTGTTTGCGTTATAATGAGCCCATAGAGTTCTTCTGTTTCGGAAAGGACAGGGATAGTATTCCAGATGAAGCAGAGGTTTGACATCACATAGTTTATAATTTTATTGCTTATCATCTCGGAGCATGATAAGCTAAAAATATAAAAATCTACTTTGGATAAAATCATATATATAAAATGCTATGGGGTAAACATGGAGGGGGGTACAAAATGATAGACGTACACAATATCAGTACACACTGTACACGTAGTGAATTTGTGGGGACTGCAGTTCTGGATACGATCGGGCTGGTAATTTCCGGAATCGATGACACGTTGCTTAATGAAATGAATATAGGAACGAAATACCACTGTCTGGGACTATTTAGTTCCCGTACCGGAGCAGCAGGACAGATCACTGCCATTGATGATGCGGTAAAAGCGACCAACACAGAGGTCCTTTCTATAGAATTACCGAGAGATACTAAGGGCTGGGGTGGACATGGAAATTATATTGTTCTTGGTGGAACGGATGTCTCTGATGTACGACATGCGGTGTCTATGGCTCTGGAGCTGACCAATAAATATGCAGGAGAACTGTATATCAGTGAGAGTGGTCATTTAGAATTTGCTTACTCAGCCAGTGCAGGACAGGCACTGAATAAAGCGTTCGGAGCGCCAATCGGAGAGGCATTTGGATTCATGGCAGGTTCTCCGGCTGCAATCGGGCTGGTGATGGCAGATACGGCGATGAAGTCGGCTTCTCTTTCCATTGCAAAATATATGACTCCTGATAAAGGCACCAGCCATTCTAATGAGGTGATCCTAGCGGTTTCCGGTGATGCCAGTGCGGCAAAAACAGCGGTACTGAATGCCAGACAGATAGGACTGGAACTGCTGATCGGAATGGGCAGCTACCCGGAAATCCCTGGAGTACCATATTTATAGTATATTTAAACAATATCTCTCCATATTCTTTGTATATAAGTTACAAAAGTGATATAAGAAACAAAAAAATGGATATTGAAAAAAATTCTTGACTTTTCCATCCGGAATCCGTATAATAACCAACGGTAAATTTAAGAGAAAGATATTTGGTTTTATTGGAAACGGTACATCCTCCCTGGATGGTTATGAACAACACAAATTTCTGTTTATGTTATTCATGTACTATTTAAGGAGGATTTTTTATGCCAAAAAACAAGTTTCAGGAAGTAATTTTTACGATCATCATGGTATTTGTGATGGTTTATGCAATGATCTGCTACAATATTGTATTAAATACAGGAACAATGACGAATGAGACATTTCTCTTAGCGTTTCATGAATTAGTATTTATGGGACCGATCGCGTTTATCCTTGATTTCTTTATCATCGGTGCTCTTGCAAAGAAGGTTGCATTTGGTATTGTGGATATGAGAAGAGATAATCCGTTCCACCTTGTACTTGCAATTTCAGCAGTGTCAGTTGCATTTATGTGCCCGTGCATGAGCTTTGCGGCAACTGTACTGATCAAACATGCACCGGTAAGCCAGATCATCCCGACATGGCTTCAGACAACAGCAATGAACTTCCCGATGGCATTCTTCTGGCAGATCTTTTATGCAGGTCCGTTCGTAAGATTCGTATTCGGAAAACTTTTCCCGGAAAAAGAAAAAGCAGCAGCTTCTGTTGAATAAAATATTAAGATTTGACCGCAGCATTCTGTATTTACAGGATGCTGCTTTTTTCATACCGTTTTTGCCAGAGTATTTTTCAAGCACATTTTAGGTTGGGAACAGGCATATGCGTATTGTATTTATTTTGATACACTATTGACAAATAATGTCATTTCGTGTAATATCATAGAAAACCTACTGAATAACTATGAAAAGTAGAAAATGGCCATCAAGTTAACCAAATCAAGTAAGTCCCCTGCTTCAATTGTGAAGAGCAATAAGCAGTGGGTGGGGACTTGCTTGTATCAGAAGGGGTACAAGCCCCTTCTGATAAACTGCGGAGCAGTTATTTGGTGTAGAGCCACGTAGCGAAAGCGGATTGCGAATATCCGATTGACTACGGTAAAGTGAACGAGAGAAAGAAAAGTAAACAAAAATCAAGGGAAACTCTGACAGGAGGGAAAGAGAAATGGCAGATTATGCAGCATTAAAAAAAGGCGGATTCATGCGCCAGAAACAGAAAGATAAATTTTCATTAAGAATCCGTGTAGTTGGCGGACATCTGGATGCGAAACAGCTTGCAAAAGTAGCTGAGGTTTCAGAGAAATATGGTGAGGGCTACGTACATCTTACTTCCCGCCAGGGTGTGGAGATCCCATTCATCAAATTAAGCCAGATTGATGAAGTGAAGGAGGCACTGGAAGAGGGAGATGTAGTTCCGGGTGTGTGCGGACCGAGAGTTCGTACCATCACAGCCTGTCAGGGTGCAGCCATCTGTCCAAGCGGATGTATAGATACTTACGCACTGGCACAGGAACTGGATGAGAGATACTTTGGACGTGAGCTTCCTCACAAATTTAAATTTGGTGTTACCGGATGCCAGAACAACTGCTTAAAAGCAGAGGAGAACGATGTAGGAATCAAAGGTGGTATCAAAGTAGCATGGCAGGAAGATAAATGTATCCAGTGTGGTGTCTGCGTGAAAGCTTGTCGTGAAAGCGCCATCACATTAGAAGATGGAAAGATCACAGTAGATTCTTCCAAATGTAACTTCTGTGGAAGATGTACAAAAGCCTGTCCGACAGACGCTTATGACAATACTCACGGATATATCGTTTCTTTCGGAGGAATCTTCGGAAATCACATTAATAAAGGAAAAACAGTGATTCCATTTATCGAAGATCACGAAAAACTTCTCAAGGTGTGTGATGCAGCAATCGGATTCTTCGAGAAGAATGCGAAAGCCGGTGAGAGACTGAAATTTACGATTGACCGCGTAGGCGAGGACGAATTTAATAAAGAAATCCTGGAGGCATATGAAAATGAGTGAGATTAAATTTGATGATACTGTAGATATTACCGATGTTGTCTGCCCGGTAACTTTTGTAAAAGCAAAGGTAGCACTGGAGGAACTGGATGAAGGTCAGATCCTATCCATCCGCATGAATGACGGAGAACCGGTACAGAATGTACCACGAAGTATCAAAGAGGAAGGACATCAGATCCTGAAACTTGATGATAATGAAGATGGAACCTACACACTTTATGTGAAGAAAGCAGGAGACTGATCCGTGAAAGCGGGAAGCCGGATAAAAAAGACAAGAGACTGAGAATAAGAGGCTGAATAAAAAGACAGGAACTGACAGGAGTGAACTATCATGGCAGAGAGATTAAACGGAGAGACTTTTAAAGAGAAAGCTTTCCAGACAGGAAAACTTACACTGATTGATTTCTATTCCGACAGCTGCGTACCATGTAAGAGAATGGTTCCGGTATTTGCGAAGCTGGAAGAGAAATACGGTGATCAGATTTATATAGGAAAAGTAAATGTAGCTTATGAGCAGGAACTTGTAGAAGAATACAAAGTTATGTCGGCGCCGACACTGATTTTCCTGAAAGACGGAGAACAGATCGAGAAGCTGACCGGAGCAAAGAAAGCGGCAGATCTGGAAGAAATCATTAATAAAAATCTTTAAAAAATCACACATATAAAAACATACAGAAATGGAGAATAGAGATTATGGTTATCACAGTAGTAGGAGATAAAAAAGAAGTAAAAGACGCAATCACAGTGGAAGAACTGATAGTACAGGAAGATGTAGAGACTCCTCAGTATGTAACAGTATCTGTAAACGATGACTTTATCGACAAGGCAGAATTTGAAACTTACGCATTAAAAGAAGGCGACAGCGTTGAATTCCTGTACTTCATGGGAGGTGGAAGATAGTGGCATTTACAAATGATCAGCTCGAACGATATTCCAGACATATTATTCTGAAAGAGGTTGGAGCAAAAGGACAGAAAAAACTGCTCAATTCCAGTGTTCTGATTATCGGAGCAGGCGGACTTGGAGCACCGGCAGCTCTTTACCTTGCGGCAGCAGGTGTGGGAACGATTGGAATTGCAGATGCAGATGAGGTAGACCTTTCCAATCTTCAGCGTCAGGTCATCCACGCAACAAAAGATATTGGCAAACCAAAGGTACTTTCCGCAAAAGAATCCATGGAAGCCATCAACCCGGATGTGACAGTTAAAACTTACCAGACTTTCGTAGATTCCGAGACAATCATGGATCTGATCAAAGATTATGACTTTATCATCGATGGGACCGACAATTTCCCGGCAAAATTCCTGATCAATGATGCCTGCGTTATGGCAAAGAAACCATTTTCTCACGCAGGAATCCTTCGTTTCCAGGGACAGCTGATGACATACGTTCCGGGAGAAGGACCATGTTACAGATGTATATTCAAAGATCCGCCGCCAAAGGATGCCGTACCTACCTGTAAACAGGCAGGCGTTATCGGAGCGATGGGAGGCGTTATCGGAAGTCTTCAGGCGATGGAAGCAATCAAATATCTTCTGGGAGTTGGCGATCTTCTTACAGGATATCTTCTTACATATGATGCACTTACAATGGAATTCCGCAAGATCAAACTTCCGAAACACGTAAAGAACTGCCCGGTATGCGGTGAGCATCCGACGATCACAGAGCTGATCGACTATGAACAGGCAGAATGTGACGGAATCTGATTCGCTTTGGTTGATTCAGATAAGCCTTCTGCTTCGGTTGCGAAGAGCAATAGGTAAGCAGCGAAAGCGGATCGTAAATATCGGCTGGAGATAAAGGAGCAAGAAAAATCATGATCACAATGTCAAAGAATGACTACGAAATAATTTTAAAACACGCCAGAGAAAATCTTCCGGAAGAAGCCTGCGGATTGATTGCAGGAACTAAGGATGGAAATGATAAATCTATCAAAAAGGTTTACTGCCTGACAAATATCGATCATTCCAATGAGCACTTTTCGCTGGATCCGAAAGAACAGCTTGCAGCAGTAAAAGATATGCGTGCGAATGGTCTGGTACCTCTTGGAAACTGGCATTCCCATCCGGAAAGCCCGTCCAGACCTTCAGAAGAAGATAAACGACTGGCTTATGACAGCACAGCAAGCTATATGATTCTTTCTCTGATGGACAATGAGAATCCTGTTCTGAATTCTTTCCATATAGAAGGAACGGAATCTGAGAAGGAAGAACTTGTATTACTGTAAAGCAAAGCAGGAGAAAAATAAATGATCAGAAAATTATTTGCATTTGGCCTGGCAGCTGTACTGGTACTGATACCGGTACAGGCTTTTGGAAAAACAGTGTCGATCACCAATGTTTCCTATGACCCTACCAGAGAAATGTTTGAACAGTATAATAAAATATTTGAAGAACACTGGAAGGAGAAAACCGGGGAAGACGTAGAAGTGACACAGTCCCATGGCGGTTCCGGGAAACAGGCACTGGAAGTAGCCAATGGTTTGGATGCAGATGTAGTAACACTGGCACTGGAATACGATATAGAATCCATTGAAAACGCAGGACTGATCGAGACAGGCTGGCAGGATAAGTTTGACAATGAAAGTTCTCCGTATACTTCGACCATCGTATTTCTGGTAAAGAAGGGAAATCCCAAAGGCATCAAAGACTGGGATGACCTGATAAAGGATGGTGTGGGTGTGGTAACTCCGAACCCTAAGACATCCGGAGGTGCGAGATGGAACTACATGGCAGCATGGGCTTACGCAGATAAGAAGTATGACGGAGATGAACCCCGGATGAAGGATTTCATCAGGAAGCTTTATCAGAATGTAGTAGTTCTTGATTCCGGTGCAAGAGGTGCAACCACTTCTTTCGTAGAGAACGGACAGGGCGATGTGCTGGTGGCATGGGAAAATGAAGCATATCTTTCCATGCGTGACTATCCGGATGAGTACGAGATCGTTACTCCGAGTGTGAGTATTCTGGCACAACCGTCTGTAGCAGTGGTAGATGAAGTAGTGGATTACAGAGGAACGAGAGATGTGGCAACTGAGTATTTAAAATATCTGTATTCCGACGAAGCGCAGGAGATTGAAGCAGAGAACTACTTCCGTCCGACCAATGAAAAGATTCTGAAAGAACACAGTGATGTGTTTGACCTGAGCGTAGATCTGGTAAACATCAGTGACTACGGCGGATGGGATGAAGTGCAGAAAAAACACTTCGCAGATGGTGGAATCTTTGATGAAATCTATGAGAGATAAAACATCTATATGTAGATTGAGAGCAGCTTTCAGATGGAAATCAAATCGGAATAAACCGCAAAATGCTAAAAGAAACGGATGCATTTACTTACAAGCATGAAATGAAAGATTGACGAGGATAATAACAGCAGGACATACGAGACAGAGAGGTGGTTATTGATTATGAAAAAAAGAAATAAACCAGTGATTCCAGGATTCGGACTCTCCATGGGAATTACCATTTCCATACTAAGTCTGGTGGTTCTGATCCCACTTGCCAGTCTGGTGATCTACACAGCACAGATGAGCTTTAAAGATTTCATTGAAACCATTACAAGAGCCAGAGTATTAGCTTCCTTTTACACAAGCTTCATATCCGCTTTTGCAGCAGCAGTGATCAATGGAATTATGGGAACTATCCTTGCATGGGTACTTGTAAAGTATGAATTTCCGGGCAAGCGGATCATGGATGGAATGATTGAGCTTCCGTTCGCACTGCCAACCGCAGTTGCAGGTATCGCGCTGACATCCTTAACTTCCGATTCCGGACTCGTCGGAAGCTTTTTTGCCAGATTCGGTATTAAGATCGCATACACAAGGATCGGTATTACAGTAGCCATGATCTTCGTAGGAATTCCGTTTGTTGTACGAAGCGTACAGCCGGTTCTGGAGAAGATGGACAATTCCTACAGCGAAGCAGCTGGAGTGCTGGGAGCAAAGAAATCAATGATTTTCTGGAAAGTCATTTTTCCGGAACTGAAACCGGCGATTTTTGCAGGAACCGGACTTGCTTTTGGCAGATGCCTTGGTGAATATGGAAGCATCGTATTTATCGCAGGAAATAAGCCATATTACACAGAAATCACACCGCTGATCATTATGTCAGAACTTCAGGAATTTGATTATTCCAGCGCAACGGCGATCGCACTGGTGATGCTGGCGGTTTCATTTTTCATTCTGTTTCTTAATAATGTGATCCAGCAGAGAAATGCGAGAATCTTAAGGGGAGGAAATGCCTGATGGACAACAATGAAAAGACTTCGGAGAAAATTACAAAATGGCTGCTGATCGGTATCAGCGTCCTGTTTCTGGCAGTAATGCTTCTCCTCCCGCTGATCACTGTGATCACAGAGGCTCTGCGAAGCGGCTGGGAAGTTTACCTTGAGGCGGTAACGGATGAGTACACAATTAAAGCACTTCTCCTTACGGTCAAAGCAACACTGATCGCAGTCATCTTTAATACCATTTTTGGTATCTTCGCAGCCTGGGCACTGACTAAGTTTCAGTTCAAGGGCAAAAAACTGCTGACCACATTGATCGATCTTCCGGTTACGATTTCACCGGTCATCGCAGGTCTGATTTTTCTTCTGATTTTCGGACGTCAGAGTCCTGTTTACTTTTTCCTTATTAAATTCGGAATTAAAGTTGTATTCTCTGTACCGGGAATCATCATTGCAACTGTATTTGTAACATTTCCTTTTATTTCCAGAGAACTGATTCCGGTTCTGGAAACAGAAGGAACAGACGAGGAAGAAGCCGCAGCACTGATGGGAGCGAACGGCTGGACGATCTTCTGGAAGATTACTTTTCCTCATATTAAATGGGCGTTGCTTTATGGAGTTGTGCTCTGTACGGCAAGAGCCATGGGAGAGTTCGGCGCAGTATCCGTCCTTTCCGGACATTTAAGAGGAAAGACCAATACACTTCCTCTTCATGTAGAGATTTTGTTTAATGAGTTTCAGTATGTTCCGGCGTTTGCCGTATCTTCATTGCTGGTGATCATGGCAGTTATCATTCTGGTGGTCAGAAGCGTGATCGAATACAAAGGAAAGAAGGAAGCCTGATATGTATGTAGAGTTAAAAAATATAAATAAGACCTATGGTTCCTACCAGGCATCAAAGAATGTAAATTTCGGAATCGAAAAAGGTAAGCTGATCGGCCTGCTGGGACCGAGTGGAAGTGGAAAAACAACCATTCTTCGAATGATCGCAGGTCTGGAAACTCCGGACAGCGGCGAGATCATTATCGATGGAAAAGTAGTCAACGATGTGCCGGCCAGTGAGCGAGGAATCGGATTTGTATTTCAGAATTATGCGCTGTTCCGTTATATGACTGTTTATGATAACGTAGCATTTGGTCTGAAAGTTCAGAAAGTAGATAAAAAAACGATAGACACCCGGGTCAGAGAACTGGTAAAGCTGGTAGGTCTGGAAGGACTGGAGAAAAGGTATCCGAGTCAGCTGTCTGGTGGACAGAGACAGAGGGTAGCATTTGCCAGAGCCCTTGCACCGAATCCACAGGTGCTGCTTCTGGATGAGCCGTTTGCAGCGATTGATGCAAAGATTCGTCAGGAACTGAGAAGCTGGTTGAAAGAAATGATCGAGAAGCTGGGAATTACCAGTATTTTTGTTACACATGATCAGGATGAAGCAATCGAGGTAGCGGATGAGATCATCATTACCAACGCAGGACGGATTGAGCAGAAAGGCACTCCGGTAGAAGTTTACCGAAACCCGGAGACAGCTTTTACCGCATCTTTCTTCGGACAGCCATCTATACTGAAAAATGCAGATGATTTCCACACATTTACTCAGGCGGAGGGTGCAGACAAGATTATTGTCCGTCCGGAATTCGTAAAAGTTTCCAGACTGGATGAAGTAGAAAAGTTCAGATCTTCCGTATCTCAGGGAGTGGTTGAACGAGTTTCCTTCCGGGGAGATAATCTGGAACTTCAGATCAGAGTGAACAATTCGGTGGTAACAGCAAGAAGAAGCCTTGAGAAAGCAGATGTCAGGGAAGGGGAAATCGTTAATGTGTTCCTGTACAGGATTTTTGCACTGAGAGGCGATACGGTACAGCTGATTGAGAATGAAGCTGTAAGAGATGATTCGGTAATTATCTAACACACTTCTGGAGGAAAGGGTATGAGAACAGAGAGAATCAAGACCGACGTACTAATCATCGGCGGCGGAACAGCGGGATGTTTTGCAGCATACGTTATCGGTCAGAAAAGCAACAGGAAAGTTCTGATCGCAGAGAAAGCAAATATTAAACGAAGCGGATGCCTGGCAGCAGGTGTCAACGCCTTAAACGCATATATCACAGAAGGCAGAGTTCCACAGGATTACGTGGATTATGCCAAAAAGGATGCCCATGGAATCGTCAGAGAAGATCTTCTTCTGAGCATGTCGGAGAGACTGAATCACGTGACAAAAGTGATGGAAGATCTGGGTCTGGTCATCCTGAAGGACGAAAACGGAAAATATGTTGCCAGAGGAAACCGAAACATCAAGATCAATGGCGAAAATATGAAGCCAATCCTTGCAAAGGCGGCAGCTGAACAGGAGAATGTTACGGTTCTCAATCATGTAAATATTACAGATTATAAAACAGAAAACAAAAAAGTCACAGGCGCAGTTGGATTTAGCGTTAATGAGGATATTTTCTATGACATTGATGCGAAAGCAGTTCTTTGTGCCACAGGTGGTGCAGCGGGACTTTACAGACCGAATAATCCGGGATTTTCCAGACATAAGATGTGGTATCCGCCATTTAACACAGGTGCAGGATATGCGATGGGATTACTTTCCGGCGCAGAGATGACAACTTTCGAGATGCGTTTCATCGCATTGAGATGTAAAGATACGATCGCTCCGACAGGAACTATCGCGCAGGGCGTAGGAGCCAGGCAGGTTAATGCACATGACGATATTTATGAGACAAAATACGGCCTGACAACTTCTCAGCGTGTTTATGGTACGGTCATGGAGAACAGGGAAGGAAATGGTCCTTGCTATCTCAGAACAGAAGGCATTTCCAAAGAACAGGAACAGGATCTCTATAAAGCATACCTGAATATGGCACCATCTCAGACCTTGAAATGGATGGAAGCCGGCAAGGGTCCTTCGGAAGAAAACGTAGAGATCGAAGGTACAGAGCCATATATCGTAGGCGGACATACAGCCAGCGGTTACTGGGTAGACAATAACAGAGCCACAACAATCGAGGGATTATATGCAGCCGGAGATGTTGCAGGCGGATGCCCGCAGAAATATGTAACCGGTGCACTGGCAGAGGGTGAGATCGCCGCAGAAGCGATTCTGGAATATCTGGGTAATAAAGATGCCGAAACCAGAGGCAAAGGGGCAACTGAAAAACAGCGAGATGCATCTGGGCAGGCAGAAGAGAAAACCGTAACAAAAATAACCAAAGATATAGAAATAGCAGAAGATCAGAAGCTTTCTGAAATAGCAGAAGCAAAGAAAGCAGAGTATGAATCTCACTTAAATTCGCCCTGTTCCCTGATGAATGCAGAACAGCTTGAAGAAGCAATGCAGAAGATCATGGATCAGTATGCAGGCGGAATCGGAACCGATTACAGATACAGTGAGACAAGCCTTGCGAAAGCAGATGAAAAGATCGCAGCACTGCTTCCTGTTGTAGATACACTGGCAGCGACAGATACTTATGAGCTGATGCAGATCTATGAACTTCGTGAGCGACTGATCGTATGCCGCGCAGTTATCGCACATCTGGCAGCAAGAAAGGAAACCAGATGGCACAGCTTCGGAGAGAATACAGATTATCCGGATCAGAGTGAAGACTGGATGAAATATGTAAACTCCCGTATGGAAAATGGTGAGATCAAAATTTTATATAGAGATCTGGTAACAAAAGAGAACGCTGATAAGCAGGAAACAGCAAATACAGCAGAGAAAGGAGCAGGTGAAAGATGAGCATTCGGATTCAGAAAAGCAAATGCGTAGGATGTGGCAAATGCATCGAAGCCTGTCCCGGAAATCTGATTAAA
>ENA-OPXC01001392-OPXC01001392.1-human-gut-metagenome-genome-assembly--contig:-NODE-1392-length-16967-cov-2.195956_pt1 | contig 16967 bp, 18 predicted proteins | sample MGYA00241512_ERZ502016 | MGnify/ENA primary metagenome ERZ502016 (study PRJEB25962, sample SAMEA2043043) | human gut metagenome | biome: human gut; feature: human-associated habitat; material: faeces...
CATCAAGTACGCAGGGATTGTTTACCCTTTAATACTCCAGCACTGTAACGGGTGCTCCCGGGCGGCCTAAATGCATGCATCTCAGCCAATCAGCTCCAAGACCATCTTCAATGTCACCACCTGCTCCCTCTTGCACCATCACGAAGGCTCTCTTTGCCAAGCTCGTACATTTACTCTTCTCTTCATCGCCCGTTATTAAGTTATGTGCAAAATGATACAACATACATGCTCAGTTGTCAACAAAAATTGTTACATTTCTCGTGGGAAAAGAAAGTACCAAGATTTTTGTAAATGATATTACAAAAATACGGAAAGCAGCAGCGTGCTTTCCGTAGAAAAATTAATCGCCATAGGCTAGAATTGGATTTTCTTTTTTTATATCTAATGTCGCTACTACCATGAGCACCACACTATCATATTTTGCGTAATACTCATGCAGCACTCTGCCAAACAAATCACGGATTTTGCCCAGCTTCTGCCCCTTATGCACTTTGTCCTCACGCGACACAAAGGCATACCATCGCCAGGAAGCATCTGCATCAAGATATTCACCCTTAGTAATGCGCTTAATTGGTGCAGTTCTTTTCACTATCATAAAATCGACATGGAGAACATAGCCTGTTGCTTCCTAAAAATCTGCACTTCATATTAATTTGCAGGCTGCCAGTCTTTCGTGAGCCAATAGAAATCGCAAGCCTGAATGTTGACATTAGCAACCTTGCTAGAGCTTACAAGATTAGTCTGCGGATATCCATAGATAATCGTTGCCGCATCATCGAGCAAAATCTTTTGCATATCAATGATAAGCTGGCGGCGCTTGCTTTCATCAAATTCACTAATATATTGATCACCCAAGGCATCATATTTAGCATTACTATAGCCAGAGCCATTTTGTGGATTGGAACCATTCACATTAGAACGCCAATACATATTCATAAAGTTTATGGGTGAGCCAGCCTGCTCAGCCAAAATATTAGAAATAAGCAAATCATATTTGCCACTTGTACCAATGCCATCAAGCACATTATAGTCTACAGCATTAATATTGATTTTAATACCAACCTTCTTCGCATCAGCCTGAGTTGCCTCTGCAAAAATAGGCAATTCGGCACGGCTGGTATAGATAACATACTCAAGCTCTAAATTTTTGCCATCCTTATCTACAAAACCATCTCCATCACTATCTTTCCAACCAGCCTCAGCAAGCAACTGTTTTGCACGCTCAACATTATAAGTGTTCGGATCTTTTAGTTCATTATAACCAAAATCCAAAGTCGGCGGCATAGCAGGCCCACCAGGAACATAGGTATTATGCAGCAATTTCTTGCAGTAAGTAGGGCGGTCCAGTGCACATAACAGAGCTTGTCTTACACGCAGATCTGCTAAAGGCCTGCCCTCATTAACATTCATTCTAGCCAAGCAATCACGAATAGACGCTATTTCACTTACATGATAACCTTTTTTATCTCTAAAGAGCGGCATATCACCATAAGCTACATTAACAGCAACATCTATCTCTCCCTTTTGCAGCGCCATAGCCCTGGTATTGGGATCATTAACAGAAGGAATCTCCACAGTATCATAGGGTACCTTGCCATCCCAGTAATTAGGATTAGCCTTCATGACAGCCTTATTCTGGTTGAAAGTTTCCACTATATATGGACCTGTGCAGATAGGTCCCTTGTGCAAAATGTCTCTATCCTTAACGCTCGTATCAAGGATAACAAAATAAGGATCACCTAAAACTCCAGGCAGACCAGGAGTCGGCTTCGTGGTTTTAATAATCAGATTCTGTCCTTCTGCCTTCATAGAAGCAATCTGCGCCTAGGTTTTTGCTTCTAAAGATTTATCAAGAGTTCTTTGAATGGAAGACATGCAGGCTTCAGCAGTAACCTTGTTACCATTCGAAAATTTTGCTTTATCATTAATTTTGAAGGTCCAGGTAAGCTTGTCGTCGGCAACCGACCAGCTTTCGGCAATCCAAGGCTTCACATTCATTTTTTCATCAAATTTAATCAAAGTCTCGCCTAAGCCATAACGCGTCAGCGCCCAGCCAACAGCATGGTTCGTAGGCTCAAGATTATCGGCAAAGTTTACCACACCAAATTTTAAAACCTTATTACCAGACGCCTTAGCATCATCAGACTTACTGCCTCCGCAACCAGCTAAAGACAACGCCATAACAGCAGCAAGAGCCGTTGCTGAAAAATTTTTCCAAGTCAACTTCATACACATACTCCTTTCAAATATTCATTCTAAGATAGAATAGATATGAAAATAACAATCTATGCTATTAGAACTTTTATTGCGCTATCATTATATCACTTGCGATTCTAAATTTCAAGATGTAATTTAGATTTTTGCCAAAAAAATATAGCAGCTGAAGAACGCTGCTATAAAATCTTTCAAGTCAAAAGACCTGCCAAAACAACCTTGAGATAGGCAACAAACTGCGGTATAAATTCTCTTGTACCATAGCCAATTTCATAGAAAATAGTTATGTTATTAGCTTTTTTATATTCACAACTTGCAGGATAGAGTACCAAAGCAAAGCTGTTCTCTAAATCTATAAAGCGAATGGCTTGCTCTGCATCAAGCTGTGGTAAAGCAACCCTTACTACAGCCGCCAAGCGACAATAATCAACATGCAATTGCTGCCTAAATTCCTTATGCTGTTCATCGCTCGCTCCTGCTAAAATTATCGTATTCGTAATAGAAAAAATAGACAGCAGGCGCTCATGCCTTAGCAGCATAGCCGCCCATTTTTGACAAAAAGCATCCAGATCATCAATAGGAGCTGTAAAGCTTACCTCTGCATCTGCCACCATCTGCCTGATTTCCTGCATGAGAATCAGTAAAAAAATATCCTCTTTACAAGAAAAGTAATTATATAAATTTATTCTGCTGAAATTGAGATTTAAGGCAATTTTACTAAAAGTAATCTTATCATAGCCAATCTCATCATACAGTTTTATCGTGGCATCTATTATCTGCTGCATTCTTTCCTGTTTCTGTTTTTCTCCATGCGCTCTTAAAAAACTCATCTTTCTCCTCTAAATTCTTTAATCTTCTTCATTCAGCTTTTTGCATAGCATCGTCAGTCCGCCCAGCGTCCAGAAGCACAAGCCCATCTGCGTATTAAAATATACGTGGTCAGTCAGGCCGCCAACGATAATGCCCACCGTCGCCAGCACATAGCCGCGTCCCATCGCCTTCAGCCAAAGGCTGCGACCGTGATAAGCAAGCCTCCAGGCGGCAGGCAGGAAAATTCCCCACCAGACAACAAGAAACGCCAGCAGACCATGCGCACCCGTAACATGTACGGTTTTGATTTTTTGCTTAGGATTGCCCAGCTAGCGCAAAAGACCTTCAATGCGATCCATACCTAATTTAATACCAAACTTGCCCGGCTGTCTAAATACGCCAGGCTCTCTGTATAATTCATTGTGCTTACGCCTCCATAATTTTTCTTGACACTATATTATAACATATTATCTAATTCTTGCCAGCAAACGTTTCCGCAGCTTTATAAACTCTGCCAGCTTCTATATCAGCATAACCCTTTGCCAACTTGTCATGTAGCTGCGCATTAGTCATCATATCAGCATTAACTGCCACAGGTGCTTTAGGCAGCGTAACAGAAAACGGTATTCCGCCCGTAAGAACAATCTGATTCAAGTACATCGTTATAGCAGTCGACATTGGTACGCCAAGTTTGCATATACTTCTTCAGCCTTTTCCTTAACATCAGGATTAACGCGTAAATTTAAAGTTGCAGTTTTTTCCATTATTATCGCCTCCCAAGATAATCGTAACGCTTTTAACGTCACAATTCAAGCAAAAAAATAAGTGCCAGAAACCTTGTCCTTGATTAGGTCAAGACCACAACACTTATTATAGAACCAAAAAAAGCTGCCGCAGGCAGGTTCCGTCACCGTAAGTAACAGAACAAGCCTGCAGCAGCTGTTGCGTAATTCTTAATTAAAATTAAGCGCGGGAAATGTAGTCGCCGGTTCTGGTATCGATAGCCAGAACGTCGCCCTCGTTGATGAACAGAGGAACCTTAACAACATAGCCGGTATCCATGGTAGCATTCTTGCTGCCGCCGGTAGCGGTATCGCCTTTGATGCCGGGTTCGGTTTCAACTACGGTCAGTTCTACAGTGTTCGGCAGGTCAACGCCCAGTACACGGTTGTCATAAATCATGATTTTAACGTCCATGTTCTCTTTCAGGAAGTTCAGTGCGCTGCCCAGAGTTTCTTTGCTCAGCTCGGTTTGTTCGTAGGTTTCATTGTCCATGAATACATACATGCCGTCGGATTCATACAGATATTGCATTTCGCGACGGTCGATGTGAGCCTTCGGCAGACGCTCGCCTGCGTTGAAGGTACGCTCAACAACAGCACCGGTGCACAGGTTACGCATTTTTGCACGTACGAAAGCAGCACCCTTACCAGGTTTTACGTGTTGGAATTCAACAACCTGCCAAGCGTCGCCATCGATAGTAACAGTTACGTTGGTTTTAAATTCGTTTGTGGAAATCATTGGAAGCCCTCCTATAAATTTAAATATTAGACAATTTCAATAAGCTGCTTTTTGACACCGTTCAAGGCTCTCGCCCCATCCTCTGTCAAAACAACAGTATCTTCTATACGTACCCCGCCTTTACCGGGAATGTATATACCGGGTTCAATAGTGAAGATCATGCCTGTCTGCAGCACTGTAGCGCCACGCTTGTTGATCATCGGCATTTCGTGGATTTCCAGGCCTACGCCGTGACCTGTTCCATGCACATAATAATCGCCGTAGCCGCAGGCGGTAATGCTGTCACGCACAATAGCGTCGAGCTCTCTGCCGGTCATGCCAGCCTCCGCAGCCTTCAGGCCCTTGCGCTGTGCTTCTTCAACTATGGTATAAATTTCCTGCTGCCAGGAATTTGCCAGGCCCACTACCAGTGTACGTGTCATATCGGAATGATATCCCTTATAGACAGCGCCGAAGTCAAAGGTAATAAAATCACCGACCTCGATAACCTTGTCGGATGCCATGCCATGCGGCAAAGCACTGCGTACGCCGGAGGCTACAATCGTATCAAAGGAAGCCTTTTCGCTTCCCAAGGCACGCATATAGTATTCCAGACGGCCTGCCAGACTGCGCTCGGTACAGCCGGGCTTGATATCCTCCAGCAGATGGATAAAGGCTTCGTCAGCAATGCTGGCAGCCTTCAGCAGCATGTCCAGCTCTTTTTTATCCTTAATCATACGGATATCGCTGAAATCAATGCTCTGCATATAGGTTTCGCCCAAAAGCTCATGCAGCACAGTATAATCATCATAGCTGTAATATGCTCCGTCAAAGCCTACTACCTGCGCTTGGGCATTCTTTGCCAAATCTGCGGCGGCAGCCCAGATGCTGTGCGCACCTGTCGGAGTATACTCCAGCACCTTGAAGAACTTCATTTCGTTTCTGGCCTGCTCTGTATAACGGCCATCCGTAATCAGCACGCCCTGTTGTCTGTCCAGATACAGCAGACTGGAATCTCCTGTAAAACCAGTCAGATAACGGATTGTGGTAACATCCTTAATAATGACACTGTCTACCTGCAGCTTGGCCATATGCTCCAAAACTCTATTGATACGCGTCATGATATTACCCTCTTTCCATAAAACTAGTGACAGCTATGAATCACCTAAATATTTTACCACTCATTGGCAAAACTTTCAACTATTATCTTTGTTAAGGCACTTTTTTTGTTAACTTTGTAGCATAACCAGCAAAAAAGCAGGCCGTAAGCAGCGCCTTGCAGCGTTGTCGGCCTGCCTTTTCCAAGACATACTTTAAAAATTATTTACATTCTGCAGCAGCAATGCCTTCTGCGGTTTTGATGTTCTTGCGTACATCGTCGCAGCATTTATGGAAGTTTGCCAGCTCCTCGGCAGTCAGAGGCAGCTCCAGCACACGCTCTGCGCCGTTTTTGCCCAACAGTACAGGAACGCCTACAAAGACATCCTTTTCGCCGTATTCGCCGTCAAGCAGCATGGAAGCAGGCATAATGCGTTGCTCGTCGTTGAAAATGCAGCGTACCATACGTGCTGCGGTAGAGCAGATGCCGTATTCGGTGCAGTGCTTGCCGCTGTAGGTTACCCAGCCGCCGCCGATAGCGCGTTTTTGCAGCTCCGGTTTGTCAAAAGCAAATTTAGGATCCTCGTGCTCCAGAGAGCTTAAGGGAATGCCGTTGAAGTTTACGCAGGACCATGCAGCCATTTGGGAAGCACCATGCTCGCCAATCATGTAAGCGCTGATGGATTGCGGAGAAATGCCGGTCTGCAGAGATAAAGCAGATACCAGACGGGAGGTATCCAGACCGGTACCGGTGCCGATTACATGGCCTTTCGGCAAACCGCTTTCGCGATAAAGGATGTTGGTGATAACATCGCAAGGATTGGTGATGTTAACAATGACGCCGTTGAAGCCGCTGGCCATAACCTTGTGGATATAACCCTTAACCTGTGCTGCGGTAAAGGTAAGTTCATCTAAGCGGTCACCGCTGGCAACCAGATTGATATCACCGATGCAGTTGACGATAGCATCGCAGTCGCCCAAGTCAGCGTAGGTACCGCCATTGATTTTTACATCATGCGGGCAATACAGAATTGCGTCGCGCAGGTCCTGTACCTCGGCAGCCAGCTTGGATTCTTTCGGGTCTACCAGCACCAGCTCGGAAGCAATGCCCTGAATAGCCAGGCTGTATGCAACATGTGCACCAACGTGACCTAAACCGAGAATACCAACTTTTCTTGTTTTCATAATTAAGTTCCCCCCAAATTATTCTTTAATATTTTATTTGTCCAAAATAGGCAGCGTAGCTGACGCATGGCCCATAATGGTAATATTGTAATCCTTTTTGCCCTGCTCTGCAAGTTTTTCCTGAGCCAGCTCCCAGGCCTCCTGTAAGGATGCACAGGGAATATGACCTGTCTTGCGGACAAAGTCGAAGTTCTCGGGACGTGTTACCAGATAAGCGGTTACATCGTTGACAATGCAGCGCGCCTTGAAGGCAACAAAGGCCGGAATAGTGAAATTAGCACGGATATCCTTTTCAAACTGCTCCATATCGTTACGGCTAAAGCAGTCCGTAAAGATAGCAGGCTCCTTGATATCCGGGCAGTCCAAAGTGAAAATCATGATGCCGCCGTGCTTAACCGCAAACTGTGCGTTCATGTGGCACTTGGTTGCCTGATACAGATTCAAATCCTTGGGATAACCGCCAGCGGAAGCAATTACTACATCAGCCAGCTGTTTGATGTGTACGCCTGCCATAGCCAGCAAATCCTTACAGCCCTTCTGCCATGCCTCGTACCAGTGACCGGCAACAACCTCGCTGATTTCTCCGTCCGGAGTAAACACAGTGTTCACCAGAAAATCCGGATCCAGCAGCTTGCAGGATTCATACATATCCTGATGAATGGGATTGCCCTCGAGCAGACTTGCGTCACAGGCCTTGTTGCAGCCTGCGCCTTCTACCGGGGACATAGTCATGCAATGGTTTTTCATAATGCTGTCATATGCCGCTACGCCCGGCATAACAGCCTTGCGTCCGCCGCCGAAGCCGGCAAATGGATGCAGTGTTACGGCACCGGTCAGAATTACTCTGTCGGCATTGGCAACATATTTGCTGATAGCAACATCGTTACCGAAGGAGGTTTGACCAAGCAGTACCATATCCTCGCTCTTGCGGGAGTCATGCTGAACGATTTTCAGACGGCGCACCATCTCCTCGCCGCAAACGGTGATATCCTCTTCATGCGTATGACCGCGGTGGGTACCGGTAGCAACAATAACAGTGATGTCCTCGTCCTTTACGCCCACACTGTTCAGCTCGGCCACAATAACCGGCAGAAATTCGGACGTGCCGCACAGACGGGTGATATCGCTGATAACGATGGCCACAGTTTCGCCTGCATGCACAATTTCGCGCAGCGGCTTAGTACCAATCGGGTTACGGATTGCTTCGGTAGTAGCGGCAACAACGTCCTCGCAGACGCTGGATTCATTGCCGTGTATATCATATATAACGCGCTCCTCGGGGAGCAGTACCTCTTCCTGTCGTTTGCCTATAGGCAGAAAGTACTTTTTCATCGACATCCCTCCATTTGAAAAAACTAACTCTATTATACATGAAATCAGCTAAATATACAAGCTGACAGTAAAACTGTAAAGAAAATTCAGCCTTTGTCTAAAATTGTGTTATAATGTTATTATATGAAAGCGAGGTTCCCATTATGAAGAAAACTCTTATCGCCTATTTTACACGCACAGGCATCACCAAAAAGCTGGCCGAAGACACCGCCAAGCAAACCGGCGCCGACCTTTTTGCTATTGAGCCGGTAAAAGAATATTCCTCTTCTTATCTTATCTGCGTAGGCCAGGCCAAGCTGGAAAACCTGCAGAACGCCCGCCCGGCAATTACGGCAAAGCCGCAGAACCTGCAGAATTATGACACTATTGTGGTGATGTTCCCTATCTGGTGGTTCACCTGCCCCAATATCATCCTCACCTTCCTGGAGGAAAACGACCTGAGCGTCAAAACAATTATCCCTGTCTGCACCTACGGCAGCAGCGGTAAGGGCAGCAGCGAAAAGGCTATGACTAAAGTTTGTAAAAACGCAACATTCAAGCCCTGCATCGAAGCAACCGGCCTCAAAGACAAGGCTGTAGCAGCCATTGCCGCAGCTATAAAAGAAGCATAAAAAGAATCATAAGCGTAAAATTAAGGCTTCCGCAGTTTGGCAACACTTTACTGCAGAAGCCTTTTGCTTTATAATTTTTCAGGATATGCTTACGGCTTTACGCATAAAATACGCTGCGTAAGATTTGTCAGCACGTTGATGGCATTAGTCAGCGCGCTGTGGTCAAAGTGCATATCGCGGTCATGCAGACGCGGCTCCAGGTCGCAGCCTATGCCCAGGCTGGCAGTTTTCAGCTGCGGACGCTCCTGCTTGAAGAAGTTGAAGTCCTCGCCTACCGTAATATTGGCAGCGGGAATCAGTCCCCCCGCTCCCAGCTCTGCGGAAATTACCTCCTGCGTCAGCGCCAACAGTGATGGGTCGGCCTCCGCCGCCGGGCAGGTGCCGACGATATGACAGTCCGCCTCCGCGCCGTACACCTTCGCCGTATTCACGACGATATCCTCTACTTTGCGGCGCAGCTCCAACATTTCGGCGTTCGACGTACTGCGCAGGTCAAAGCCAATGCTTACCTTGTCGCAGATAGCGTTGAGCGAGCCTGCACCGCCCATGAAGCGGGTAGTTTTGATGCTGCCGCCCAAAAGCGGGTTGCTGTGCAGTGCGTTGATGGCATTGACGATAGCGGCACCGGCATCAATAGCGTTCACGCCCAAATGCGGTTGGGAGCCATGCGCTGCCAACCCACGGATTTCGCCCTCCATCAGGGTGCAGGCCGTCCAGTTAATCTGCGCGATAATCTGACCGCTGCGTGCCATATCCTTCGGCATTACATGGTAGCCTAAAGCGTACTGCACATCATCCAGCGCTCCTGCCTCCAGCATAGCCAGCGCGCCTCTGCCGATTTCCTCCGCAGGCTGGCAAAGAATCTTCACACGGCCGCAGGCAAGCCCCTGTTCTTGCAGCAGCTTGGCTACGCCCAAAGCAATAGTCATATGGGCATCATGACCGCAGGCGTGAATGGGCTCCAACGAACCGTCCTCGTTCTTAAACAGCAGGCAGTCCATATCGGTGCGCACTGCTACCGTAGGCCCCGGCTTGCCGCTGTCAAATGCAGCGGTAAGTGCGGTAGTATTGCCGACGTTTTCGGTTACATCGTAACCAAGCTTACGCAAAAAATCAGCCAGAAAGGCTGCTGTCTTAACTTCCTTGAAGGCAGGCTCCGCCAGAGCATGCAGCTTGGGCCATACCTCATTAATATGTGCTTGAATATCCATAATAAAAACCACCTTTGCATAGAGAAAAGGCCAACGGCAAAGCTCCCGCAGGAGTTTGCGCGTTGACCATGAGCTCATTATTTATTATCCCAGCCTAAGTATACAGAACCGGGGAATTTCTTCTCGATGAATTCTGCATTTTCCTTAGATTGATATGCTTCCTGGAAAATCTTCAGACGCGGGTCATTCAGGTCCTTTTCCTGTACGGCAACAATGTTTACATACAGAGAATCCTTAGTTTCACGCAGGATAGGATCCTTGGCGGGGTCCAGGCCGGCGCTGATAGCGTAGGTAGTGTTGATAGCTGCGCAGGTCAGGTCATCCAGACTGCGGGGAATTGCTGCAGCCTCCAGCTCAACAATTTCGAAATGATGCGGATTTTCGGTGATATCCTTAACGCTGGTGGTAACATCCTTCGGGTCTTTAACCTTAATCAGGTTATTGGCAGCGAGCAGCAGAATGGCACGGCCGCCGTTGGTCGGATCGTTAGGAATACCTATTTTCGCACCGTCAGGAATGGTGTCGCCGGGTTTCAATTTTTTAGAATAGATGTTAATCGGGAATAAAGCGGTGTTGAAGGCCTTAGCCAGCTTGAAGGAAGGCTCCTTCTTCATGGTTGCCTTCAGGAAAGGCTCGTGTTGGAAGCAGTTAGCCCAGATTTCACCGGAAGCCAGAGCGGAGTTAGGAGTTACGAAATCGCTGAACTCTTTAACCTCAATCTTCAGGCCTTTTTTCTCGGCAATCTTCTTTACATTATCCATAATAATAGCATGAGGACCGGGGTTTACGCCTACGATAACGGGCTTATTCATATCTACCTTGCCGTCATCTTTAGAACCGCCGCAGCCTGCAGCTACGATAGCAAACATTGTCAGTACGCCTACAAGAGCGTATTTTAAAAACTTATTCATTATACATTAACCTCCCCAGCAGTTCAATAAACTGCTAAAACAAAATACCTTGTTATTATATTCTTTTGCAGAAGTATAGTCAAGCAGGAAAAATGTATACTATTTTACATTTTTTAAAAGTTTTACAATGCAAAAAAGGCTACCACAATTGCTTGTGATAGCCTTTAATGTTCAGTTGCAGTCCAAACTAAACGGATTATTTAATTTGAGACATAACCTCTGCAGCGAAGTCCTCTTGTTTCTTTTCGATGCCTTCACCCAGTTGGAAACGGGAGAATGCCAGAACTTCAGCGCCTGCAGCTTTTACCAGTTTGCCAACAGTTTGGTCCGGATCTTTAACGAACTCTTGGTCAACCAGGCATACTTCTTTGTAGTATTTGTTGATACGGCCCATAACCATCTTCTCGATGATTTTTTCCGGTTTGCCTTCGTTTTTAGCTTGCTCGGACAGAACTTCTTTCTCGTGTTCCAGCTCAGCAGCCGGTACTTGAGAGCGTTCCAGGTAGCTCGGGTTAGCAGCAGCAACATGCATTGCAACGTCTTTACCCAGTTCAGCATTGCCGCCTTTTAATTCAACAATAACGCCGATTTTGCCGCCGCCATGGATGTAAGCAGCAACAACGCCTTCCGGAGCTTCGTACAGAGCGAAACGACGAACGGAAATCTTTTCGCCGATTTTAGCAACGCTAGCGGTTACCAGAGCTTCAACGGTTTGGCCGTCCAGCTCGGAAGCCAGCAGAGCTTCAACGTCAGCCGGTTTAGTAGCTACGATATGAGCAGCAATTTTTTCAACGAGTTCTTTGAAGCCGTCGGTTTTAGCAACAAAGTCGGTTTCGCAGTTAACTTCTACGATTGCACCGATTTTGCCGTCAGCGCTTACGAAAGAGCCAACAACGCCTTCAGCAGCGATACGGCCGGCTTTTTTAGCAGCAGCAGCCAGACCTTTTTCACGCAGGAAGTCGATTGCTTTGTCCATATCGCCTTCTACAGCGGTCAGTGCTTTTTTGCAGTCCATCATGCCAGCGCCAGTACGCTCGCGCAGTTCTTTAACTAATGCAGCAGTAATTTGAGCCATCAGTTATTCCTCCTCAAAATGTAATATATTAACGTTAGGATTATTCAGCTTCTTCGGTTGCCGGAGCTTCTTCAGCAGCAGCTTCTTCGGTTTGCATACCTTGACGGCCTTCCAGAACAGCGTCAGCCATTTTAGCGGTCAGCAGTTTTACAGCGCGGATAGCGTCGTCATTTGCAGGGATTACATGATCGATTTCGTCCGGATCGCAGTTGGTGTCAACGGTTGCAACGATAGGAATGTTCAGTTTGTGAGCTTCCAGAACAGCGATGTGCTCTTTGCGGGGGTCAACGATGAACATAGCGCCCGGCAGTTTTTTCATGTCTTTGATACCGCCCAAGTATTTGGTCAGTTTTTCCATTTCATGTTTCAGGCCGATAACTTCTTTCTTCGGCAGCAGGTCGAAGGTGCCGTCAGCTTCCATAGCTTCCAGTTTGCGCAGACGTGCAATACGGGTTTGGATGGTTTTGAAGTTGGTCAGCATGCCGCCCAGCCAACGCTGGTTGACATAGAACATTTCGCAGCGCTTTGCTTCCTGTTCGATGCTCTCCTGAGCCTGCTTCTTGGTGCCGACAAAAAGAACGGTGCCGTCGTTCATCGCAATATCGCGAACGAAATTGTAAGCTTCGTCAACCTTTTTTACGGTTTTTTGCAGGTCGATGATGTAGATACCGTTACGCTCGGTGAAGATGTACGGAGCCATTTTAGGGTTCCAACGACGGGTTTGGTGACCAAAGTGTACACCAGCTTCAAGTAATTGTTTCATAGAGATAATAGCCATTTTTTGTTTCCTCCTGTTTTTTCCTCCGCAGGAATGGGTTATAATTCTTCTCTACGCGGCAAAACGTAGCAACAGATGAATTTTCCTGCGTGTGTTATTTTTACACCAAAATATTTTACCATAAATTCCGCAAGCAGGCAAGAGATTTTTACTGCTTGCGGATGGTAAATGTTAAATTTTTTACATTATAATGCTGTGCTTACAAAATATACCCCAGATACGCCGCATAGCACACCAGCATCAGCGCACCGGCCCAGCGTTGCAGGCGCTGAGTACGCAACACGCACAGCCACAGAAGCACTGCCGCACCAAGCGCTACATAGGTATCAAAGTTGAAGGCAGATGCAAAGGGAATGTCGATAATCAGCGAGGACAAGCCTACTACGAAAAGAATATTGAAAATGTTGCTGCCGACGATATTGCCTATCGCAATATCCGCATTGCCGCGGCGTGCCGCCGCTACAGAGGTGAACAGCTCCGGCAGCGAGGTGCCCAAGGCCACAATCGTCAGGCCGATAAAACGCTCACTGAGTCCTGCATAGGTTGCAATAGAGGTTGCTGCGCCTACAGTTACATTACTGCCGGCAATAATCAGCGCCAAGCCGCCAACTGCACCCAAAATGCAGCGTCCCAGCGGCAGGCCGGGCTCCTCCAGATCACTGTCGACATTGCTCTTCATCGCCATGGTGTACAGATACATCATATATGCGGCGAAGGCTACCATGAGCACACCGCCGTCCGCCAGACTGATGCTGCCGTCGCGTCCCTGATAAAACAGCAGTGCGGTAACACCGATCATGAAGGGGATTTCGATGCGTACGGTAGAACGCGCTACCGCAATCGGCACAATAGAAGCCGCAAGGCCTAAAATAACAAGTATGTTAAGAATATTACTGCCGACGATATTACCGATAGTAATATCAGCATTACCCTTAACTGCAGCAGCGATACTTACCGCTGCCTCCGGTGCGCTGGTGCCCATCGCTACGATAGTAAGGCCGATTACCAGCTGCGGAATGCCGAAGCGCATGGCAATACCTGCCGCGCCCTCTACAAACCAATCCGCACCCTTACCGAGCATCACAAAGCCTAAAGCCAATAAAACAAACTGTAAAGCTATTTCCATTTTCTTCCTCCTTAATCCGCAGCCATCTCTAAATACAAAAAAGCGAGACATTGCTGCAATACAATTACAACAAAGTCTCGCTACTTAGTCACAAAGCCGGATTGCCGAAGCAATCGTACTGACGACAGAGTGAACACGCCATGCGTGCAAGCTACTCCCTTCATATGCTTAGTTTAGCCAAACACAGGGAGTTTGTCAAGTAAAATTTAGCTTCTTTTGAACAGCTTGCCAAAAAGCGGTGAAAGCAGTGATAAAAGAGCTGCTACCAGGAAGAACAGGCACAGCGGACGCTGGAAGAAAATAGCAAAGCTGCCGTCACTCATAATCAGCGAGCCGACAAAGTTCTGCTCTGCCATACCGCCGAGGATAATACCGATGATAATAGCCGACATGGAAAAACCCAGCTTGTTCATAAAGTAACCCAGGAAACCGCTTGCCACCATCAGATAAACATCGTTCAGAGAATTATTGTAGGAATAAGTTCCCACGAAGGTCATCATCACGATAATCGGCAGCAGAATATGCACAGGCACGTTAACGACCTTCATAAAAAGTCTGATTAACGAAAAGCCCATGATACCCATAATCACGTTAGCCAGCAGCAGACCGATGAAGATAGCATAAACATCTGGCGCCTTCTCCACAAAGAGCAAGGGACCGGGCTGCAGGCCCTGAACCATCAGCGCGCCCATCATAATTGCCGTTGCGCCGTCGCCGGGGATACCCAGCGTCAGCACCGGAATGAAGGCACCGCCGGAAACAGCGTTGTTGCCTGCCTCGGAGGCTACAATGCCCTCAGGCTCACCGTTGCCAAAGTTCTTGCTGTGCTTAGACCAGCGCTTCGCCTGATCATAAGAAACAAAGGAAGCAATATCGCCGCCGGTACCGGGCACGCAGCCGATGAAGGTACCGATGAAGGAGGAACGCAAAAGCGTGCTGAACACTCTCTTGATATCATCAAACGAAGGCAGCAGACGGTCCAGCATCATATGCTGCTCCTTGCGTTCATTGTGATAATAATCCTCAATACTGCTCAACACCTGCGCAAAGGCGAATACGCCGATCAGCACAGGGATAAAGGATACACCGCCCATAAAATAGTTGGTATCCAAAGTAAAGCGGATAGCACCGCTCATACCGTCAATGCCGACAGTTGCCAAAAACAGGCCAATAAGACCGCCCATAATACCCTTGATAACACTGCCGGAGGAAACGCTCGTAATAATGCTGAGACCGAAAATAGCCAAAGCAAAATATTCCGGCTTGGAAAACTGCAGTGCAACCTTCGCCAGCTGCGGTGCCAGCAAAATCAGGCAGATGGTACTGAAAATACCGCCGAAGGTGCTGGCCAAAGTGGAAAGACCGAGAGCACGTCCGGGCTGCCCCATCTTCGTCGCCATCGGGTAACCGTCCAGCGTAGTCGCTACGGAAGCAGGCGTACCCGGAGTTTTCAACAGGATTGCCGAAATACTGCCGCCGTAAATCGCGCCACAGTAAATTCCCAGCAGCATCAGAATGCCGCCGATACCGTGAAAGGTAAAGGCCAGCGGAAACAGCAGCGCCAAGCCCATGTTAACGCTCAGGCCCGGCATACAGCCGAAGGCAATACCTACCAGCACGCCGAAGAAAAGTCCCAGCAGATTCATGGGGACGAAAATCATATTTAATGCGCTCATTATATCAACCATCAGTATGACCCCCTACTCCATGAATACAGATTGCGGCATCTGCGTATGCAGCAGCATGCCGAAAACAAGATAAATAAACAGCAGACACAGCACCGTTGTCAGGCCGATTACCTTATAATTGCGATAATCCATAAGACGCATAACAGCCGGAATCATAAGTGCCGCTGCCGGATAAAAGCCGAGAATGCTGATGAGCACACAGAACAAAACGACAAAACCCATCATTAAATAAACGCGCTTGTTGCCTGTCGAGGAAAGCTGCACCTTCACGCCATGTAAATCAGTTTTATTGACAAAGGTATAAAGCAGCAGCAAAACCGAAACAGCGCCCAGCACCGCTCCCAGCGTAAAAGGCCAGAAGCCGGGACCGGGGCCGTTCTCCGTAAACTCCAGCGGAAAAGCGGCAGCCGCCTGCATAATCAGACCGCCGATAACCGCGCCCAGCACGCCCACTATATAATTACATACTGCCATGTTATTCATATAAATCATCCTTAAAAAGCTCCGCCATCAAAATTGACGTCAATTCGATGCCAGACTAAATTGAGTAACCTAAATCTTATTGCAAAGCTAAGAGCAAACTACATTGAGTAATTAAAATCTTATTGCAAAGCTAAGAGCAAACTACATTGAGTAATTAAATTCTCATTGCAAAGTTAAAAGCAACCTACATTAAGTAATTAAATTCTTATTGCAAAGTTAAGAGCAATCTAAATTGAGTAATTAACATATCCCAAAGCGCATTTGCAATTTTAGTCAATAAAGGTATGGAACAACAGAAACGAGGGTACGTAACAACAGGTTACTATCTGTCAAATTTTACCGAAGTTTCGTCTTTGTTCCACCTGAAATTGACGTTATGCCCTTTGGGCATAGGAAAATTGCGCATCGCGACGGGAATGTTAATTACGAATCACTAACATTGCTTTAATTCATTACGCCTCTTTAGGCCCAACACGCTTAGCCGCCGCCATAATCGCCAAACGACCATGCTCAAAAGTCAAACCGCCCTGGAAGAAAACATTAAACGGCTCACGGCACGGACCATCGGCACTCAGCTCAATAGAAGCGCCCTGTACAAAAGTACCCGCAGCCATAATAATCTCATCCTGATAACCCGGCAGCGGACTCGGAACCGGCTCAACATGCGCATCAACAGGAGAATTGCCCTGAATAGCAACACAGAAATCGCACAAACGCTGCTTGCTCTCCAAGGTAATAGCCTGAATAATATCGCTGCGGCGTTCCTCCGGCAGCGGCTTAACAGCATAGCCAAGGCCTTTGAAAACAGCAGCCGCAAAAACAGCAGTCTTAACAGCCTGCACCACAATATGCGGAGCCAGGAAAAGTCCCTGATAGAACTCGCGAGCAGTGTCACCCAAGGTTGCACCCATCTCGCCGCCCAGACCGGGAGCGGTAAGACGGTAG
>ENA-OPXC01001396-OPXC01001396.1-human-gut-metagenome-genome-assembly--contig:-NODE-1396-length-16922-cov-1.862690_pt1 | contig 16922 bp, 17 predicted proteins | sample MGYA00241512_ERZ502016 | MGnify/ENA primary metagenome ERZ502016 (study PRJEB25962, sample SAMEA2043043) | human gut metagenome | biome: human gut; feature: human-associated habitat; material: faeces...
GCTATAAGGTATATAAGGGGGATGTTCGCTCAGAAGCCAGCCGCATTATAGAGTGGCGTGGGATAAAGCTGGACTGTAAACGAAACGAGGTCTGGAAAGGCGGAAAAGAAATTAACTTGACTGAAAAGGCATATCAAATTTTGAAATTGCTCCTTATTCATCGTGGCAAGATTTTTCCGCACAAAATTTGTATGAGAGTGTATGGGGGGAGCCGTACTATGCTCCATCAAGTAATACCATCATGGTACATATCCGCAAGTTACGGAAAAAAATCGAAGAAAATCCCCAGGAGCCAAAGATTTTGAAAACTATATGGGGAAAGGGGTATCGTATTGAATAGTTCAAGTTTAATGTCTCGGTTGGGAGTAAAAGTCACAGCTATTGCGCTTATTGCTCTGGCAATCACGTTTGGGATATTTTTGCTCATATATGAAGTTGCGGTTCCAGAATTTCTTTATGGTGAAAGGTTTGATGAATACTGGGATAAAAAAGGAGCTATTGCTTTTGAGGAGTTTCAGATATATGTAACAAAGAACGAATTGACAATGCGGGCCGCGATTCAAGATGTTGATTGGGAGAAAAGTCATCATACTGTATATTCATATCTGGAGAAATATGATCCAGAAAGTGTGGAATGGTGCGGCGCAGAGGAGTATGCCAAACATAAAATTCAGTGTTCTGACGGTGTAGTGTATGCTTTTTTCTATCCATCCGACGGCTATTATTATAATATTGGCCGTGTTATAGCCCTGGGAGTAGCGATAGCTTGTTTCTTTTTGATTTTTCTTCCTTATGTTTACCATGTTGTCCATCGAATCACACGGCTCTCTAAAGATATGGAGGTTTTGGCAGGTGGGGATTTGTCTTACAAAATTATTTCAACTGGCAGAGATGAATTAGCCGAATTGGGCCGAGATATAGAGGGGATGCGTTATTCAGTCCTTGAGCAGATGGCCCGTGAAAATGAAAGTGTTCTTGCGAATAGTCAGTTAATTACATCTCTTTCCCACGATTTAAGAACGCCGCTTACAAAACTGACTGGCTATTTGGAAATTTTGCAATATAAGAAATATAAAAGTGAAGCCGAACATGATTTGTATTTGTCAAGAGCGTTAGAGAAGGCCCGCCAAATGCAATCTCTGTCTGATGAAATGTTTAGAAATTTTCAAGTTAAGCGAATTGAACATATTGAGGTAGAAAACCAAACCTCCAACTTTGTTACTACTAATCAAATCATGGAAATGCTCACGGATCAGTATAACGATTTACAAGCCGAGGGGTTTCAAGTGTCTGCTCCAGATAGTGTAAATCTCTTTGCAGTTGAAATTTGCAAAATGGATTTGCAACGTATATTTGATAACCTTTTTTCAAATATACGGAAATATGCAGACAAAGCCCATAGCATTTCAGTTTCAGTTAATGAGTTGACTGATAGTGTGGAAATTGCATTGGAGAATAATATCAGAACACAATCAAATGCAGATCGCACAGGAATAGGTCTGCCAACCGTTCAATCGCTTCTTTCAAGCTATGGTGGGCGAATGGAAATTGATCAGACAGAGCACAAATTTACGACCCTGCTCCTTTTGAAGAAAGTAAAATGAGGTCATAACAAATTTAATGCTCCCAGGAAGCCTGGGAGCACCGAAAATATGACTGTTTTGGCACATCTTAGCTGAATTAAATAGGAACCTTACTCAGAAAATGCCTTGTCCGCTTGACTTAAAGAAGTAACCAACGGAAATATTCATCCATAAGGCCGCAGGTTGGGAAAAACTTTTGAATGGAAATTTGATCTGAGTCGCTTTTACACTTAAAACTATTATCTTGTTGGTATCTTAAAATGGCCTGTGCAACGGCGTTTCCCTTAGCCGCTTTTTGTAATTCTGATAGTAATGTCTCTGTGCTTTTGCTTGAAAAAGAAAAAGCATAAGGAATCAAGCGTTTGAGATGTACTAAAATACATTTATACTCAATTTGAAAATTATTGTAATATCCACATGCAATACTTGATAATGTATGCTCAAGTTCCGCTTTTGATATTCCCATTCTGTTATCAACAGTAATTTTGGCTTCAAACGATATATCCTCTCCGGGAAAATCAATTTGCTCCCATTGCCAAATTAAATACCAACAAAAGAAGCAATACCGAATGGCAACATCATCAGTCGGATTGTGATCCCAAATCCCTTTATAGCAATTTAGGGCAGCAAGCCATTGTTCATTGTGTTCATAATCTAATATTGCCTTTAAGTCTGTGACTTGCATAATGATACCACCTTAATATTACAAATGGATTATTCTTATCTTTTAGGCCATGCATCTGAGATTTTTGCAGCTCCTCCACTTGCTGGATAAAAGATTTTGACACAAATTTCTACACCTTTATCAGCAAAGTTTTTGAAGTAATATACAATTTTCCCAGGATCACCATTATTAACAACGATAGGGCCTTTTTTACTATCAGCTAACTCCACAGTTTTTTTCAAGAAAGGCAGAAGCACAGTCTGTTGTCTCAACCTCCGCTGCAAATGCGGGCAGACTCGAAACCAAAAGCACCGCAACTCCCATCAGTAACGAGAGGAACTTCTTTCCGATTTTCATCTTTACGAGCCTCCTTGTATAATTTGTTCAGTAATTATATCACAAATTCCGCAAAGTTTGCAACACATTAACAAGAAATTAAGTAGGATAGAATCCTGACAAAATCATCTTTATCGAAGTTGTACCCATAGACTGTAAACCCGAGACTTTTGTGGACGAACTCAGCATAATATCCACTTTGCTCGTCACTGTCAAAGCGGAATATATTTACATTTTCTCCCGAAATTGTAGAGGCCAATGGCGCACTATCGTTAGTTACTTGGGTATTGTCCGACTTTGGTGCTCCGTCTTTGATTATTTCTATACTTACTTTCTCATTACCGATAGGGTTAGCCCATATGAAATTATGCCCCTGCATATCGCTTCCATCGCTGAACTTGAAGATGCCATAAGACCCGGTGTTCTCCTCAATCATGTCGGGGAAAACACTTGAAATATCAAATTCAATCCCATAGTAATCAAAAAGCTCTTCTTTTGTGTATTCATGGTAGTTGTCGGGGCCCAAAGCAAAGAAGCCTGTTTCGGGAATTTCCGAGGCGAGTTCATTTATTATAATTTCTGTATCCTCCGTGTTTGCGAGAGACAATGCGGCACCTCCCTCCGAATTTCCCGAAATTTCACTTGAAATAGCTTGACCCCGGCTGCTCAACACCACCCCAGTAAATATAGCAATTATTAAAACAACGCCAATAGCCATTCCTATCGTTTTGGACTGTGCTTTCATATACTACACCACCTCGTTTTTCGTTATAGACACAAGTTCTATTATATCTTACACGATAATAGACGAAAAATCTAATGTTTTGTTCCTTTATAAATGACGAAATGTGGCTTGCCACATCAAAAAGCCGATAAAATGACAAAACAACTCGGCCATGCAGCCAAAACACTCCGGCTATCCGACAAAACAGCCCGGCTTTTTTTCGTCAAATCAGGTCGGCTTTAACAAATAACCTATTCATAAATATGGGGACACATCGTTTGATATGTCCCCATAAAGCGTTGATTAGGATGTCTTTATTCAACGGTTCTTTTCGGGCAAGCAGAAATCTACTGCCGTGTTTTCTGCAGCAGATATAGTGATAAGGCGAGTATTTGAGAGCAGAAATACTCCTGGAGAAACATAATACCCATCTACCTTTTTACAATATCTTGAAAACACTTTTCGAACATCTGCCATCATTTGTTTGGAAACATTGTCTGAGCAAATTGTCGAAACTTCACCTTTCAGCAACAAGTTTTCGAATCGATGTCCACCGAGTGCCCAGACAATAGATGGCGTATTCAGTTCCTGAGACACAACAATTCTACTGCCTTCATCAGTAGGAATGATTTTGGGGTACAACGCCTGTGTGTGATTCAACACCAAAAACATATCTCCTCTACATTGCGCCGATCGTGCGTAGCCAAGATGGGGGTATTCAAGCAAGGAATCATACATTCTCGCATTCGGATACTCACTTTCAGAGAAGTTTTTGTACTCAATATATTGGAATTGAGTGTTTGCATCAACTTGTTTAACTATCTCTCTTAAATCGTCACTTGTTGTAAAATACGAAAACTGTGCTGTCATAACTTTACTCCTAATCAGTCAAAGCCTCTAAGAAGTTCAGGAAGATTTCCAAGTCCAGTTCCTTTAGGAATGAAAATAATGGATGGATCAACCAATCTTCTGGTTAATTAGATATGCTGCAGCTTGTTCACGAGCAGTCGACAATCCAGAGGCATAGGTATCGACCGTATTGATACGAATCGTTACCTCCCCATGGGATGTGGTTTTGGTTGCTGTAATGTCAATGTAGTTACTACCAGCTCTGCCTTTTCCACTCAGCGGCGGTAAATATTCTTCTTTAACCTGCCCGCCGCCACCGGTCACAGTCCATCCCTTTTGCTGGAGGTAATCACCAATTGCTTTGTTTTGCTGCCTTGTAGCACTATTTCCAAGGCGTCCTCCAGCAGATTTAGCCGTTGCTGTGGTTGCTCCTTCATCGGTCGGAATTGCACTTTGAGTCTTGCACTGATACTTGGCCATGTAATAGCCAATCTCCTGCTTAACCGCGGGGAAGCTCTTAACCGCAAGTGCCGCAGATCCAATCGTGCCCGCTGCGCTCAAAGCAGCATCGAAAACAGCTTTCGAAGAAGAGGGCGTGGCAGAGCCACACCCTCTTCTTCATCACGCGGGGATTCTCTGATTGACCGCTGCTATCCCCAGTGGTGGCGTTTTACGCTTACGAGTCCGCGCCTAGAATATGCTTGGAGATGCCTGCAACATATTATATGTTTCTTTCTGGAGTAACTGCTTTAGCGAAATGCCCATAGCATCTGAATGGTACGCTATGAACACATCAAGATGATCCGATGGTGAGATAATTACTTGAGAGCGTGGAAATACAATCTGTATAAAACTATTGTACCGCAAACATGATTTCACAAAGATAGAAACCAATTTACTGCATTTCTTTCCGACAATGGCTTTGTTGATATTGGATATATTGTTATGTTCCAAAGCAATGTGTAAATCGGGCATTACCGAGTCATTTGCAGTCCAGCAATCATCGTACCGTACTATATAGCACTGATCATCTGGAATCGAATCAATAATGCAGGCAATAAAAGCCGACAGCTTATTCTCATATTTGCTGTATGCAGATAGAGTACAATAGCCTTCAACCACATCACAGAATCTCGGAATATCTGATTGCTTGAAGGATACCACCAAATTCACACCGTCAACAACATCCAATGCATCGAAGTCATAGAATGTTAACTTTGAAATCAAGTTTCTGTATTCTTCCTCGCCTACCGGAGAAAAAGCGTTTTTACTTGTTTTTGTTTTTGGGACCACCCGGCCAGATTTTTCGTCCATCGAAATCTACTTCCTTAACCTTTTTTCCTTTCGGATCAGAAACATCCCAGTGGTCTTTATGTAGCTGATCCTTTTTCCATATATTTCCTTTTTTGTCTTTGTATCCTTGCCCATTTTTAAGTTTAGTGAAATCTTCCGGATTACTCTCCGGTGTCTTTTCACCGTCAGATGCTCCGCTCTTTTGGGACTTTTCTTTTTTGTTGTCCTTGCCCTGCTTTTTGTCGCATCCCGCCTTTTCAAAGTAAACTTTTGCAGCTTCGACAAGTTCAGTGCGAGTGGAATTTACCCATTGCCGTGTAACAGAAACAATATTACCTGTAAACGTAATACCATCAACAATAACGCTGGTTATATCATTCGCCAGCTTTCTACCAGCAGGACTGTTCATCCAAGCAACTAATTCAGCATATGTTAATACAACCAGTGTACCTGCTGCATAAATCAAAATGTCATCAGCGATCACGATTTTTCCTGTAATATCAACTAATGTTGTAGGATTATCGAAGGTATAAAGATAGTATGCAAGTTGTGCTGAATTCGGGACATATTTTTCAATTTCATATCGGCTCGCATCCAGAATTGGGTCAACCGCATCAAACCGCTTGTTCTCCGCATCATACATTCTGGCCTTGGCGTAGAACTGATTCAGGACATCGTCATACTCGTGGGTGGCGTAGGTGATCTCCGGCAGTAGTCTGCGGAAGCCGCCGTCCACGGTGATGTCCGTGTACCGGCGCACCTCGCCCCAATCGGTGTAGTCTGCCCGTGCGGTCACACGGCCATACTGATCGGAGAGATTCACCACGCTGCCAAGGCGGTCGGTGTGGACGTAGGCCATATTGACGCATTTCTTGATGCTCTGACCCCACCAGTTGCTGCCTTCGCCAATCGTCATGACCTGCAGCTTGTCCAGACCGTAGGTGTAGAAGAAGTCATAGCCGTCCTGCTCGGACTTCATCAGCACCCGCTGGTCGATGTCCAGTCTGGTATAGTCAATGACATAATCCGTCTTGACCACTTCCGGCTTTTCAATGCCGGTCTCCACGCTGGGCGTCTGGCAGTGGAAGTCCGTATAGCCGTGGGTATTATCCTTCAGGATCAGCTCCGTGCCGACGCGGACGCCGAGACCGTTGAAGGTGTATGCGCTGACCTCGCCGGTCTTGTTGGTGCCCTGCACCATGCGGTTCGTCTCGTCATAGAGATAAGTTGCAATGGTGATGTTCTTGGGTCCGGTGGTGGTAGGCGAACAAATCTCTTCTTCCTTCACCAGATTGCCGCGCTTATCGTAGGTATAGCCGTAGTCATAGATGCGGGTGATCTTCTGCTCGTAGCCGCATACATGCTTGCTCACCATCTGGTTGAGGTCGTTGTACTGGTAGGTATCCTCTTCGCCCTTGGTGGGACCGCTCTGCTTCAGCAGGTTGCCCAGCGTATCGTAGGTGTAGGTATAGGCGAGGGTATCGTAGGGATAGACCTCCAGCCTGCGGGTGCTGCCGGTGAGCCGGTTCAATGCATCATAGGTAAAGGCTGTGCGGCTCTTGAGATTTTCCGTAGCGTCGCTGTCCCGCTGGAACTCCGTCAGCACATTGCCCTCGGCGTCGTAGGTGTACTCATACTTGACCTTGGGCGTTTTGTTGTAGAGCTGGAAGGGATCGGTGTCCACCGTCTTGAGGAGGTTGCCCTCCGCGTCATAGGTATACTGCTCGATCCAGCCGTTGGGATAAGTCAGCTTGACAGGGCGGTTGGCAGCATCGTAGACATAGGCATAGGTGCCGTCATCCGCGTCAATGACGCTGGTAAGGTTATACACCGCATCGTAGAAGCTGCGGGTCTTGCTGCCGTCCGGATAGGTAATGCCGGTCTGATTGCCCACGGCGTCATAGGTGTAGGAAACCGTGTTGCCCTTGTGGTCGGTCATCTTCTGGAGGCGGCCCAGCAGGTCCAACTCGAAGGTGTTGGTGCCAGTCCAGTCATCCATCTGCACCAGTTCGCCGACCTTGTTATACTGGTAGGAGACCTCCTTTGCCCCATTGTAATTGATTTTCTTCACCAAATCAAGGGCGGTGTAGGAATACTGCGTCACATAACCGTCCGCGTCGGTCTTGGAGACCAGATTGCCGTTGCCGTCGTAGACATAAACGGTACTGTTGCCAAGCGCGTTGATCTCCTTCGTGACCAGATTCCGACCATCATACTCATACAGCGTGATCTCGTGAGAGTCCACGCCATTGAGGGCATCCACACGGTGGAGGTCGGTGGAAATGAGCTGGTCATTTTTATTGTAGGTAAATACGGACTCCGTGCCCAGCGCATCGATGGTCTTTACAATGTTTCCATTGCCGTCATAGACATACTGGGTGGCATTGCCGTTGCGGTCCTTGACCTGCACGATGCGGTCTGTGGCATCATAGGTAAAGAACTGCGTATTGCCGCGGCGGTCTTTCACGCTGGTAACCCGATTCAGGGCGTCATAGGCATAGGTCACGGTGCCGGCAGCATCCGTCATGGAGGTGAGATTGCCATTGGCATCGTAGGCATAGCTGGTCACAACGCCCTTGGCATTGGTCTCGCTCTTGACATTGCCTGCCAGATCATAGGTGAATGTGGTCGCATTGCCCTTGGCATCGGTGACCTTGATGACCCGATCCCTGCTGTCGTACTCAAAGCTGGTAACATTACCCAGGGCATCCGTCATGGAGATCAGACGGCCATCCGCATCATAGGCATAGGCGGTTTCCGCACCCTCTTCATTCACGGACTTTACCATACGGCCATCTGCGTCATAGGTATTGTACGCGGTATTGCCTTCGGCATTGGTGCTGGAGATTGCTCGGTTCAGTCCATCGTAGATATAACGGGTGGTATTGCCGTTGCCGTCAGTAGAGGCAACTGTATTTCCCTCGTTGTCATACCGGAAGGAGAAGGTATAGCCCTCCGCGTTGGTATAACTGGTAAGACGGTCCAGCGCATCATAAACATAAGTAGTGGCATTGCTTTCGGCATCGACAGCCTTGACAATGTTCCCGTTATGATCGTATTCCGCGCGGGTTACGCCGCCATTGGCGTCCGTAACAGCAACAGCGCGGCCGAGCGCATCATAGGTGTAGCCGGTCGTATTGCCGTTGGCGTCTGTAACCGAGGTCATATTTCCCGTTTCGTCGTAGCGATAGGTTGTGCTCCCGCCCAGAGCATCGGTAACAGAAGTCACATTGCCGACAGCGTCATAGGCGTATGCCGTTTTGCCGCCCATGGCGTCCGTCATCTCGATCAGTCTGCCGTTGGCATCGTAGGCATAGGAGATCACGCCGCCCAGTTCATCGGTGGCAGTCAAAACCTGACCGTTGGCATCATAGGTGTAGGCAACAAAGCCGCCATCCGCATAGGTGATCTTCGTGGCGCGACCCAGCACATCATATTCGTAGCCGGTCACATGGCCCAGTGCATCCGCCGAGGATATCTGACGCCCCAGCGCGTCATAAGTGCTGGAAGTCTCCGCGCCCATGGCAGAGGTGGTCTTGGTCATCTGACCGTTAGCGTCATAGGTGTAGGAGGTCGTGCTGCCCTCAGCATCTTCCGTGCGGATCAAACGGTTCTCCGCGTCGTAAGCATAGCGGGTGGTGTGGCCGTTGCGATCCGTAGCGGCGGTCAGATTACCGTTGGCATCGTATTCGCTGACGGTGCTCTTGCCGAGTGCATCGGTGATCTTTGTAAGGTTGCCGACGCCGTCATAGGTATATTGGGTGGTATTGCCGTTGGCATCCTTGACGGAGGCAGCACGCCCAACGCTGTTGTACTCGGTAGAACTGACGCCGCCGACAGGATCGGTGGTGGAAACCAGTTGACCGTTCCGATCATAAGCATAGCGCCAGGTATTGCCGCGGGCATCGGTCATGGAAACAATACGGCCATCAGCATCGTAGGTATAGCGGGTGACCGCTCCGTTGGCGTCTGTTGCTGTGGTCAGATTTCCGCTGTCATCATAGGTATAGCGGGTCACATTGCCCAGCGGATCGGTGATAGAGGTCACATTGTTCTGCGCGTCACGGGTAAAGGTGGTGACATGGCCCATGCGGTCGCTTTCGCTGATGTTGAAGCCGTTGCCATCCACCGTGTAGGTCTGCTCGCTGCCATCGGCGCCGATGACCTTCACCAGTTTGCCGGCCTCGGTATACTCATAGGAAGTGACTGACCCCATGGCGTCGGTGACTGTGATCAGGCGGCCCTGCCCGTCATAAATATAGGCGGTCACATTGCCCAGCGGGTCTGTCATGGACGTGCAGTTACCCTGAGCGTCATAGGTGTAGGTCGTCTGCGCACCCAGCGCATCCACTGCGGAAGTGAGATTGCCGTTGGCATCATAGACATAGGAGCGGGTCATACCACGGCCATCGGTAGCGGAAGTCATATTGCCCTGATGGTCGTAGGTATAGTAGCTCGTATTCCCGTTGCGGTCACGGATCATGGTCGGCATCCGATTGCTGTCGTACTCGAACCGCTCATAAGTGCCGTCGGCGTAAGTGATTTTGGTTTTGTTGCCCGCGGCATCATAGGCATAGGATGTGCGGTTGCCCTCACGATCCGTCCGGCTGGTGACTTGATTGAGATCGTTATAGGTCACCGTCTGGCTGCCGCTGGCATCTGTAGACTTGGTGATCCGGCCCTGCTCATCAAACCAGATCTCATGGAAATAGCCGTCCTCGCCGGTGCAGGTGTTGTGCCGCCCATCGAAATCGTAGGTAAAATCAAAGGTGCCGAAGTTTACGGCATACTGATGGACTACACGGCCCTGTGCGTCATATTCATTCTCTACATAGATCTCACCCTTGAGATTCTGAACAGAACTGAGATACCCGTTGCCGTCATACGCATAGCGCAGGCTGTCTCCATCAGGGTTTTCCACTTCAGTCAGGAGGCCGCCGTCATAGGACAGATGGATGCTGCGCCCTACGCTGTCCGTCACCGCAGCGATATTGTCACCGCTGTAGGAGAACGTAAAGCTGCCGGCGCCGTTGGACACGCTCTGGAGCTTGTCACCGTCATATTGGAAGGACAGCGTATTCCCACTAAGATAGACGATGCTCAGAATACGGCCGCTATTGTCGAAGCGGTAGATCGTCCCCGCCTTATCCGTCATGGCATAACCGCTGCCTGTCTGCACCAGCGAGTAATCACCGCAGGCGTCAAAGCTGCCGTCAAAACCGATTGGGAAATAAAGCGTAACGGCTCTCGGCAAATGGGCGATCACGGAACGGCCGTCAAACTCCAGCGCATAGGAGAAGTTGGATGTCCAGCCGCCGCCGAGCCCGTAATTCTCATCCGCGTGGACAGATTCATAGTAGCGAATGAACTCCAGATCATCTTTGCCATACAGCGCAAGGTCGCGGTAATTCCATGTAAAGCTGCCGCTGAGCAGATCCACAGGGTCGCCGCTGCAGGCAAGTTCATCCCGAATTGCGATCAGATCATCCCAGGAATTGATCATCTCGAAGGTGTCAATGGCCTCACCTTTCTCCGGCACATCAAAACCGAGGAAGCTGTTATAGATCGCTGTCCGGGGCGTACAGGGCTGCATGACGATGACGTAGCGGCCACCGCTGGAAATACGGGTGAGGCTGCCGCTGTCATCCCTGTAACTGCCGTCCCACAGAACTATATTCTGGATGGTGTTTTCACTTTCTTCGGCAGCATCCGTCAAGCCGAAGAAAGCGTGTGCGCTGGGCAGGACAGAACTTTCCGGCAGATAGTCGATCTCCGCATTGATCTCCGGCTGCACCTCCGGTTCCACGTCCGAAACAGCTTCAACAGATTCTTCTGCAGAAGGCTCGTCCTCAATCGCTGTCACCGGCACATCTGCCTTATCCGTTTCCACCGCCTCCGAATCCACCGTATCCGCATCGGCAGGTGTCGTGTCCGCATCATCTTCCAATGGTTCCGCATTTGCAGAGGGAGCAAAGGACTCCTCTATCGCCGTTGCAGACTCCGTATCCGTTGTCAGGCTTTCCTCGGAAGCCCCATCCTCCGATGTCTCATTGGCAGGAGATTTTTCCGTATCCATTGCTTCATCGTTGATGTCAGCGGGCAAATTTGCTTCCGGATTTGGAGCATCTAGATTTTCCGAGGGGAGCAGAGCGTCTGTCTCTGCCATATCTTCCGGGGCAGGGAGCTCATCAAGGCTCACCGTTGCAGCCGCATCGTCCAGCCCGGCGAGGCGATTGCCCTCAAAGCCAAAAGCGTAGAAATCCTCAATCACTTCCGGCTGACGCTTCCCGCGGATCGTCTGATAGACGATATTCAGCCACTCATCTTCATCGATAGGCGAATAGCTCACCTGCTCCGCCGTATAAATGTCATCCCCCTCCTGAAGCGGGACAATATTTTCCTGCACCGGAACGCCCACCAGTACGCCTAGTCGGCGGCCAAGGAACTCCTCGCTCTGGAGTTTTCCGTGTCCATCCGCATCATCCTCCGGCGCATACGGCATGGAAACAATATCTTCATCCATATACGCGGGTTCATCCTTCATCTCATACAGTTCCAGCGTGACCGGCTGTGATCTCTCGATCACATAGATCAGCTTGAACCAGGAGTCGGGATAGGTCATATTGGCTTTTGTCAGGAATGCGTTGTCTCTTGACTCATAAGAGAAGAAGGACACACGCCGCCCGTTATCCCGGAGAGCGTACAGTCCCATGATCTTAAATTCGGCGCTGGCCGGTCGGTCAGCCGCCGTATCCTCGGCAAAGACTGCGGTAGGGAACAGTGTCAAAAGCATTGCCAGCGTAAGCAGCATCGAAATGAATTTGTTTCGGAATCGTTTTAGCTTCATTTGATATTCTCCTCTCTACGATACATGACAGTGGGTCTGCGGCGGATGTTGCCCCAATGACCACCTCCTCCAAAAATGCGCCCTCACTATATTCATCTCCTGACAGTGTCGATTTGTGACAAGAAGTTCGATTTTTTCTGCGATTTTTTGTGACGCATGCCATTCATTTCTCTGCACCGTAATGATCATCGGTACAGATGCACTCCTATTGTTTTCGCATGGGGAAAATGCAAAAATATCATGCGAATTATATCTATAAGAGCGATAAACGCCTTGATGGTCGATTTATTGTACGAATGACTCCCTGTATAATATGCGTATAGGCAGAATAGTACCGTGGCGCGTATTACAGGAGACGCTGAAGTATGATTGATTATCAGGAAATCGGAAACAACATTAAAATATGTCGAATCCGCTGCAATCTCAAGCAGGCTGAACTTGCCGAAATGGTCGGTGTTACATCCCAGCACATCAGCCACGTTGAGAGGTGTCAAACGAAGCCGAGCCTGACATTACTGGTGGATATATCGACAGCACTGCGCGTTGATCTTTATACTCTGCTTGGAAGCAACATTCCGGTTCATCCGGACGTCAGTATTTCTGTTGAATTTGCAAGCATGTTGAAAGATGCCGCGCCGGAGCAGGTCAAATTGTGCCTGTCTGTGTGCAAAACGATTATGGAGCATGGCGAGAGCCACCAGTTCAAATAAATCAGCTGCCGGCTGTTGATTGCATGGCAGCTGATTTTTTGGTGAGATTTTGCGAAGGAAGGGATTGTATGGATAAGCAGCAGCGAGAGTACATCCATCATTTGATGCTTCAATACTCTGATGCCATGGTCCGGCTTACATATCGTCGCGTAGGGGACTGGCATCTTGCGGAGGACTTGGTGCAGGAGACCTTTCTGACAGCGTGCTGTAAGTCGGAACGGGTATGCGGTCACAAGAAACCGGTGGCGTGGCTCTTTGAGACATTGAACAATTTGACCTTGCGCGAAAGCCGCCGCTTTTATCATACAGAGGTTTCGATTGAAGATATCGCTGAAAGCTATGAACTCACGGAACTTCCAATGGCCTGTCATATTCCGATGGGGCTAAGCGGATCGGAGCAGGAGATCATCCTGCTTCGCATCGATAAAGGCTATTCATTTCTGGAATTCGCAGAGCATTTTGGAATCAGTGAAATGGCGTGCCGTCAGCGATTATCCAGAGCGCTCCACAAGTGCAGAACACTGCTGGAGGAGCCTCTTGGCAGCACGCCAAAATAATTATCAAATTATTGTCACAAAACCGATAATTCATGAGATGAACTAGTAAAGGGGGTAATGAAATGTTGGGTAGCCAGCATCCCGATAAATCTGCTGTCGGGAGAAAGCAAACAGATTCTGCTTCCGCGTCCATCACGGAAAAATCTAATTTGCAGCTTCTGAATGAAGTAGAAGCAATGCTAAGTGTACCTGCGGAGGAGATGGATACGGACAGGATTGAGGAATATCTGTCACTATTGCAAAAAAGGGCACCAGTCGCAGAGCATTATGACCCGGAAGAAAAATGGGCAAAACTCGAAGAATCCCATCCGTTGATTTTTGAAGAAGAAACGAGCTCCTGCAAGTCTGATCTTGCGGCAGAAGCAAGGAATCGACATGGGAACCGAACTCGTCGATCCTTTTCCCGCGTTTTCCGTGCGGCAGCTATTGCCGCAGCCGCGGCATTTTATAACCGCCAGCGCTATGGGATTCCAACCTGTTCAGGCTGTCCTGCGATGGGCCGAAGGAATCATTCAGATCTATACCAATCCTTCCGGCATCATGGAATTGCCTGACGACGATCCCAGCGAGTATCATTCCCTGTATGAGGCTCTGGCGGCAAACGGGATCAGTACAGAAGGTCTGCCCACATGGGTACCGAGAGATTATGCGGTTTCGGCTATTGCAGTTAAGTTGTCAGATGGTGTGCTTAAATGTTCTGCCATTTATGATTCGACCCGTGGAGGTTTAGTGATTCGCGTAATAGAGCATACGATGGCACTATCAACCGAAGCGAAAGAGCTTGATTCATTGGGAAGTGTTTATACGCACAATCAAACCGAATACTACATTTTGACGGACGACGGAGTGACAAAAGCAGGATGGCAAGATGGAATGCTATCTTATGTAATCAGTGGACAGATATCCGAGGCTGAGATTAAAGAGATGATTAACTCAATTCAATAAAATCATATGAGGAGAATGACTATGAAGAGAAGACTCTTTTCCCTTTTTTTGATGCTAATTATGATGTTCAGCGTAGGCATGACTGCATCCGCCGTATATCGTCCGGAAACCGGAATGCCCACAATAAACGGCACCCGCTCCAGCGCCTATTTGGACGGTTACAGTGTTGGAATCGAAGCGAGAGGGAATGGTAAGATTGCGGTAGCCATGACAGTCGAGGCCCGCAGCAAAATGGAAAAGCTCGGTGTGCACGAAGTGGAAATCGAGCAGAAAATAAACGGGAAATGGACCTACTATGATTCTCAGTATGGTGCCGAACACCCTGAATTTTATGATTACAATACATGGGATTATGTTGGAACAACCTACTTTCAAGGGACACCCGGTGTCAGCTACCGCGTAACGCTGACAGTCTATGCGCGAAACAGCAAAGGCTCAGACACAGGGTATATCACTTCCTATACTGTGGTTTGCAGGTAAATACTAAGTATACTAAAGAAGCAGGAAGCCTCTGCCACGGTAGAGGCTTCCTGCTTGTTAACTTTATGACCGCGTTATCGGACATTCAGCCTTGCTTTTCTCCCTGGGTGCGGACACCGAAGCCGTTGACCTCGATTTCCTCTTCGACGGGGATCGTCAGATATTTGCGCCCATCGATCACACGAATCTCCAGCAGATAACTCTGCTCGGGCGCAACAAAGATAGTCGCGTTGGCCGTTTTTACCTCAAAACGGCCACTGTCGATCAGATTCAACGGGTTTAAGGTAACGCCAGCGCCAAAGCGCTCATTACAGCAGCTTTGGAACGCTTCGGCGTTTTCTTCACTGATCGCGGCATCCACCAGAATGGCGGCTATGTCTTTTGTTCGCGGGCAGCTCCTTCCAACTGTTTTGCTCGTCTCTTTATCACTATTTTAATTGGAACCGCGCTTCTAATAAATACCGTTTCACTTCTAATGATTAGAAAGATAGTACAAATTATCTGCATAATGAGGGTGAAGCAAACCATGAAAAAAGAGGTAAGCAAGCTGGAGGGTCGCTAAGAAGATCCTTGTATTAGAGGAAAAGAACAGATGCCGTCCAAGCAGCCAAAGGAACTCTGGAAGCATAACAGTTTATGCCCTGCGATTTGAAGTTCTTTTCTATTCGCACGAAGGAAACTTCTATTTTCTGGATGATGGATACGTCCCCGATATAGCGGGGCAGATAAGGAAAAAGAGAAACGTACAGCATTGTCTGCTGTGCGCTTCTCTTTTACTTTGTCGGAATTTAGCAAGCGAGCGATATCGCTGTCGCAGTCCCCCGTTTCTGAAATTTTCCCAAAAAATCAGAAACGGAGGAACGAAGATGTATATAAGAAACGATGGAAAAGGGGAAAGCAACATTACCCAGAATGGATTTACCGCCTATTTGCTCTCGGCGGTTGCGCACAGGAAGGCAGACTATCTTTATACCAAACAGCGCCGACAGGCGAGAGAGGTACTGACAGATCCGGATGACCTGTCAACTGAGGAGTCTCCCGGCATTTCTGATCCGACCGATTTGCTTTGCTGCATTGAAAATGCCGCGCTTGAGGAGGTTTTGAATCGCATCAGCGAGAGAGACCGCTATATCTTCTTTTCCCGTGCTTTGCATGGACGCAGCTTCCATGAACTCGCTTTAGAGCTTGACCTTGGGTATCAGGGAGTTGCGGCTGCATATCATCGTGTCTGCAAAAAAGTCAAGGAAGCTACAGGGAGGGATGTAAAGTGAACTTCAAGGATCTATTGCTCCGTGCAAAAGACGGTGACCAACAGGCGAAGGAAGAGATATTTTTGATGTATCGTCCGCTGCTGTTCAAGGAGTCCTGCGTGAACGGCATCTTTGACGAGGATCTCTTCCAGGAGCTTAGTGCAACGCTGATTCATTGTATCAGGATGTTCAAGCTCTAAGCTGCCTCAAATGGGGGGCAACCGCAGTTCATTACCTAAAAAAGCTGGGCGGCGAGGAAACTCGCTGCCCAGCTTTTGCACTATAATTACCGTCAAATATTCTCCGAATACGCTTTTAGTATTGAGGGGAGTATATCACTCCATACCGAAGATATGGTAGATATAATTCTTTCTGGCATCGGCCAAGTGATAAACATAAACCGTATCGCTCTCAATCCTGTAAACGCAGACATAGTTTTCTATAAATAAGGCTCGAAAGCCGTGTTTCCCCATGAGCGTATCATATTTTACTGCGCCCATCTCCGGAAATTCCGCAAGCTGATTGATCGAACCGAGTATCGTGTCCGCAAACTTTTTTGCATACGGTAACCCAACCTCTGTTTTGTAGTATTGCAGAAATTGACGGTATTCCACTCTTGCTTCGGTCAACCATTCAACTTTCACTGAGCAGTTCCTCCGTCTCCGCCTGCATCCGCTGAATTTC
>ENA-OPXC01001414-OPXC01001414.1-human-gut-metagenome-genome-assembly--contig:-NODE-1414-length-16795-cov-7.739665_pt1 | contig 16795 bp, 15 predicted proteins | sample MGYA00241512_ERZ502016 | MGnify/ENA primary metagenome ERZ502016 (study PRJEB25962, sample SAMEA2043043) | human gut metagenome | biome: human gut; feature: human-associated habitat; material: faeces...
ACGTTATCAGCTTGGAAGGCTGAAGCTCTACCATTAAACTACATCCGCATCAGTAAGTAATTTAATTTTATCATAAAACTCCGTTGCTGCCAAGTCTTTTTTTAATTTTTTTGTCCAAATAAAGCAATTATTTTATTCCAATTATTAATATCTTCTAAAGTTATATTATTTTTAAATAATACACTATAATTATAAGTTAAATCGATAAAATAATTATCAATTAAATAGGGAATGATTTCAATTAAGCGGTTTTTAACTTCTTCACTTAATTTTATTTCTTTTTCTAAAGAGATTTTACTAAATAACATTTTAAACTTATCTAAGTACATCTTATGTTTAATTAAGACAATGTCACTATCACTAGAATTAATTGGCATTATATAATCATTTAAGCCTTTAATATATTCATCTTTATAGACTTGTTTTATAATATCAGTACTTATGTATTTACTGGCTAAGCCTTTAAAATAATTTATAATATTAATTGTTTCTATATAAATTTTACTATAATTTTTTAATTCTAAATCATTAGTTAAGTTTATAATACTAATATAGTCTAATTTTAATTCAATCTTATTAACATTTACTTTACCATTAAAGTTAGTAATAGTTTGTTTATATTTATTAAGACTTACTAAAGTTTCTTTATCTATTATAATATTAGGAGTAAGTCCATAGGCTAAATAATTAAGTAAAATAATTTTATCAGCATTATTAAATTTCTTTAAAATGCCTTTTAATTTATTATTAATCTTAGTAAGTTTTATTTTTTCAGATCTTTCATACTTAATAATTTCATAGTAGGCTGGTCTATTATAACCTAAGTTACTAATAATATCACCAATAGACAAACCTTTTAAGAAAGGTTTAATTATCTTATCTAAAGTAATATCTAATTTATAATTATAACGACTTAAATAGTCATTTAAAGTATTTATAAGATTAGTATTATCTTTAATAAACCAAGTAGAGTAAGACTTATTATCACTTAAGAAAGAACTAAAAGCTTCTAACTTTTTTAATTTAATAAACTCTTTAGTATATTTTTCTTGATAAGCATAATATAAGTTGTCTTTTAAGCGATAATTCTGATACTTAATTTTTAAGAATCTTTTAGCATATATTCCCATTTGATATTCTTCTAAATAATTATTGTAGTTAATTAAGAAAGTTTTAATTGTTTGATAAGCATTTTCTTTACTAATTTTCCTGTATTCTAAATAATTTTTTAATACTTCTTTAGTATTAGTAATGTTAGAATACTTATAAGTATTCATTTTATTAATTAGAGTAATTAGTTTAGGGTTTTTAAAGTCTTTACTTGTAATAATACTTAATATTTCTTCAATATTTATTTGGTCATTAAAGTTTTTAAAGAAGTAAGATACAAATGATGTACCGATTTTATTTACTTCTTCTAAACTGTTATATTGGTTACCATTTTCATACAATTCTTTAGTTTTAGTAAGTCCAAATAAGTGGTAAGAAGCAATAATACTTTTAAAGCTTTCTAAGTCACTAGTATTACATTCTAGGGTTGTATTACCTCTTATTAAGATTAAATCATATAAGTATTTGATATCTTCTTTTTCTTCACTACTTAAAGAAATATTAATGCCTAAAATAGTCTTTAAAGTATAATCATTAAATAATAAATCATAACGAATAGCATTATTACTAATTAGTTTATTTAGGTAATACTTGATTTCATCTAATCTTAGAACTTTAAGTAATTTAGGACTATCGGTATAAATATTTAGTTTACTATTAATTAAGATATTTACTATATCATAAGTTTTAAACTTAGTATAAATATAAGGATAACTTAAATATTTAGAAATTTCTATAGGACTAATAAGACTAAACATATTATTTAACATCTTATTATCAGTTATATTAACTAAAGCAGGGGAGTCTAAGTAACCAGTAATAAAGATTTTATCATAAGCTCTTAAAGAAACATTGATATTCTTCATCTTTCCAAGAATAGTAATATTTTGCAACATATTAAAGACATTAGGAAAAGTCATCTTATTAATAATGGCTTCTAAATAATTATTAGGTAGGTTATTAACGAAGTTTTGATTACGAAGTAAGCTAACACGTTCTTCTTCACTAAATTTATTATTAACTAAGTATACTAAAGTATCATTATGTAGTTTTAAAAGATAAGTATAATTACTTTTAAAAAGATTTAATAGTTTATCATCAGGACTATATAAATAAATAGAGTTATTAGGACATTTTTCTAAGTAATCACGAGTTAGATATTTAGTATTATTATTACTTAACATATTAAGTTCTTTAATGGTGTTATTTAAATTACGGGAGAAGTTATGCGTAAGTAGGGATGCTAAGTAATCTTTATCAATTAACTTAATTGTTAGCTCTGGATTTAATTTAGCAAGGATAGTTGGAGTAATATTTAAAGATTTCATTAAAGTATCTTTATCTAAGTTATAAAGAGTGATACTATAATTTTTAGCATATCTTATTAGACCCGTATTTATAAGTTTGTTTAAGTCACTACCTAAGTAGTAATATTTATTAATATAGTTAGTAATAGCACTATCACATAACTTAGAAAATAAATCTTTCTTAGTTATTAAATCTTTGGGTAGGTCATTTAAGATAAGAGAGTTTTCGGGTATTTTTTTGATAATGGGATTTACTAGCTTTTCTAACATATCTTTTTTATTATTGATAGTATAGTTAATTCTTTTAATATCAAGTTTAGATAAGAAATTTTTACTATCAAGATAGTTCAATTTAGTTGGGATATTAAGTTTATTCCAAAGACCTAGAGTTTGATAATAAGGGATATCAAGATTTAGAAGGGTAAGTTTTTCTGGAGTTGTAAGCTCTAGCTTATTAATAATTATTGATAAGTAGCGGTCGAAGGCATAGGCATTGTTATTGCTACGATATTGCTCTAATCTTTTTAAAAAGTTTATTTTATCGGTATTTTGATTAAGGAAGGTAATAATACTGTTTAATTTACTTTTTAACTCGGTACTTAAATTATCATCGGTATAAAGAGAATAACTTAAAATCTCTTCTAAAAGTCTTCTAGTGTTTTCCATATCCATAATTATCATATCCTTATATTATATATACCCATTATAGCAAGAAAAAAACGAGAAAAAAAGTCTCATATTGTGTGAATAGGGACTTTTAAGCAAATTTTTAAGCTTTTTAAGGCTTAATTTTATGATTTTTAGATGCTTTCTAGAAAATCTAGTTCTTTTTTAGTAGGTCATTTCGTAAAACGGCATGGACAACAAAGCGATCTTGGGTATTAGCACAGGTTGATAAAGTTAAAATTTTATCGTCAGCATTGATTTGGACATCACTTTTAAAAATGGAACGGCTACGAATTAAATTAATGAAATTAAAGAATTCTTCTTGATTGCTAAAGTTAGTTTTTAAATAATCATCTGTAACGGGTATAGTGTAGGCTGCAAATACTTCCCATTTCATTTCGGCATTAACATCATTATAGGTAATTAAGTTATTTTTAGCATTTTGATACCAGGCTTTTTTACCAACGCTACTTAGAGTACCAAACATTGTCTTACTATAATAACGATTATGAGCAAAAATAATAGTATTTTGGTCCATAACAGTACTAGAATTGGCATAGTTCATGAAGACCCAACCACTGTAATCACGAGCTTTGTTAAAGTTATGCTTTAAGTAATAATCATTATCACTTGCTTGAACGATTGGATAATCAATCGTTGTTTCGGGAACATTTAACCAACCAACAGTATCACTATTTAAATCTTTTAAAGCCATAATAACAGGATTTTTTTCTTCAACAACAGGAGTAGGGGGTTCGTTATTATCAGGAACATCAGGAGTATCGTTGGTATCTGGATTATCTGGTATTTCATTATTATCGGGATTAGTAATTTCACTAGAATTATTATCATCAGGATTTGGTATATCTTGGTTATTATCTTCGTTTTCTTTAATTTTGTTATCTAAATACTCAGTAATATTATCTTTAATAGCATTAACATTTTCTAAAGATTTTTTATTATTATAGAAAACAAAAGCAAAGGCCATAAAACTTAAAAGAATGATAATAAGACAACAAGATTTAATGGTTGTAGCAATTAGTTGCTTAATATAGTTAGATTCAATATATTCACTAGAATAAGCTAAAATAATATTAATATGATGTTTTTTATTTTCTTTTTTTATAACTTTAATACGTTCAATAATATCTTTATCTGTAATATTATCATGAATAGCAATAGTTATATTTTTAATTCTTAAATCATTAAGTAAGTCAATTAAAGCAAGTAAGTCCGTAGTTAAAAAACGATATAATTCAATTGTCTTTAAATATTTATTAATCTTAAAGAAAGTTTTTAAGTCATTATAATCATTAGTAACAATAGGACACATTAGTTTAATAGTCTTAGCATAGAAAATAGCTGAATAGTTATTTAAATCATTGTTAGCCATAAATTGAGAAGAAAATAAGACTTCTTGTTTAGAAATAACTTTAATATTTTGTCTATCAAAAAGCTCAATTAAGTAAGTAGGAATAGATAAACATTCAACTTCTTTTAAAGAATTAATTTTACTAATATTCTCATAAGCTTCATAAGTAAAGTTTTCATTAGTATTCATTAAGACTTTATTAATAGGAGTATTTTTAAAACAAGGAGCAACGGTACTGATAACTTTCATGTCGTTGGCTACTATTAAGTTAGTATTTTTTTCTAAACAGATTTCTTTTAAAAAACTACTAACTAATTTTTGATTTTTAGCGATATAATCAAGAGAAAATAAGAGTTTCTCATTACTAATGATGTTAGTGTTTAAAAGAGTATTATCTAAGTTTTTTTCTTTAACTATTAAATATATTTTTAAAGTTTGGTTTTTAAATTCAATTTCAATTTTTTGCATGGTAACCTCGTAATTTCTAAATTATAATATAATGATAACATAGTTTACAATTATTTAAAAATATTTTTCTTAAAGTAATTTACTTTTTCTTAGAAATTTGATATCATAAAAATGAAAAATAAGGGAAAGATAAATGTGAGAGGTAATTTATGAAAAAGATTAATAAGTTAATTGCTACTCTTTTAATCGGAGTAGTGGGGGTTATGAATATTGGTACTGTTTATGCTGATGAGCCAGCTTCTGGTACACCTAGTACTCCAAGTGCTGGTAGTAATTCTGGTGCTAGCAGTGTACAACAAATAGATGGAGCTGGCAAAGTTACTGTAAATTGTGATAAAACTGATTTAGCAGTTGGAGCATCAACTACTTGTGAGGTTATTATAAATCCAAGTAATGATGTACTTGTTGCTCTTGATAAAGCAAAGGCTGTTATTACTATGAGTCAGTCGAAGTATATTACTATTAATGATCTTAAAGCTAATGCGGCAGAAGGATTTACTTTAACTAGTGATGGTGATATTAATGATAGAACTAAAAAAAGTCATGAGATTGTATTAGATCATACTGGTACTTTAACTAAAAATAAAAAAATACAAATTATGTCATTCAGATTAAAGGTTGAAGAAGCTGCTAAAGATTTACCACAAGGTCAATGTGGCGAAATTTGTGTTGATGGTGCTGTATTTTCAACTGATTTAATTAAAGCAACTTTAACTGTTGGGGATAGTGGTAAAGCTTGTCCAAATGTAACAATAACAGAAGCAAAATGTACTGGAGATAATTGTAATCCTAAAACAGGTGCATTTATGAATTATGCTATGGTAGCTGGTGCTGCTGGTATTGCTTTAGTTGTAATTGCAGTTGTAACAAGAAAGAAAAAATTCTATACTGTATAGTTTGAAATTTTAATTAGAGACTGCGGTCTCTTTTTTTAATCAAAAAATGTTTATTAAAAGTAAATGATTGCTACAAAATTTAATTTTTTTAAGAAAAACAATAAATTTTTGAAGGAAAATAAGAGGCAGACGGTAATATATATAATTAGAAGGACAAATATATTTAAATTTATTGTATGATTATTATGGAGGATTTATGTTAAGTGTAAAGAATATATATAAAAGTTATGGAACAAAAGATAATAAGTATCCTGTTTTAAAAGATATTAATTTGAATTTTAGGAAAAATGAATTTGTAGCTATTTTAGGACCGTCTGGTTCGGGTAAAACTACTCTTTTAAATATTTTAGGCGGGCTTGATCGTTATGATAGTGGAGATTTAATTATTAATGGTAAGTCAACAAAACAATTTAAGGAAAGAGATTGGGATAGCTATCGTAATAAATCGATTGGTTTTGTATTTCAAAGTTATAATTTAATTAGTCATATTTCAATTTTAAATAATGTTGAAATGGGTCTTACTTTAGGAAATGTTAGTAAGAGCGAGGCTAAAAAAAGAGCAATTGCTGCTTTAGAAAAAGTAGGATTAAAAGAACATATTCATAAGAGACCAAACGAATTGAGCGGTGGACAAATGCAAAGGGTAGCAATAGCTAGAGCCTTAGTTAATAATCCGGATATTATTTTGGCTGATGAACCTACGGGAGCCCTAGATTCGAAGACTAGTATGCAAATTATGGATTTGATTAAGGAAATAGCCAATGATAAGTTGGTTATTATGGTAACTCATAATGCTGCTTTGGCAGATATTTATGCTAGTCGTATTATAAAACTTAGTGATGGTAAGATTGTTAGTGATTCTAATCCTTATGAAGCTAAAGGGGAAGATAAAGAATATAATTTAAAAAGAACAAAAATGAGTTTTATTACGGCTTTAGGTCTTTCTTTAAATAATATTAAAACGAAGAAAGGACGTACATTACTTACTAGTTTTGCTGCCTCAATTGGGATTATTGGCATATCTTTAGTTTTAGCACTTTCTAATGGCTTTCAAAAACAGATTGATAATTTTGAAAAAGATACTTTGTCTAATATGCCCATTTTAATTTTAAAAGAGGGAATTAATATGTCGGATGTCATAAGTGCTACTGTTGATAATGATTTAGAAGAATATCCTGATGATAAAATTATTAGAAAAGAAAAAGATGCAGAAACCGTTAGCCATTCTAATAAGTTAGATGATGAATATTTAAATTATTTAAATAATATTGATAGTTCTTATCTTAGTGGGATGTCTTATTCTAGATATACTAGAATGAATATGTTAGTTAAAAATGGAAATACGGTAGAATTATTTGATTATAATTTAAGTCCATTACCAGAAACCAAAGATGGTAAGGTTGATTCGTTAATGATTGACAATTACGATTTATTAGCGGGTAAAATGGCAGAGGATAGTAATGATATAATGTTAATAGTTGATTCTTATAATAAAATATCATCTAATTTATATGATTTACTAGGTTTAACAGATAATTCAAACTTTGATAGCCTAATTGGTAAAGAAATAAAACTAGTTAATAATAATGAATATTATACTGAATTTAATAATATTTTTATTAGTAATACTGATTATGATACTATGTATGATAATGATCAAAATTTCACTTTAAAAATAGCAGGTATTTTAAGAGGAAAGAAAGATAATCAATTTAGTCAAATGGCTGGTTCTGGTCTTTCTTATAAGGGTGATTTAATAAAAAATTATATTGCTAAAAATAAAGAATCAAAAGTAGTTAAAGTTCAAGAAAATGTTGATTATAATGTTTTAAGTGGGCAAAAATTTGATGAGTCTGTTAATAAGGAATTAATTCTAAGTTTACTTGGAGCTAATGATATTCCATATAGTATTTATATTTATCCAAAAGATTTTGATAGTAAAGACAAAATTATTGAATATTTAGATAAATATAATGAAGGTAAATCTGATGATGATAAGATTATCTATACTGATTATGCCAGTACGGTAACTGATCTTTCTAGCGGCATTATGAATGGAATTACTCTAGTACTAATAGGATTTTCTTCTGTATCTTTAATAGTTTCTTCGATTATGATTAGCATAATTACTTATATTAGTGTTTTAGAAAGAACTAAAGAAATTGGTATTTTAAGAAGTTTAGGAGCACGTAAAAAAGATATTTCAAGAGTATTTAATGCTGAAACTTGTATAATTGGATTTGTATCTGGCATCATGGGAGTTAGTATTGCATACCTTTTAACATTCCCAATTAACATTGTTATAAAAAATGCAACCAAGTTAAGTAATGTGGCTTTACTAAGCATTACTCACGTTGTTGTAATGATTACTATTAGTGTTGTAATTACAATGATAGGAGGTTTAATTCCAGCAAAGATGGCTAGTAAAAAAGATCCAGTTATTGCACTTAGAACAGAATAAAATTAAATTAAAAATATTTAACCTCAATCTTAAATGGTTGGGGTTTTCTTATGTTTAAAGTTATTATAAGTATATCTTATGATATATATAAAATAAATATATTTTATTTATGAATGTAATAGCCATAAAATGAAAGGAAAAGGAAGAAAAAGAGGTTTAAAAATTTAAATAAAGTAAGGAGAAAATTTATGAAAGATAAGATTTTATTTGTTGGTGGTACTTGGAATCTAAATGGGGGCAGGAGTTTTAAAGTAATAGATGAGTTTAGAAAATATTTAGATAATGCTGATTTTTATAATGGGGGGGGTAATTGTAATGAGCTAAATACGATACTATAGATAACTATTAACCATGATACAGTTATTTGGTGGGCAAATGTAGCTAATGAACTTTCAAAAATTAGAAATGTTAAAGAAATTAATTATAAGATGATGTTAGTATCATCCAAAATAAATGATAATAATAAGTATACATTTCAAGGTTTATTATAAAGTTCATTTGCTCTAAAATCTAATTTGACTTTTGAATTTGGTAAGATTGATGATAAGTTTAATTTTTTTAAATGTATACCATTACAATTTTAAAACAATTAATTTATATAAAAAACTTACGTTTTTTATCAATTTGGAGTCCTTAAGTTTCTGATAAAACAACCATTAAAAGCAATAATTATAGGCAGTAATAACTACCAACTAAAATTGGTATAACATGATTTTAGTAAAATTAACTAACATTTTAATATTTTAAGTAAAGAAAATGATATAATATAAACTGATAGATAAATAATAATTTGTTGAAGCCGAGGTGTCATTATGAATGAAGAAATAAAAAAATGACATGATAAAATTGTAAAACTGGTTTTCTGACTAACAATGATCTGGAAAAACAGTAAAGATTTAATATACAAATTTTTTTGAAGATGAATAAAATATATATTTTTTTATATAAGAAAATATAAACAAAAAATAAGAATTAAGATGCAAAATAAAGATTCTATGATACAGAAGATGCATTCAAGATTAAGAAATGTAGGTAAAAAGGAGCAATATAATGTATTCTAAAAATGAAGAGGAAATATTTAAAATTTTAAATAGTAATATTGATGGATTAGATAGTAAAGAAACTGAGAAAAGATTAAAAGATTATGGACAAAATATTATTTTAAATAAAAAGAAAAAGGTTTGGATTTTAAGATTTTTAAAACAATTTAATGATACCATGATAATCATATTATTGGTAGTTGCACTACTTTTATATTTTTATGGATATTTTTATTCTCACGAGTATACTGATACTATTGTCATACTTTTTGTGGTTTTTATAAATGCTATTGTTGGATTTATACAAGAAGAAAAAGCTGCTTTAGTATTAAGAGATTTAAAAAAATATGAAACCAGCACTTGTAAAGTTAAAAGAGATGATAAAATAATAGTAATAAACACTAAAGAATTAGTTCCAGGAGATATAATATATTTAGAATCCGGAGAAACCGTTCCTGCTGATATTAGAATACTTTCATGTGAAAGTTTAAAAGTAGATGAATCAGCGCTAACGGGAGAAAGCATTCCAGTTGAAAAAAGTTCAGATGTTTTAAAAGAAAACTTAATTCTTCAAGAACAAAAAAATATGTTATTTTTAGGAACAAACATTACTAATGGAAAAAGTACTGGCATAGTTGTAAGTACAGGAAAAAATACTGAGATAGGTAAGATTGCATTATCACTAAATGAAATTGATAGAATAGAAACACCATTACAATTAAAAATAAAAGAACTTTCTAAAAAAATTACATTTATAGTATTTATTATTTTAATTTTTATATTTATTTTGGCTTTAATTAATAAATACACAATACTTGAAATTATAATGCTATGCTCATCACTCGCAGTGGCTGCTATTCCAGAGGGATTACCAACTGTAATTACAATAACATTATCTGTTGGAATATCTAATTTAGCAAAGAAGAAAACAGTAGTAAAACAAATGCAAGCTGTAGAAACACTTGGAGCAATAGATATTATTTGTTCTGATAAGACAGGTACTATAACGCAAAATAAAATGACTGTTCAAGAAGAATATGTAATGGATGAGAATATGCTTAATTATATATGTGCTCTTTGTAATGATGGTCTTATTTATGAAGATAAATATATTGGTGATCCTACAGAAACTTGTTTATATGAATATCTATATAATAAAAAAATTGATTCTCTTAAATTGAGAAAAAAATGTGAAAGAATATTAGATATACCTTTTGATAGTGATAGAAAGATGTTTACTACTTTAAATAAAATTGATAATGATGTATATATATTATGCAAAGGTAGTATGGATTCTTTAATTGAAAAAGTAAATCTATCTAAGATTGAAAAGCAACAAATTTTAGATAAAGTTAAGAATTTTTCTAAAAATGCTTTAAGAATTTTAGGGTTTGCTTATAAAAAGTTAGATTATATACCAAAAGATATTAAAGAATTAGAAAAAGAAGAAAATGATTTATCTTTTGCTGGTATTTTAGGAATAATAGATCCACCAAGAGAAAGTGTTAAAAAAAGTGTTATTTTATGTAAAAATGCTGGTATTAGACCAATAATGATTACAGGAGATTCTATAGATACTGCAACTGCTATTGCAAGAAATGTTGGAATTATAGATAATGATAATGAAGCGATACTTGGGAGTGAACTTGATAAATATAATGATGAAGAACTAAAAAATATCGTTAAAAGGTATTCTGTGTATGCAAGAGTAAATCCAATTCATAAAGAAAGAATTGTTTTTGCACTTCAAAATAGCGGAAAAATTGTAGCAATGACTGGAGATGGAGTAAATGATGCTCCAGCTATTAAAGATGCTCATGTTGGCATTGGAATGGGTATTACTGGTACTGATGTTACAAAGTCTGCATCAGACATAGTCTTAATGGACGATTCTTTTTCAACAATAGTTGTAGCAGTTGAAGAAGGAAGAAGAATATATAATAACATTAGAAATAATATTGTATTTTCATTATCAAGTAATTTTGCTGAAATATTTACTATTATTATAGGACTACTTACTAAAACAACAATTTTATTACCAATTTATATTTTATTTATTGATTTGGTAACTGATTCTATTCCTAGTATATGTTTATCTTTTGAAAAGAGTGAAGATAGCATAATGAATAAAAAACCCAGAGGCATTAATAAACCATTATTTACACCATTTATAAAATCATGTATCGCATCTTCAGCTATTATTGAAACTATATTTGTAGTTCTCACTTACTTTATTAGTTTAAAAATGTATGGGCAAGAAATAGCTATGTCTTTAGCACTTCTTTCAATGGTAGTACAGGAGATAGTTTATTCTATATCTTGTAGAAACTTGAAAGAGTCAGTTGTTAAACAGGGATTATTTTCTAATAAAGCAATGAACTACGGATTACTATTGATACTTTTAATTGAACTCATAGTGTTTGTTACACCTATTGGTAAATTAATAAGTGTAACATCAATAGATATTAGTTTGATATTAATAGTATTCTTAATAAACTTTATGGCAATATTTATTTACGAATTAATTAAGCCATTTTTAACAAAATGGTTTAAAGATTAGAAAAGATTTTGCTATTCAGAAAATGCAATATTTCTATTGAAAATATTCGTTTAATATTTAATGGAGTTAAAAATCTTGATGAGATTTTTAAAGAGCAAATTTCTGTAATTGAAAACGAAGTAAAACAACTTAATGGAGCAAAAATAATGTGTAAAAAGTTATCACAAGAAAAATATTCTGTTGATACACTTGATACTGATAAGTATAGTAATATTTATAATAAAGAAAACCATAAATGCACTAGTATAAGTATAGAATTTTCATCAGATTTAAAAGGTAATTATAAATCTGTAGAACATTTAATTGATATTGCTGATGATGTAATGTATAAAATTAAAATTAATAAAAAATCCAAAATTTAAAATATGATTTTTTAATAGATGAAAATATTTCTTTATTTTTATCATCTTTATCATTTTTAGATAAAGTATAATAATATACAGATCTAGCCAAACCTGATATTTTTAGAAGAATCATTAATGGGTATATTAGCCGAAGTTCATTAACAACATTTACTTTTTCTTCTGTTGTTGATTCTTCCTTGCTTTAACAACGGCTCTCAATTTTTTTTGTATTCTGCTCAGCTTTTAAATATAAATTTTCTTCTTCTAATCTTTTTATTTTTTCTTTATCTGTTTCATTTTCTTTTTTCTTTGTTACTTTAGGCATAGTTGACCGTCCTTGCTTTCGTTCAACTATATTATAACCATTTTCTTTATATTTTGAAATCCAATTCCGTAAAATCCATCACTAGACAATCCTTCATCAACTGTAACAGAAAATATACTTTCTCCATCAATTAATACTCGATTAATAATTTGTTCTTTTTTATTAGGGGAATAATAATTATTTTTATTTGTTCTTAAAACTTCATATCCATGTTTATCTATTACTCTTACAAGATACTTAATAACATTATCTCTTACATCATATTTTTTTGATAATGCCTTTATTGACATTCTTTCTTTTTTATTATTATAAATATTTATTTTATCTTCGTAACTTAATTTTGACATATAAAAACCTCGTTTCCATGTCCAAGAAACGGGGTTCATATCATTTCTAGTTAGCATTTATTACTCTTAGAAGTTAATTCCTAAGTTTCAATCAATTTAGAGCGAACATCATGTTTTTTTACAATTTTTTTCCATACACGAAGCGATATATAAATATCAATCTAATATCACCTTAGCTTATAATAAGTATTTTTACCAGTGCCTGATTGGATTAAAGTATTATTACTTATAATAATGTTTAGAATATCAATAGCCATAGTTTTAGATACATTAAGTAATGATTCTGCTATTATTTTATTTATAAGTTAATTATGATTGACAGAACTTATTTTCTAATTATAATATTGTCTTAACAGGAAAGGATATTATTATGAAAAAAGACGAATTATTAAAGCTAAAATCAGTAATCATAGCAATGGCTATGACTATGAGTCTTAGTGCTTGTCAAAAAGATACAAAGAATCAAAAATATCAAGTTAATTATACAGCAGTATCTAATTCAAAATCTGCAGTATCTACTAATGATAACGATAGTAAGTCTTATAATGTATTTAGTGCATCATCAGGATATTCATTTATTGTTACATGCAGTGCAGTTGTTATTGAGAATGAAAAAGCAATCATTTATGATTTATCAAGTTACACTGTAGAACAGGATAATACCATTTTAAAACTACCTACAGGTATGGAAGACAAAATAACGGTTCCAAGCAATAATGTATATATATTTGAAACAGCAAGTCATCATAAGGATGCTGTAGCATTTGCTAATTATTACTATGAAAATGTTATTACTTATGATGAATTAGTTTCTAAGACTTATGATGAAGCAGAAGAGCAAAAATTAAGTTTAAATAAGTAATTATGAATTGTTAGAATAGTTTGGTTCTAACAATTTTTTGGTACTTTTGAAAAAAATTATAAAAAACTCACGAACAGTTAAATTCGTAAGTTAATTTCAAATGGAGTGGGTGTCGTAGATATCTATAACTCTCTCTAGTGATATGATAAATATCACTCACTACTAGCAATATACCATAAGTTTAATTAAATTCAACAGTAAATCTTCATTTTATGGTAAAATAGCAATTAAGGAGGTTTGTATGACTTTAGAAGAAAAAGCAAAATTTATAGAAGAAAGTAAAGAAAAGAATTATTTATTTATATCACCTAAAATTATTAAAGGTGGAGCAACATTAGTTGGAAGTTATGAAGCATTGGAATTATATGAAAATATGGATGAAAATACTAAAAAATTTGCTGAAAAAGAAATTGTTAATTTAATTTCAAATGCTAATTATAATAATAAAGAAGAAAAAAATTCTTTAAATTTTAATTTAGTTTTTTGTGGAGATTTTGATGATTTACCAAATAATATGGGCAGTCCAATAGATTTTATAATGAAAAATAAAGAAAGAATAGTTGCTGTATATAGATATGTAAAGAGTACTGAAGAAAGAGATTTCTTTATTGGTTTCTCTCAATCAGAAACAATTTATAACTATGGTTATCTATATTTAAGTTTAGCAAAATTGTTGGAAGAGTTTGAAAAAAATAATGTTAAATATGAAATAGATACTACTCAAGATAGATTTACTCCTGCTTTATATAGAGATGAGGCAGCTACTAGATTTGCAATTAGTTATAGTCCTAAAAAGGAAATTGAAAGTGAAAAAGGACATCAATTAAAGAAAATAAAGAGATAGGTATAATGATATGAATAAAAAGTATTCACAAGAGGAATTAGACCAAATTCTTTTATCAAAAAAATTAAATGAATTTTATCTAGCAATAATTGAAAATAGACAAGAACTTTTAAGTGATGAAGAGTATGAAGAAATTGTAAGAAAAGATAAAACTATCTATGGTGATAATAAAGAAAAAGTAAAAGATTTAATTAATAAAGTTCAAACAGATGAACATCTAAAAAATTTTGCATCTGATTTAATGAGAGTTATTCTTAGTTTAGCGCAAGTTAGACATTTAGCAATTTTAACAATGATTGACGATGATGTTTATGATATAGGAAGTGCTAAATTTGAAAATTTAAAAAGAAACAAGATTGTTCATTTTGACAATTTAACAACACTTTACAATGAATCAAATGCCAGAGTAAGATATTTTACACCAGAGGAAGAACCACAACTAACACAAAGAACTGTACTAGTTGATGTTGATGATGAATCAATTATTCAAGCATACGAAAGCGAACATATTCATCAAGAAGAAAGTGAAGATTTAACTAGTGATTTCTTTACTGAAATAAAGGGAAAACCATATACTTTAAAAAGAAAATAATAATAAAAAGATGATTACATACCAATTTCGTAATCATCTTTTCCTTTGTTTTTATTTTTATCATTTTCTTTATTCCAAATATAGTCATCCTGAATTGATTCAATAGCTTTATCGTTAAATATATTATGAGTATATAAATCTTTTGAAAAATTCCAATAATCTTTAAGTTCCACAAGTTGAATTTTTTTATTTAGACTACCAACATAAATATCAGTAGAATAATTAAATGCTAGAAAAGTAGTATCTTCAACAATAACTCTATGTGGCTCTATGTAAGATAAATTAGTTTTATCAATTTTTCTAATACTAACATTTATAATAGTAGGTTTGATATGAAAAAACTTGCATATAAATTCTAATCGTTATTTAAAATTACTTTTTATTTCTAACTCTTGTGTAATAATCTTAATCACTACAAACATCATCTTTTCTTTTAAGGATGACTTTTTAACAAACAAAAAAATCATCTCAATATGAGATGATATCTATCGTAAATGTTCGAAAAGTTCGAACAGAAACGTCACTGGAGACCTTAAGGTTCTGGTAAAACAACCATTAAAAGCAATAATTATAGGTAGTAATAACTACTAATTAAAATTAACCAACATTTTAATATTTTAAGTAAATAAAATGCTATAATATGAACTGAAAGACAAATAGTAATTTGAAAGTGAGTTGAAGTAATATGGGTAATGAAAATAAAAAAGATTTTAATGTTATGATGAATAATAATAAGGATATGCCTAAAATACAAGTTATTAAAGATGAGAAAACAATAAAAAAATATGGTGGAACTAAAATGTTTTTTGCACCACCAATTTATTATGATGAACTAATGAAAAAAGTACCAAAGGGAAAACTCATAACTGTTAGTCAAATGAGAGATTATTTAGCAAAACAAAATAATGCAGACTTTACCGATCCAATGACAGCAGGAATATTTGTAAATATAGTTGCTTGGGCAAGTTATCAAAGAAATGAAGATATTACGCCATATTGGAGAACTTTAAAATCTGATGGAGAATTAAATGTTAAATATCCTGAAGCAATAGAATTACAAAAAAGATTACTTGAAGAAGAAGGACATACAATTATTTCAAAAGGAATAAAGAACATAAAATATTATGTTAAAGATTATGAAAGTAGCTTAATTGAACTATAATTCAAATTATAATTTAAGGAGTTGATAGTATATGGATAAAGAAGTATTGTTATCGAATATAGATAAAGTTCATACTACTGAAATGGGGATTGATAGAATTAAGAAGAATCTAAAATTGAATACTAATGATGTAGTTGAATTTTGTAAAAATAAAATTTTAGATAAGAATTGTAATATTTATAAGCAGGGTAAAAATTGGTATTGTGAAATTGATAATATTAAAATAACTATTAACTCTTATAGTTATACAATTATTACAGCACATCTAATCAAATAAATTACAATTTAGTAATTAGTTAGGAAAATAGTAATTTGTTGAAATGGAAGATTGATTATGAAAAAAACAATTTTAACTATTTTATTATGTGGGGTTATGGTATTGGGAATGACTGGTTGTGGAAAGCAAAAAAATGAATTTGATATAGGAAATAAGTCTGAT
>ENA-OPXC01001421-OPXC01001421.1-human-gut-metagenome-genome-assembly--contig:-NODE-1421-length-16733-cov-2.914738_pt1 | contig 16733 bp, 9 predicted proteins | sample MGYA00241512_ERZ502016 | MGnify/ENA primary metagenome ERZ502016 (study PRJEB25962, sample SAMEA2043043) | human gut metagenome | biome: human gut; feature: human-associated habitat; material: faeces...
TTCTTTCAATTAATGATTCATCTTCATTACCATTAAAGAAATAATGTACTTCATAGTCATATGAATTTCTTTCATAATATACTCTAATTATTCCTTTATCATTAATAGAATTTGGTATAGTTGACGGCTCAGTTTTAACAAAGCTATAACCAACATATTTATTAGTTACATTAATTTCACCCTTTTTAACAGTTAAAGTATCACTTTCTAATACTTGTTTTGTTTCCTTAACAACTTGTGTATCATTTGCTACTTTTTTACCATCTTTATAGTATTCAACAGTATAAGATAGCTCTTTTGTTTGAGTTTCATCAGTTACATAATATACATTAATAACATTTTTAGTTTTATCTTCAGTAACTGTAAGTGGTAAATTTTCTGTTTTTTCTAATTTATATCCAACTTCTTTTTTATCTGGATAAGTACTAATTACTGTTTCATATTTTGCTTTAGAACTTTCTGTTTTTGAATTATCTATTTTACCATTATAGTAATAATTAATAGTATATTCAAACATATCTTTTACATAATAAACCTTAATTACACCTTTATCATCAATAGAATTTGGTATAGTTTCTGGATTTGTTTTTTCAAATTTATAACCAACATATTTATTAGTTACATTGATTTCACCTTTTTTAACAGTTAAAGTATCACTTTCTAATACTTGTTTTGTTTCATTAATAACTTGTGTATCATTATCTACTTTTTTACCATCTTTATAATATTCAACTGTATAAGATAACTCTTTTGTTTGAGTTTCATCAGTTACATAGTAAACGTTTATTACATTACCTTTAGTTTTAATTGTAAGAGGTAAATTTTCTACTCTATCTAATTTATAACCAGTTTTTACTTTATCAGTATAAGTACTAATTACATCATTAAATTTAGCTGATTTTCTTTCAATTAATGATTCATCTTCATTACCATTAAAGAAATAATGTACTTCATAATCATATGAATTTCTTTCATAATATACTCTAATTACATTTTCCTCAGATGAAGAAATTACAATTTTTCTTGTAGTAGGATTAACACTTGTTAATGAATAACCCTCTTTAGTATTATTTTTAATATTTTCTTCACTTACAGTGATTTCTGTACCTTTAACATCTTTACCAGTTTCAGTTAAAGTATTATCAATTTGTCCATCATAGTAGTATTCAATTTTGTAGTCATATCTTTTTGCAATCCAATATACCTCAGGGTTTTTTGTACTTTTTATAGTCTTTGTAGTACCATTTGGGTCAGTATATGTTAATTCAAAATCAGCATTTGTTGGATACCAACCATCTTCAGTAATATCTTCTTCATTAATTTTTATATTAAATGAGAATGTTTTTCCAGCTTCTGTAATGTCAAATTTTTCGCTAGTATATTTATTTCCTTGAGCATCAGTCATTATAAATTTTGCACCAATATTATCAGTTAAAGTTGCATCAGAACCAGCATTAGCTTTACCCATTATAGTAGCAATATCAGTAAATTTAGTTACAATAGTTGTTGGATCTGATAAATATACATGATCCGCACCTGAAGCCACTTCACTTAATATTGTACCATTGTAATCATATCCAATTGCAAATACTTCAGCACTTTTTTGAACTGTTTTAGCCATTTCTTTTGTTTTTGCTTCAGTAGTAGCATCCATATATGAACCTTGGCCTTTTGTATAACCATTATCATCATAATAATATGTTGGTTCACCATCGCTTATAACAACAACATATTTAATAGCATCTTTTGGTACTTTGTCTGAAGTTAATAATTTATTTGCTTCATAAAGTCCAGCATATAAATTTGTTCCACCATCTGGATAACCAAAATTTACATTAGAAAAATCCGCTTTAGCAAAATCACGTAATTTTTTAGCGTCATTATATGCATTGTCTCCCCAACCTTTTGAACCAGAAAAAGTTACAAGAGCAATCTTTGCATTTGGTAATTTTTCATGTAATGTTGACGCAAATGTTTTTGCACCATCAACAGCGCCTGTCCATTTTTCATCTTTAGAGCAATTATAACTATTACACATAGAACCTGACTTATCAAGAACTACAACAGCATAAACATCCTTTTTATTTGATGTATGAGTTTCAACATCTTTACCTTTTACTTCAAAAGTAACTTTGTAATTACCATTATCATCAATTTTAGATACTGTTTTGTTAATTTGGATATCGCCCTGTTCAACTAAATTACCTTCAGTTACAGTAATACTATTATTACTGATAGTATTTCCAAATCTAATATCACCTTTCTGTTCTTTATATTCTGCAAAAACAATAGTTGAAATAGCTACTGCAACAAGAACAATTGCACTAGCAAAAAAATATTTTAGTTTCTTCATAAACCAAAAACCTCCTGATAGTTCCTTATACTACCATACATAACTATGTATGTCAACATTTTTTTCATACTAGTATTATAGGAAAAACAAGAGAAAAATATACAAAAAAATAACCAAATTTTGGAAATTTAGTTATTTTACTTCTTTTGCTATAACAAGCATATATTTTTTAGGATATTTACTATATTCTTTCATATTTGAACATGTTTGCATTATTAAAATTTTATCATTTTTATTTACCTCAACTCCGGTATCATAAAATGATTTACTTTTTAAATTTTGTAAGTGGTTAAAATATTCATCTTTACTTGCATAATTTAAATTCATATAGGACCAATCTGAAGTTTCAACAAAAACAGAAAATATTTCATATTTTTTTACTTCTTTAATCGAAGATAAACAAATATATTTATGTTCTTTATAATAATCTTCATCTTTATAATTTTCAATTATCATAATAGGTAAAAAATAACTTGGTGAACTATGTCCAAATATAAGTAATTTATTGCTTTCATCAATATCTACCCTATAATCTAAAAATATTGAACCATTTATATTATAAGTTTTATCTGGTAAATGATTTAAATAATATGAATTATCATTTCCTTGCATTACTACTGTATTAAAATCAGTATTATCAATTGAAATAGTACCCACCACGTCTTTATTATTATACTTTTCTTTTAAAGAGGTAATTTGCTCTATATATTCCTCTTTCATAACAGGAATAGTATTATTAATATAATATTCATCATACTTTCCTATATTAAAATAAGTTATACCAATGTAGACAGACAAACTAATTAACAAAATAACTGGAATAATAACTATTAACTTTTTCATAAAAAAATCTTCCTTTTTCAAGAAAGATTATAACATTTTATTAAGTTAAATACAATTAGCATTTAATTTATAATGTTTATTTATTAATTACCAACACTTATATATTCTGTAAAATACTTATCTACAGCATCATAAGGAACACATTGAGTACCTGTAGGAGTACCTTTCTTATAATAAGTTATTGGATTATATACATTAAAGCAATTATCAGTAGCATTGTAACCATAAATTGTATAATAATGTCCAGTAGATGTTGAAGCAAGACCCGTATTACTTGGAATATTACTTCCAACTTTTGAAGAAACAGATGCAACAACAACATTACCTGATTTTAATGATTTGTAAATCTTTTCTGCATATCCAGCACTTGTACCATTTAAAGTACCACCACTATAATCAGTATCAACTTTTAAACCATAGTTATTTAAAAAACTATTGCCATTACTTGCGTAATTACCTTTACCGCCACAAAAATTACTACTACTAAAATCATGAGATGAAGGATTACCATTTAGTCCTTTTTTATACATTAATACATAAGATGCAGCAGCAGTTTCTGTTGCATTATTAGGCGTATATCCAAGTTCACTTTGTATATTTGATTTTAAACTATCGCCTTTTCCTAACATCATAATTGCTTCAGTCATAGCTATTGGACCACATGCACAATCCATATATACAGTAGTCCCATTTACATTAATAGTTTCCTGGCTTTGATTAATTGTAACTGCACCAAAATTATTAACAGTAGATTTTTCTTTATTATCCTCTTTAATATCTTCTTCATTATTAACAGGATTTTTTGCTGGTTCTGTTTCAGTAGGAGTATTATTACTAGTTTCTGATGAACCTTTTCCAGTAATAGGGTCAACTTTTGATTCAAGGATTGCATCAACTTTATTTACTATATCAAATGTAGTTGTGTCACCCGCTACTTGGAATGTAGCAGATTTACTTGAAACTTTAACACCGATTTTTGGAGGAGCTTCATAAACTTCAGTAAATTCTATAGTATAATTTGTTGTAAGTGATGCTTCTTCAGCAAACCTTCTTAAAAATACTTCATAGAACTTCTCTTTATTCATTTTAAGTTCTCCATAAGTACGATAATAACCATAATCAATTGCATCAACCATTGATGCCTCAGAAATTTTCTTAATTAAATAATAATCTTGAGTATTTGTCGATGTAAAGCTTTGGATAAGAAGGAGTACAACAATAATGAATACTCCAAATACCATTAGCCAATATCCCCAATAGGATTCTTTCATTGTTTACTCCCTCCTTACTTCCATGATGGTCCAACATCTGGAATTCCATCGCCATTTATATCTAATGTATTAAATGTATATATAGTCCAATAATCATTTGTTACTATTAAGTTATCAGTATTGCTAACACCAGGTGCTACATAAGGCTTACTAAATTGCTCTTTTGCTTTAGTACGTCCCTCTTTATTTTTAATGTCTACTTCTCCACCAAATTTACCATCAGCTAAATCATCAACAAATGAAGAGTAACAGAATATATTTGTCATTACACATTTACCAGAATCTCCTTCTTTTTTCCATGTGTAACCAGCTTTTTTACAACCATCTTCATCTCTATCTATTTGATAATCATAACAAGTCATTGTATCATTATTGTAAGATTCTTGAGTTTTGTTATATTCACGTATTTTAGTAATCATATCAGTGTCCATAACTACTTTTAATGAATAATCTTCAACTTTAGGATTTCCAGAAGAAGGTGTTGTTTCCTCGGATGTAATATTATTTGCTCTAGTAGTAATCTCATCAATTGTATCTTTTGCTTTTCTAGCTACTAAAGAGTTTTTATATACACTTGGATCGCTTTCCCAGTTATAGCCTTTTGGACGGTCATTAGGGAATAGATTTCCTGGACTTATAGGTCTAAAGTCATAATTTGGTTTACTTCCTCCACTTTGAGAACCATCCGGTGTAACAGTACATACTCCAATACACTGAACTACACATTCAGGACAACAATTGTAATTATTTTCACATTCTTCACCAGGTTGACATCCTACTGCAAGAAGCGCTTCTTCTCTAGAACCCTTTTGCTGACAACTTTCATCATAGTGAGTAGTACTACATACATAGTAACTTTGAGATTTTTCAACACAGTATGGTCCACCTTGATTTGCTGGACAAAGTCTTTCTTGACATTTATCCCAGTCCTCATTTGGATCACATTCAGTTTTATAATGTTTGTTACCTGATGCATCAGTACAACTATTTTGATTAACTTCATATGTACATGCATATTCATTTGAGTTAACTTCATCATTATTTTTAGTTGTAGTATTTTCTCTTATTAATGAAGATAAACTATTAGTTAAATCACTATAAATTCTTCCGTTTTCATTTACATTAGAATAGAATGTACCAAAATTATTAAGAGTTAATTTATAGTAATATGTTCCTGTAGGAGTATTAATTCCTACTGGAAGGCCATCAACAATATCGTAATTTTTTATTTCATGTTCTGGGGTTTCTTCAATTTTAATATCACCATCATCATGACCGCTATAATATACTCTTTCAGTTTTATATGTTCCTTTTGAAGATGCTATCTTATGAACATAATCAACTTTTGTAATCTTATGTAAAGAATTAGTCATATTTGTTCCAATTCGAATTTCACTATCAATACCAGTATCAAGATCCTCATCAGGTACCATCCAATGATATTCATCAGCATAATCTAATGTTGTACTTCCTTGACATTGTTCGTATTCATTATCAATATTACCATCACAATACCAAGTAGATTCATGTGTATCATCATCAACATCCTTAATTGATGTATTTTCAGAACATGTTACTTTGCCACCTGATGTATCAGCACATTTTTCTGCCTCAACTAAAGCATCAGGACTATACATAAAGTCACAATTCATTCCATGTTCACAAGAAATACCTTGAACTGAACTAATCCATCTTGTTGTCGAAATACCAGGTTCTGGTTCTTCATAACTATATTGAATATCTGGATTATATCTATAAATCATATCCCAGAATGCAACTTCACCATAAGCCTGTGATTTATCAGTTTGTTTACTTGCATAATCATGGTCAGCAGCACACGAATTATATTTATCAACTATCTGACGTAAGTCCTCAAGTAAAGTTTTAAGTGTTTGTTTTGCACCTTGTGCAGCACTTTCAAAATCACCCTTTTGATCCTCCCAATCTTTTTGAGCTGTTTTTTCTATTTTACATTCACCAGATGTTGAACAAGAATTTCCAGAAGAGGAACAAGTTTTTTCATTTTTAAATTTTCCAAATTCTTTAGGGTTTTTTGTACCGTTAGAAACTTCAATAACCCATTTATCTTCCTGTTCAGTAATTGTTGCATATTTATATTTATCACTATGAATAACGTTATAGATATAATCATAAGGTCTTGATTCAGATGAGTTACATCCAGTGAATGTGCCATTTTTATCATGTGAAGGAGTACAAGTTTCTTGAGAACATATCATTGGATCAGCTTGTGTCCATTGATATTGTTTATAATTTTCATAATTCTCTAACCATTCATTATATGTGTCAAGTATTTCTTTTTGTTTTTTAACAATATCTTCTGTATATTTTTTATAATTTAATTTAGTTGTGTAGCAATCTTGTTGTCCTTTTAGAGAAACACTAATTTGGAAATATCTTCCTGATTCAGTACTTTTCTTATAAGGAACACCAAATATATAATCTTCTTTACATTTTACTTCACAATAATCATTATCTGAAACCATTTGAGCATATTCATCATCTTTTAATTTATACTCATTTCCGGCTTTATCTTTACTATTTTTAGAAAGTAAACATTTCTTAATATTATATTTACCACTTTCAGCATTATAAGCCTCTCTAAATTCATATTCAACATTACCTGTTTCTTCATCGGGTTCTAATCCATCTTCACAAATATTAGGAAGTGTTGAAGTTGGATCACAAGTAGTTTCATCACATAAACTTGTGTCTAATTCAAATTCATCTTGAATAGGTTCACCCTCTGAAGCTATAAAGAATCTTTGCTGACCTGTTGTGTTTCCTGCTGCATATAGTACAGCACCTCCATCTTCATTAGAATATTCATACTTAAATTTAATTTTTACTTCACAGTCTTCTTCTTCACTATCATCATCTGTAGCTTCTTGTGAATCATCACTTGAAGGACGTGATACTAAAAATCCTACATAAATTGTTCCATTTCTTTCCTCAAGTAACTTTGATAAGTCAGCACCTTCAGAAATAGATTCCCAACCATCTTCAGTATTTATAAATTCTTTTGAAGCACCAAGAAGTTTTACTTCAGTAGCTTCATTTTGTTTTTCAACCTCAAATCCTAAATATTTAAAATATTCAGAGTCAGAACTTGTGTCTGTAATATTTTTTATATCAATTTTAACAGATACTATCTTCTTTATAACTCCATCTGCTTTTTCTGGTTCAGTTGCGGGTCCTTTTTCAACTTTGCTTTCGCCAGTTTCACTATTAAACTTTTCATTAGCATAATTCATTGCATCAATTAAAAGTTGTTTAATTCCATCAAAACCACCACAACTTACAGATGCACCACTACCAGAACCAGAGCCACCGGAACCACCTGGATTAGAATTATCATCGCCAGGTTTGGAAGAACTAGTTATTAATTGAAAACAGTTATTTCCAATTTTTGTACAAGTAATTCCTTTACCATTATTAACCATTGTTTTGCATTCTTTTTCCGAATATTGATTTTTAGCCTTAATACATTTTGTAACCAATTTATAACACTTAGAAAAAAGTGAAACTTTTTGACATTCTGTTCCTTGACCATCATTTACCCTAGAATTACACTCATTTAAAGTATATTCACCTTTTTTTGCATTACATGAAGAACTAGAACCTCCACTAGAACCTTTTCTTTCTAATTTATAACAAATGCTACCAGACTTTTTTGTACACACCCAATCATGATATTGTTCTTGTGAATTTTTTTGATTTGCTTTATATTCACAATCCTTATATGCTAAATCGTTTTGTTCTCCACTACAGGATGATGCAATTTTACAACCAGTTGTCGCAGATCTTTCATTTCCACAATATATACCCTGAGCCTCATTAGGAACGCATTCTTCGCATTTTGCACCATTAAGCTGATACCATTTTCCATCTCTTTTTTTGCACTTTAATCCAGCATTATCAGAACATTCAGCTGCTGTATTAAAAGAACAAGTATCAACTTTTTTACAGCCAAATTTTTCAGTTGATTTAAATCTTTCTCCAGTATAACATTCAAACACTTTATCTTTTATTGTTGGGCAATTATCTGTTGATGAAGTTGAAGGTATATAACAATTATTTGAATCTAAATGGCAACCTTTGCCTGTTGCATCAGCACATTGTGCAGCGGTAGTATATTTACATTTACCTTCTAACAAATTATATTTTTCAAATCCTAAAAGAGCTAAACTTTTACCACCTTCATCAGTATTTTCGTCATTATCACTATTTTTCTTGCTAGTATTTGATAAAAACTCAGTTAATGTTGAATTAAATGTTGAATCTGATTTCATACAATTAACTGCTGCATCGATTTTTGCTAAATAATCTGCTGTTCCAGTATGAGACCAATTAAGCATACCTTTTGATACAAGAAGTCTTATTGCTAAATGTATTTGTTCTTTATCAGCACCATTTTTCATTAAATAAAGAACAGCTAAATCACCTTTAAGTTTTGGCATCATTCTATTTACAACGTAAGATGCACCTTGACCTGCAGCTTTACCTCTATCCATACAATATGCGTCATAAGTTTTTCCTCCACCAGTAACTGTATGAAGTTGATATTGTTCATTAAAACCATATGATGGTGAATGAGTTTGTGAAGCACCTGGTGTTAAGGTAAACTGATCACCAACATTAAGGGCTTCTACATTAACCATTATACATAATAATAAAAATATAAATATTGATTTAATTACTTTTTTCATATTATATCCTTTCTTCTTTTTACTCGAAGGAATACAACTACTCCTCCAACAACAAGTATCGTACATCCAGCCCCTATAAATACTTCTTTATGTTCTTTTATAAAATCTCCTAATTTTTGAAAAAAGTTTTTATTTTTTTCTATTTCATCTTGTTTCTTTTTATCTTCATATTCTTGAAATTTATCCATAAAATCCGTTATTTCCATGTTTTCAAAAGTAACATACTTTTCACAAAGATAAAATTCTGGATTATCTTGGCAAAAACCAAAATCATAGAATTCGTTATATCTTGGAGTTGTCAAATAAAATGTTCTTATTTTTTTCTTTGGACATGTTGTTTCAGTTGAGGGATAAACATCAAATGTAAAAGTATGTGCCTCCATAATATCATTTAAGTCAAAACTTACAACCCCATCTTTAACATCTGAATAACTGAAAGATTTATTGAAGTTTTTACTTTTAACATTAATTGTAAAGTCTTTACTTAAATTTAAAATAGATATTTTAAAATAATTATATCCTTCACACCCTCCTTGTCCATCATTACAAGAAAAAGATGAATCAAACTCTCCTATTTGCTCCTCGTAAATTGCCTTTATTGTGGCAGCCTCACTATTAAGTTTAGCTTGCGTTTCATAACCACACTCCGCATGAACATTTTTTACCAGTAATACCATAACTAGTAAAACAAAAATTTTCTTTACTTTTTGGCAGTTCGGTTCTATACTGATTGCGGCGTTTACGCTGTTTTACCATTTATAGTCGTTATAGAGGAGGATTTTTGCAATGAATAAGGATCTGACGGTGGGCAAGCCGTCACAGGTATTGTGGCAATTCTGTCTGCCCATGTTTGGCAGCATCATTTTCCAGCAGCTGTACAACATCGCCGACAGTCTGGTGGCGGGCAAGTTCATCGGTGAGAACGCACTGGCTGCGGTGGGCAACAGCTACGAGATCACCCTGATCTTCATCGCCTTTGCCTTTGGCTGCAACATTGGCTGCTCGGTCATCGTGTCCCGCTACTTTGGCGCAAAGGAATACCGCGAGATGAAGACCTCGGTCTACACCTCCCTCATCGGCTCTGCCGTGCTGTGCGCCGTGCTGATGGGCATTGGTCTGCTGGGCTGCGACGCCCTGCTGGAGCTCATCAACACCCCGGAGGAGATCCTTGCAGATTCCGCGCTGTATCTGGACATCTACGTTCTGGGTCTGCCCTTCATGTTCTTCTACAACATTGCCACCGGCATCTTCTCTGCTCTTGGCGACAGCAAAACCCCCTTCTACTTCCTTGCAGTCTCTTCTTTGTCCAACATCGGCGTGGACATCCTGTTCGTGGCCGGTTTCAAGATGGGCATTGCCGGTGTGGCATGGGCTACCTTCCTGTGTCAGGGTGTCAGCTGCGTGCTGGCCATGGTGGTGGTGTTCCGCCGCATCCGCGCCTTCCACACCGAGGGTCATGTGCAGCTGTTCTCGTGGAATATGCTGGGCAAGGTGGCCGTGGTGGCTATACCCAGCATCCTGCAGCAGAGCTTTGTCTCGGTGGGCAACATCATCCTGCAGAGCATCATCAACACCTTTGGTGCCAGCGTCATTGCAGGCTACTCTGCCGCCGTCAAGCTGAACAACATGGTCATCACCTCCTTTACCACCCTGGGCAACGGCATCTCCAACTACACCTCCCAGAACATGGGTGCCGGCAAGATGGACCGCGTGAAGGAGGGCTTTGGCGCGGGCCGCAATCTGGTGTGGCTGCTGTGCGTGCCGCTGGTGGTGCTGTACTTCTTCTTTGGCCGCTTTTTGCTGCTGCTGTTCATGAACGATCCGCAGGGCCCTGCCATTGACACCGGTATGCTGTTTTTGCGCATCCTTTCTCCCTTCTACTTTGTGGTGTCGGTCAAGCTGGTGGCAGACGGCATCCTGCGCGGCTGCGGCCTGATGGTGCGGTTCATGATTGCCACCTTCACCGACCTGATTTTGCGCGTGGGCATTGCTGCCGTGCTCAGCGCCACCGCGCTGGGCTCTACCGGCATCTGGATGGCATGGCCTGTGGGCTGGTGCATCGGTACGGCGCTTTCCATGGTGTTCTACGTCACCGCCATCCGCAAGGCACTGGCAGAGCCGCTGGCTGTTGCCGAGGCCGAGGGACAGGCCGCCGAAGTCCGCGCCGAGGCCGAATTTGCCGCCGACGCCGAGATGGAAACCCTGTAACCATTTTGCAACCCGTGAATCCATTTCATTTCACAGATAAACAAAATGAACAATTTGAAATAGTGCACAAAATCGCGCTTTAATTTTTGTATAAAGTATCAACAAAGCCGAGAAAATGCGCCCAAAAGTATGGACGGTTTGTGAATTGCGGATTTGAACCCAGATAGCTATAATAACAGATAAGAACAGGAGCAAGGCCACTTTAGAGGGGAAGGGCCTTGCTTCCGTTTTTATCAATTTACTTTATAGAACACTCCGAAGGAGGAGATTTTTATGAAAAAGATGATCACTCGTCGTCAGTTCATGGCTGCTGCCGGTGTTGTTGCCGCAGCAAGCGCTCTGACTGCCTGCGGCGGTTCTTCCGCAAGCACGGCCGCTTCTTCTGCTGCCGGTTCTACCGCCGGTTCCGCTGCTGCCTCCGGCAGCACCATCAAGGTGGGTGTTCTGGGCCCCATGACCGGCGATGTTTCCGTTTACGGTCTGGCTGTTATCAACGGCGCAAGCCTGTACATGAAGCAGGTCAATGCCGATGGCGGTGTCAACGGCAAGCAGCTGGAGATCATCACCATGGACGAGCAGGGCGATGCTACGCAGGCTGTTACCTGCTTTACCAAGATGTGCGATCAGGGCATCACCGCTCTGGTGGGCGACGTCACCACCACCCCGACTCTGGCTGTCGTGGCCGAGAGTCAGGATTACAATATGCCCATGGTCACTGCTTCTGCGACCGCTGAGGCTGTCACCTACGATGCCGAGACCGACACCGTGAATGCCAACGTGTTCCGTGCAACCTTCACCGACCCGTTCCAGGGCATCAAGATGGCTGACTACGCTTACAAGAAGCTGGGCTACACCAAGGCAGCCGTTATCTTCCTGAAGGGCGCTGACTACAACGAGGGTCTGGCCGAGAACTTCGTGACCGAGTTCGAGAGCCTGGGCGGCACCGTCGTCGATCAGGAGAGCTACTCCGAGGGCGATGTGGACTTCAAGACCCAGCTGACCACCATTCTGGGCAAGGGTCCCGAGGTGGTGTTCTGCCCCAACTACTATCAGGACGTGGGTCAGATCCTTGCGCAGGCCGAGAGCGTTGGCCTGAACGTTCCCTTCCTGGGCGGCGACGGCTGGGATGGTCTGGAGGGCTACGCTACTGCCGACCAGCTGAAGGATGCTTACTTCTGCGCAAACTACGCAAAGGGCTCCAACCCCGACTTTGAGAACGCCTACAAGGCTGAGTACGGCGAGGAGTACCCCAACGGCTTTGCACCTCTGGGCTACGATGCAGCCATGACCGTTGTGTACGGCATCAAGGCAGCTGAGGAGCAGGGTCTCGAGGCTGGCTCTGACGAGTACAAGCAGGCCGTTATCGACGCCATTGCCGGCGGCACCATCGAGGGCATCACCGGCACCTTTACCTTCGACGAGCACCACAACCCCGTCAAGCAGACCGCTATCCTGTGCTTCGACGGCGCAACCCCCGTGCTGAAGGAAATGTTCTGATCCGCGCCGTTCCATCCACCGGTGATGGAGCCGCCCGCACAGAGCAAACCCCATGATTTTCTGGAGAACGCCGGAACAGCTTTTTTCTGGTCAGGCGTTCTCCGTTTTTTATATCAAAAAGTGTAAACGCCGCAAAGAAAGGAAGTATCCAACCATGACAGTGTTCTTTAGCCAGCTGATCAACGGCTTGTCCCTTGGCAGCATCTATGCACTGATCGCACTGGGCTACAGCATGGTGTACGGCATTATCCTGCTGCTGAACTTTGCCCACGGCGATGTCATCATGGTGGGTGCATACATGTCGTGGTTCGTCATGAACCAGCTGGGTCTTGGCCCGGTCACCGCTGTGTGCGCCACCATCATCACCTGTACGCTGCTGGGCGTGGTGATCGAAAAAATCGCCTACACCCCCCTGCGCAGCGCACCCCGCATCTCGCTGCTGATCACCGCCATTGGTGTCTCCTTCTTTCTGGAGTACACGGCAGAACTGATCCTCGGCTCGGGTGCAAAGGTGATCCCCGCCTACTACACCAACCAGACCTTCCATCTGGGCAAGGTGCCGCTGGGTCTTACCTCCATCATCACGCTGGTGGTCACCGTGCTGTCCATGCTGGTGCTCACCTTTCTGGTGCAAAAGACGAAGCTTGGCAAGGCCATGCGCGCCGTTTCGGAGGATATGGATGCTGCCCGCCTGATGGGCATCAACGTCAACAGCACCATTTCCTTTACCTTTGCCGTGGGCTCGGCGCTGGCGGGCATCGGCAGCGTGCTGTACTGCTGCTCCTACCCGCAGGCTACCCCCACCATGGGCTCCATGCTGGGTCTGAAAGCCTTCGTTGCCGCCGTGCTGGGCGGCATCGGTTCCATTCCGGGTGCCATGATCGGCGGCATTGCCATCGGCCTGTGCGAGTGCTTTGTTTCCGCCATCGGCCTTTCCGCTTGGAAGGACGCTGTTACGTTTGCAATTCTGATCATCGTGCTGCTGGTCAAGCCCACGGGCTTCCTTGGCCGCAAGGTGCAGGAAAAGGTGTAAGGGGGCATAACGATGAAAACCAACCGTAAAACCATCAAAATGCCCGTGCGTTACCTGATGAACGCTGTGCTGGTGGCGCTGCTGTTCGTGGGGCTTTCCTTCCTCACCCAGAATGTGCTGTCCACCTACCAGAACAAGGTGCTGCTGACCGTGGGCATCAACATCATTCTGGCTGTCTCGCTGAACGTTGCCACCGGTTATCTGGGGCAGCTGCCGCTGGGTCACGCCGGTTTTATGGCCGTGGGTGCCTACACCTGCGCGCTGTTTACGAAGTATTCCAACCTGCCCAAGGGCGTTGCCTTTGTTATCGGTCTGGTGCTGGCATGGATCATGGCCGGGCTGTTCGGGGTGCTCATCGGCATCCCCGCCCTGCGCCTGACCGGCGACTATCTGGCCATCCTGACACTGGGCTTTGGCGAGATCATCCGCATCACCTTGAACAACATTGATGATGTGCTGGGCTTCAAGCTGTTCTACGGCGCAAAGGGCCTGAAGAACATCCCCAAGTACTCCAACTACTGGAATGTGTTCCTGTGCGTGGTCATCACCTGCTTCCTCATCCACGCCATGATGAAGAGCCGCCACGGCCGTGCCGTGCTGGCCATCCGCGACAACGAGATCGCCGCCGAAAGCTGCGGCATCCAGACTACTTATTATAAGGTCATGGCCTTTGCCTTCTCTGCGGCCTTCGCCGGTCTGGCCGGCGGCCTGTACGCCTGCTATCTGGGTGTCCTCGACCCCTCCACCTTCGGCTTCATGAAGTCCATCGAAATTCTGGTCATGGTGGTTCTGGGCGGCATGGGCTCCATGCTGGGCTCCATCCTGTCCGCTACCGTGCTGACCATCCTGCCCGAGGCCACCCGCAGCTTCGAGAGCTACCGCATGGTGGTCTACTCGCTGGTGCTGGTGCTGATGATGATCTTCCGCCCGGGCGGACTGCTGGGCAGCTACGATTTCTCCCTGAGCCGCATCGTGGAAAAGGCCATGAACGGCGAACTGTTCCGCAAACATACCGAAAAGGAGGCCGCTGACCATGAGTGAGTTCAAGACCAGACTGCACAGTGTTCCCTCCGGCGGTTTTCTGACCGATCGCGACAAGGACAAAAAGCCCATTCTGGACGTGCGTGAGCTGGGCATCGACTTCGGCGGTCTGACCGCCGTGGACGGCTTCAACCTGATGATCGGCCGCAACGAGATCACCGGTCTGATCGGCCCCAACGGTGCCGGTAAGACTACGGTGTTCAACCTGCTCACCAACGTCTACCAGCCCACCCGCGGCTCCATCCTGATCGATGGGATGCCCACCGCCGGGAAAAAGACCTATCAGGTCAACCGCATGGGCGTGGCGCGTACCTTCCAGAACATCCGCTTGTTCAAGGAGCTGAGCGTCATCGACAACATCAAGGTGGGTCTGCACGAGTCCATGAAGTATAATCTGGCTTCCTCCCTGCTGCGGATGCCGAACTACTGGAAAGAGGAAAAAAAGTGCACCGAGCGTGCGCTGGAGCTGCTGGACATCTTCCACATGGCAGACCTTGCCAACGCACAAGCCGGCAGCCTGCCCTACGGCGCACAGCGGCGGCTGGAGATCCTGCGGGCGCTGGCGTCCAACCCGTGCCTGCTGCTGCTGGACGAACCGGCGGCGGGCATGAACCCGTCGGAAACGGCGGAGCTGATGGAGAACATCCGCAAGATACGGGATACGTTCCAGATCGCGGTGCTGCTCATCGAGCATGATATGAATCTGGTGATGAACATCTGCGAGGGCATCTGCGTGCTGAACTTCGGACACATCATCGCCAAGGGCACGCCGGCGGATATTCAGGCCGACCCGGCGGTCATCGAGGCGTATCTGGGCAGGAAAAAGGAGGCGAGCGCATGAGCACCGTGCTGCAGGTGGAGAACATCAACGTGTACTACGGCAGCATCCACGCGGTGAAGGACGTGTCCTTCCATGTGGAGCAGGGTGAGGTGGTGACACTGATCGGCGCTAACGGCGCGGGCAAGTCCACCACCCTGAACACCGTGGCGGGTCTGCTGCGCAGCCGGACGGGCAGCGTGCGCTTCATGGACGAGGAGCTGCGCCATGTGCCCAGTCACAGACTGGTGGGGCGCGGTATGGCCCTCGTGCCGGAGGGACGGCGTATTTTCCAGCACATGACGGTGCAGGAAAATCTGGACATGGGAGGCTACTGCCGCAGTGGGGACGTGAGTGCCGACATTGAGAGCGTGTTTGCGCGCTTTCCAAGGCTGAGAGAGCGGCGGAAGCAGGTGGCCGGTACGTTGTCCGGCGGCGAGCAGCAGATGCGGGCCATGGGTCGGGCATTGATGAGCCATCCCAAGCTGCTGATGCTGGACGAGCCGTCCATGGGCCTTGCCCCGCTGCTGGTGGAGCAGATCTTCGACATCATCCGCCAGATCCACGCCGACGGTACCACGATCCTTCTGGTGGAGCAGAACGCGCAGATGGCGCTGCAGGTCGCAAACCGCGCCTACGTCCTTGAGACCGGCAAGATCACCCTCGCCGGCTCCGGCAAAGAGCTTCTGGAAAGCGACTCCATCAAAAAAGCCTATCTGGGCGGTTGATTTTCAAAGCATACAAACAGACAGTACGCAGTTTCCGCTGTGTACTGTCTGTTTTTCGATATCCATTGTGTTTCCAGGAATCTATGCTATAATAAAGCAGGGTCAAAAACGATCCAAATGCAAAACAGAAAGGGTGGTTTTTTATGAAAATGAAACGTGTATGGAGGGTTCACGCTTCCTAACCCTCCGAATAAAATTTTGGAGGAAACAAAATG
>ENA-OPXC01001432-OPXC01001432.1-human-gut-metagenome-genome-assembly--contig:-NODE-1432-length-16635-cov-3.601025_pt1 | contig 16635 bp, 10 predicted proteins | sample MGYA00241512_ERZ502016 | MGnify/ENA primary metagenome ERZ502016 (study PRJEB25962, sample SAMEA2043043) | human gut metagenome | biome: human gut; feature: human-associated habitat; material: faeces...
GCCCCTGCCGGAGTCCAGAGGCAGAGCCTCTGGCGTCTCCCCTTTTACCCCAGTTCCTTCACCCGGTGGCAGGCGACGAAGTGACCCTTCTCGACTTCGTTGAAGGGCGGCATCGACTGCGCGCAGACTTCGGTGGCGTAGGGGCAGCGCGTGCGGAACGGACAGCCCGACGGCGCGTTCAGGGGGCTTGGAATGTCGCCGGAGAGGACAATGCGCTTGTTCGCGCGCGCAGCCTTCGGGTCAGGCAGAGGAACGGCGGACAAAAGCGACTTGGAGTACGGGTGCAGCGGGTGATTGTAGATTTCCTCCGCCGACGCCAGCTCCACCATCTTACCCAGATACATCACGGCGATTCTGTCCGAAATGTGCCGCACAACCAGCAGGTCATGCGCAATGAACAGGTACGTCAGCCCCAGCCGATCCTGCAAATCATCAAACATGTTGATGACCTGCGCCTGAATCGACACGTCCAGCGCCGACACCGGCTCGTCGCAGACGATGAATTCCGGATTCACCGCCAGCGCGCGGGCAATGCCGATGCGCTGCCGCTGACCGCCGGAAAACTCGTGCGCGTAACGCGAGGCGTGTTCGCTGTTCAGCCCGACATAGCCCAGCAGCTGCAAAATGCGCTCCTCCCGCTCCTTCTTGGAGGAATACAGGTGGTGCACATCCAGCGGTTCGCCCACGATGTCCGACACGGTCATGCGCGGGTTCAGCGAGGAGTACGGATCTTGGAACACCATCGTCGCCTTCGTGCGGAACTTCTGCAAGTCCGCTTTCGTCTTGACGGGCTTGCCATCGTAAATGATTTCGCCCGCCGTCGGCTTGTACAATTGGAGGATGGTGCGCCCAACAGTCGTCTTGCCGCAGCCGGATTCGCCCACCAGACCGAGCGTTTCGCCCTTGTTGATGGTGAAGGACACATCATCGACCGCCTTCAGCGGCTTGGTGCGGAAGAAGCCCATGTTGATGTCAAAGTATTCTTTCAGTCCTTTGACTTCCAGCAGCGGCTGGTGCATCTGCGCTTCAGACACAGGGCACTCCTCCTTCCTCCGTGATGCTGCCGTCCTCCACGCCCTTCTTGACGTTCATCCAGCAGGTTGCCATATGGTCGTCATTGATGAGCATCCGAACCGGCTTCTCTTTCAGGCAAATCTTCATCGCCGCCTCGCAGCGGGGCGCGAACGGGCAGCCCTTGGGCATGTTCAGCAGGTCAATCGGCGTACCGGTAATCGGCTGCAGGCGCTGTCCGTTGTTCTCCGCCGTCGGGATGGAGCGCATCAAGCCCTTTGTGTACTCGTGGCGCGGGTTGTAGAAGATTTCATCCGCCGTACCCTGTTCGCAGATAGACCCGGCGTACATGACGATGACCTCGTCGCACATCTGGGCGACAACGCCCAAGTCGTGCGTAATCATGATAATCGCCATGCCCATCTTCTTCTGCAGGTCGCGCATCAAATCAAGAATCTGCGCCTGAATTGTCACGTCCAGCGCGGTCGTCGGCTCGTCGGCAATCAGGATGTCCGGCTCGCACGCCAGCGCCATAGCAATCATCACGCGCTGCCGCATACCGCCCGACAACTCGAACGGGTACTGCTTCATGCGCTTTTCCGGCTCGTTGACGTTGACCAGCTTCAGCATCTCCACCGCGCGTTCGCGCGCCTGATGGCGGTTGCGGTCGGTGTGCAGCAAAATCGCTTCCATCAGCTGCCGGCCGATGGTGTAGGTCGGGTTCAGGGACGTCATCGGGTCCTGGAAGATAATCGAGATGCGGTTGCCGCGCACGGAGCGCAGCAGCTTCTCGTCCGCGCCGACCAGCTCCTGCCCGTCGAATTTCACGCTGCCGCTGACGATTTTGCCCGTCGGCGCAAGAATCTGCATGACGGAATACGCCGTGACGCTCTTACCTGAGCCGCTTTCGCCCACGATGCCCAGCACCTTGCCGTGGTCAAGGCGGAACGAAACGCCATCCACCGCCTTGACTTCGCCCGCGTCGGTGAAGAAGGATGTATGCAGGTCATTGACTTCCAGCAATGCCATTTTGTCCAGCTCCTTTCATCACGCATTCAGCTTCGGGTCAAATGCGTCGCGCAGGCCGTCGCCGAACAGGTTCAGGCTCAGCACGATGAGGCAGATGACCACGGCGGGGATAATCAAGCGATAGGTGTAGGAATAGATGCCGTTGAGCGCGTCAGAAGCCAGCGAACCCAGCGAGGGCATCGGCGCGTTGACGCCCAGCCCCAGGAAGGACAGGAAGCTTTCGGTGAAAATCGCGTTCGGAATTTGCAGCGCGGTCGAAATAATCACGACGCTGATGCAGTTCGGCAGAAGGTGCTTGCGGATAATCCACCGCGCCTTCGCGCCCGTCGCCTGCGCCGACAGCACGTACTCCTGCTCGCGGAGGGACAGAATCTGACCGCGAATCAGGCGCGCCATGCCCACCCAATAGAGCAGACCAAAGACGATGAACATGCTGATGATGTTCGAGCCGATTTTCTCTAAGATGGTGCCTTCCACATGCAGCACCTGCCCCAGCACGACCGACAGCAGGATGATGACCAGCATATCTGGCAATGAGTAGATAATATCGACGATTCGCATGATGAACAAGTCCACCCTGCCGCCGAAGTATCCTGCGACTGCGCCAATCATCATGCCAATCACCAGCACGATGATGCTGGCGAAGAATCCGACGGCGAGAGAAATGCGTGTCCCGTAGACGACGCGGATGAAGTAGTCGCGTCCGTGCGCGTCCGTGCCGAAGATGTGCGGGAAAACAGATTCCCCTTTGTCGATTTTCTTCAGTTCCGTCTTGCCGTACTGGAACGGCGCGAGGTTGTTGTAGCTGTTGTCCATCGGGCGACCCTTCGTCTGTCCCAGCATCTGGTCATACGAATACGGCCAGAACATCGGGATGATGATGGAGGACAGCGTAATCAGCACAATCAGAATCAGGCTGATGGTCGCAACCTTGTTTTTCAGCAGGCGCTTCACGCCGTCGCGGAAAAAGGTCGAGGACGGCCGCATCCGGGAGATGACTTCCTTTTCCTCCGCCGTCGCGGGCATGAAGGAATCCACATCCAGATGCAGGCTAAAGGGCTTTTTCTTGTTCATCATCATGGTGCAGATGCCTCCTTATTCGTAATCAATGCGCGGATCAGCCACCTTGTAGAGCAGGTCGCTGATCAGATTCATAATCACGATTAAAGAGGCGAGGAAAATGGTCGTCCCCATAATCATGGTGTAGTCGCGGTTGGTGATGCTGGATACGAACTGGCGGCCGATACCCGGCACGGCGAAAATCTGCTCGACGACCATCGAACCGGTGACGATGAACGCCAGCATCGGGCCGAAATAGGTGATAACCGGAATCAGCGAGTTCTTCAGCGCGTGACCGAAGATAATTTTCTTGCCCGAAACGCCCTTGGCGCGCGCGGTGCGGATATAATCCTGCCCCAGCACGTCGAGCATGGAGGAGCGCGTCAGGCGCGTGATATAGCTCATCGGGTAGAGCGCAAGGGTGATGATCGGGAGGATCAGCCCTTCGGCCGTCGCGCCGTTCGCGGGTACCCAGCCTAACTTGACTGAGAACACTATCAGCAGGAACGACCCCATAATGAACGACGGCATGGACACGAACGCGGTCGTAATCACCATGATAATCTTATCCAGCACGGTGTTGCGCCGCAGCGCCGCCAGCGCGCCGAGGACGATGCCGGCAATCGCCGCGCTGAACGCCGCAATCAGACCAAGCTTCGCGGAGGTCTTCATGCCATCCAGAATAATGTCAATGACCTGACGGCCGCGCTGCTTCAGGCTCGGCCCGAAGTCCAGCTTCGTCACTACGTCGCGCAGATATGTCACATACTGTTCGCCCAGCGGCTTGTCCAGTCCGTACTTGGCCTCCAGCGCCGCCTGCGCTTCCGCGGAAATTGCCTTTTCACTTGCGAACGGTCCACCCGGAATCGAGTGCATCACGAAGAACGTCACCGTGATGACAATCCAGATGGTCAGCAGCGCCAGCAGCACGCGCTTGAGGATATAAAACAGCATCTTGGAATTCATCCGCTCCACCTTCCCGGCAGGGGCGCTGCCGCGTCTGCCTGCGTTTCTTGTTCATCGACACGCAAAACCAACCGGTTTCACCGCGTCGATGCTTTATTATGCAACACTGTATGGAGAAAATCAAGTGTTTTGTTGCACAAACTGTGTTTTTTTTATGTTTTTCTCGTGTATTTTGAATATTTTCGTCCAAGTTGTTGCATTTATCAAGTTTTTCTGCAAGTCCCTGTTCATTTTTGCGCACAAAAAATGCAGGACGCTCATTCGTCCTGCATCATGGTAACGAAGTGAATTACTCCGCTGCCGCCAAGCTGCCGAAGATCTCCAGCGGCATGTTTTCCAGCGCGTCGCCCACTTCCTTGCTGGCGACCTGGAACGTCACAGCGAGAACCGTCTCGTCATCAAGGAAGGTGTACAGCGCCAGCACGGTGTCGCCGGGGGTGTACATCAGGCAATAGTTTTCGTTGACATACAGCTCAGCGAGCATTTCTTCCGTCGCGCCCGCGTCCTGAATGCCTTGCAGCAGCGTTTCAAAGCTCATCGCGGACAGCTGCGCCGTAATGCTGACCGTCTGGTCGGCGTTGACGGCGAAGAGCAGGATGCTCTCGGCGTTTTCCGTGCCTGCGGGGACTTCCTGAACCGCCCAGTCCGCCGGAATCTGCATCGTCAGACCCGTTTCACCCAGCGTAACCGTCTGCGCCTCGAAGCTGACATTCATTTCAACTGCCGGCACTTCCGCTTCTTCCTCCGCGAACGCAAAGGCAGTGCAGCACATCATGAGCGCCATCAGGAGAGCAAGGAGTTTCTTCATATTTGTTTCCGTCCTTTCATTTCCAGCATGATTCGGCTGATTTCTTTCCATATTAAACAGCCACATCTGGTAACGTTTATAGTACCAGATGCAAGCCGCTTTTGCAATACGCTTTCGCGCAGGAAAACGGTTGATTCGCGCGGATTTGGGATTTCAGAATGAAGCAGCTTCCATTTTCATTCGGAAAATGCGAGTGAAGTAACTTTTATTTACTTTTCAATTCTCACCAAAACAAACAGTTGATTCTTTCCGTAAAAGCGGACTTTGCTTCCCTCCCCCTTCACAAAAAGCGGGGCACCGCGAGAGCTTTCGCCCCCGCAGCACCCCGCCATCCGCGGATGCGCAATTCCGCATTGTCCCTTACTTCTTCGTCCAGTCCTGCTTTTCGCCGATGCCGTAGTTTGCCGGCAGCACGTCGTCATCAACCAGCACGAAGCCCAAATCCGCCGTGTAGGTCGTACTGGCGGAGGTCACCTGCACCGGGTTCGATTCGCCGTTTTCGCCCAGAATCGACGCAATCAGCGGAATATCCGTGCGCATACGCGTCGGCACAACTTCCGTCGGGTAGATGGGCTTGAGCGTGTACACGCCGGGATACAGGTTCTCGAAAGTGTAGTAGCCGTACGCATCGGTCGTCGTTTCCGCGACGAGCTGGTCGTTGCGCCACAGCTCGATGCGCATGTCGCCCAGACCGAGTTCGCCCGCGTCCTGCAGGCCGTTGCCGTTCAGGTCAAGCCAGCAGAAGTCACCCAGCGTGCCCGGCTGCACCGCGCCAATATTCTGTTCCAGCTGATGCTGGCTCATGCGCAGGACAATCAGGTCGCTCTCTCCCTCGCGGGCGGTGTAGGTCGTCATCACGCTGATGTTCTGCCCGTCCTTGAGGCGCGTGTCGTCCTTTTCTACGACGACGTAGCCGTTCGGGAGCGTCACACGCAGACGGTAGTTCCCCGGCATCAAGCCGTCAAAGCGGTAGATGCCGTCCTCGCCCGTCGTCGCGGTTTGCAGTTCGCTGCCCTTTTCGTCCAGCAGGATAACCTCCGCGCCGGACAGGGGCGCAATCTCGCCCGCGTTGTCGCACCAGACCATGCCGCCGATGCTTGTGTCAATCTTCAAGCCCAGCATCGGAGCAGTATAGTTGTTGTTTTCGCTAATTTCAATTTCGGTCATGACGAGCTGACTGCCCTCGGTGGTGAAGGTGCTGTCGCCCAGACGCGCCGCCTGCGTACCTTCCTTGAGGTCGTAGGCAAGGCTGTACACGCCGGGGGCAATGCCGTCGATGGCGAACCGCCCATCTGCATCGGTCTGCACCTGCGCAAACACCGCGCCGGTTTCATCCAGCAGGGTCAGCGTCTCGTTTTCCGGGGTGATTTCGCCCGCGTCCATGCGCCCGTTGTCATTCTCATCCACCCAAACCTGACCGGACATCTTCGACGGAATCACGCCGCCAAGCGCCTGATTCAGCCATTCCTCGCCCAGCCCGATTTCGATGCTCACCTGCTGCTCGTTCAGCCCGTGCATCAGCGGCAGGGTCACATTGCCGTCCAGCTTGGAGAGCACCATGCTCTCCGGGAAGCGCAGGGTCAGCGTGTAGGCGTCCGGCCGCAGCCCGGTGAAGCTGTACGCGCCCGTCGCATCGGTGAGGACGGTCTGCTCCGTCAAATCCTCGCGGGAGGGGGTCAGAATCAGCGTCACGCCGGCAAGCGCCGCTTCGTCTGCATCCTGCGCGCCGTTGCCGTTGTGATCGGCAAACACCATGCCTTCAATGTCGCCCAAAGCCAGTGCGCCGCACAGGGGCGCGGTGACTTCTTCGCCCACGCCGATGGTAAAGGAATCCGTCGTGCCGTCGGAATCCGGCGCAATGGTGTTGCCGCCGTCCGCCAGGGGAGCAAACACGCCGTCGCCCGGCAGCTCGTAGCGCAGGCGGTACGTTCCGGGCAGCACCGCGTCAAACAGGAAGCTGCCATCCGCGCCGATGGTGCGGGTCGCCACGTCACCGGTTTCGTCCATCAGGTGGACCACCGCGCCGAGCAAGCCGCCTTCATCCGCGTCGCGCAGGCCATTGTCGTTCTTGTCGGCAAACACCACGCCGGACACATGTCCGGGGGTAATCATGCCGATATCAAGCCCCGTCAAATCCGCGCCCATTGTCAGCGCCACCGGTTCGCTTTCGCCCGCGCCGCCGGAGAGGTTGCGGAGGATATTGCCGTCGCCCGTGCGCGTGAACGCCAAGCCGCGGTTCGCGGTCGCGCTCACGGTGTACTGCCCCGGCGCAAGGTCATCGAAGGTATACACGCCGCTGCGGTTCGTTTTCGCCGTGCGGGTATTGCCGTTTTCATCCGTCAGGGTGACGGTGAAGTTGTTGACCATCTTTTCCGCGTCCATCCGGCTGCCGGAGAAGTCGTCATCCAGATACACCGTGCCGGAGATGCTGCCGTAAGTAATCGCGCCGATGGCCATCGTCATCTCGCTGTCATTCTCCAGCACCACGTCGGAAATCGTGTACTCGCGGCGGTCAGTGCCGGGCGCGAACAGGTTGCCGTACTCGCCATCGCCCGCAATGGTGTACACATAGCCCTGCGGAATCGTCGCTTTGACGCGGAACGTGCTGCCGCGGATGTTGGCGAAGGTGAAGCGCCCGTTCTCGTCGGAGACGGTGTTCAGCAGCTCCTTGCCGATGGCCTGACGGTACAGGACGACCTTCACGCCTTCCAGCGTCTTTTCGCCCTCGTCGTACACGCCGTTGTTGTTTTCATCCAGGAAGCAGATGCCGTTGATGTCAGAGCCCTTCATCACGCCAAGGAGGACTTCCTCCAAATCACCGCGTTCAAGAATCACCTGATCCGTTTCAGAGCGCTTGAATTCGCTGGTGATGATGGAGCGGCGATTACCGCCCGTCTGGCTGTAGCGCGCAAACACCAAGCCGTCCGGCAGGCTGTATTCGACATTGTATGTGCCGTAGCGCATTTGACCGATGTAGAATTTGCCGTCCTCGCCGCTCTCGGTTTCGTACACCAAGCCGTTTTTCACGCCGACGGCGCGGATTTTGATGCCCGCTTGACCGGGTTCACCGTCCTGATACACGCCGTCGTCGTTTTCATCCAGCCATACAAGACCCTGCAGCGCCGCCATCGTCATCACGCCGACGCCCACGTCGGTCACAGAACCGGCTTCGAGGGTCAGCGGCACGCTGCTTTGCACTTGTTCGGTCGTTTCATCCATGATGGACATGTTCGCGCTGACATTTTTGCCGTGCACACCATGGCCGAAGCCCGCGGGCAGCTCGCTGCGCAGGACGTACGTCCCCGCCGGCACAGCCAGCGACACTTCGCCGTTCTTGTCCGTTTCGCCGGATGCCACAACAACCTCCACGCCGTTGACTTCGGTGATGAGGCTCATCGTCGCGCCGGACACGCCTTCCTCGTACTTCCCGCGTGAACCGTTGTTATCGTTGTCGCGGAAAGCGTGGATGGTCAGCGCCGCCGGATTCGCCGCCTTCGCGGTCACAGTCGCGGGTTCGTCGCTAATGACGAGCGCACCGTTGGCAAGGGTCACACCCGCGTCATAGCGGACAACGTACGTCCCGTATTCGAGGAACTCCGCCTGCCAAGCGCCGTTTTCATCCGTCACCGCTTCCGCCGCGACTTCGCCCGCCTGATTGACCAGCTGCACCTGCACGCCGCTCATCGGCTGACCGTCCAGCCCCAGCACCACGCCGGAAGCGTCGCCGGTGGCATGGTTCGCCAGCGCCGGCAGCACAACGGTTTCGCCCGCGCCGATTTCCACCAGAATGCTCGCCATCACGCCCGTATCGGTCGTGCTGAGCGTCCAGCCCTCGGTGTCATACAGGCCGCGCGGCAGGGCTGCCGTAATCTGATAAGTATCAGGATACAGGTCGTTCAGCGCAAACGCGCCGCTGACCGTCATCTGTTCGCTCATCCGCTGGCCGGAAATCGTCACTTCCGCCGGGGCAGACAGGTCGTCGATGCTGCCGGTCATGCCGCCGCTGAGCGTCAGATCCAGTTCATAACGGCTGGTCTGCATCGCCTGAATGTTCACCAGCCACTGTGCCTGACCCTTCTGCAGGTTCGGCCAGCCGTTCACGCCCGTCAGCAGCGTGCCTTCCGGCAGCGTCACCGTGACGGCGTATGTCCCGTGGAAGAGGTCGGCTTCCTGCACCGTCTCGCCATCGGTCAGGTAACCCGTGCGGGTCGTTTTGCCGTCCTCGCTGACAATCTGGTACGCCACTGCCGCGTTCACGCCGCGCATGAGCATCGTCAGCGTGCCATCCACGGGTTCAGGGGTGGGGGGCGGCGTAGGCGTGGGCGTCGGGCTCGGCGTGGGCGTCGGGCTCGGGGTCGGGGTAGCCGTCGGGGTTGGCGTCGGCGCTTCCGTGGGTTTCTCCGTCGGTTCCTCCGTCGGATTCTCGGTCGGCGCTTCCGTCGGCGCTTCGGTTGGCGCTTCCGTCGGCGCGTCTGTCGGAATCTCCATCGGAGCAGGTCCTACCAGAACGGATTGGCTGTCGCGCCCAAGCAGCACGCCCACGCCCACCATAATCAGCACCAGCAGCGCCGCAATGCCAATCATCAGCCGCTTTTGATGCTGGCTCGGCGCGGGCGCGGGGGCATTCTTGCCGTATAGCCCGTCAAAGAACTCCTCCATCGTCTGATAGCGGCTCTTCACCTGCACCGCCATGCCCTTGAGCAGCGCCGCTTCCTGCGCGTGGGAAATGTCCTTCACGCCCAGCGCGGAGGGCGGCACAAGCGGGTCATTATCCAGCCGGTCGGTGGCGGGCGGCGGCGTAACCCCGGTAATCAGCTTGTAAATTGTCGCCGCCATCGAGTAAACATCGGAGTACGGGCCGTCCTCGCCGGTGCTGGAATACATTTCCACAGGCGAATAGCCCGCGCGAATCATCAGCACGCGCGTTTTCTTCTCGCGGTCGCTCTCCATCGCCGAGCCGAAGTCAATCAGCTTTACTTTGCCATCCTTGGTAAGCATCAGGTTTTCCGGGCTGATGTCGCGGTGCCACGTTGACGCGCGGTGCAGCTCCTCCAAGGTCAAAATCGGCGTGCGGAGGAGTTTCAGCGTTTCGGTGAAGGTCAGCTTGCCGCCGTGCAGCTCCGCGTACGCGCCCAGATTGATGCCGGAGATGTACTCCATGATGATATACGCCGTTCCGTTTTCCAAAAAGCAGTTTTTGACAGACACAACGCCGACGTTGTTGTCGAATTTGGCGACCTTCTGCGCCTCGCGGAAGAAGCTGCTGCGCCCCTGCAGGAAGGATTCTTCATCCTTCCCCGCGAACACGCTGACCGTGTGCTGTCCCTGATCGCGAATGACGACGCCGGAGGGAAAATATTCCTTAATCGCAACCGGAATATGCAGGAACATATCCCAGCCGATGTAAGTGATGCCGAAGCCGCCCTCGCCCAGCGCACACCCCACCAGATACTGCCCCTTGAGGATGGTGTGGGGCTGAAGATGATGCTTCTCCGGCACAAAGTCCTTCTCGCTGAATCCGCACGCCGGGCAAGTCTCCTGCTGCGAATCCTTCTGGCCCATGCACCGCATACACCGATTCTGATCGTCCATGATACCGCTCCCCCTTGTCCGCCTCTGTTTTGAAGTACCTTGATTATAACACAGGCGCTATGCTTCGTTTTCCAAACCTTTCTCATGTGACCGATTGATTTTGCTGATTTTCCGCGCCTTTTGCGGCTGTTCCACGGCGGCGGGAGCAGCGTGTGTTTCGCCGTGCGGAGGAGCGCGCAGGGATTAGTTGTCGCTAACTGCCGGTCAGGCGGAGGCACGCGCGGGCAGGCAAAAATCCGCCGATTTCGGAAAATTTCGTTCGCCGTCCGGCTTGTGCTTACGCGGTGCGGGTGGTATCATCAAGGTTAGTATCTTCTAACCACCAGATGAAGGGGGATTTCCTATGAATTTGATGCGATTTCAGCGGGACTGCCCGAGAGAGAGACGGGGCGACACAAAACATGCTGCCGCGCTGAATGACGGCGCTGTGCGTTTGGATGCCGGAGAACGCGGTCAGGACTCGTCAGCATCCTCTTCCACATACCCTGTCGCCACGCCCTCATACGCATTCGTCGCCGGGTCGGAGGATTTGCGCGCCTGCACCGTCAGGCAAGTGCCCGTGAAGTGCAGCAGCATGTCCACGCCGCAGGGGGCATCGTCGATGATTTGGCAGCGGACGCGCAGCAGATTCCCGTTTTCATCCGCCGACACCCAGCCGCCGGAGGATAGCATTGTGCGCCCCCACGCGTGCGCCGAGCGCCCCGTCTCCGGGTCTGACCACTGCTGCGCGCGGGATTCGTCCCACCCGTGGTGATTCAGCCGCGTTTTCGGCTCATAGGTGTGTTCATACGCCAATTGCAGCTGTTTCGCCGCATCGCGGATACCCGCGTCGCGGATACCCGCATCGTCCTCCATCATCAGGCAGTATTCCACATAGAACGGCGCGGACATGTGCAGCCCATCCAGCCACATTTGGTAGGGGTAGCACTTTTTGTGCCAGAATCCCCCGTCGGATGTGCGCGGCTGACGGCGCAGCTGGTCGCGCAGCACGTCTGCCGCCCGCAGGTACTTTTTATCCCCCGTCGCCTTGTAGAGATACAGCAGCTGCCGCCCGTTGCAAATGTAGTCCAGATTGAACTCATCCAGCGTGTAGTCGCGAATCGCGCCGCTTTCATCCGTCACGAACGTGTCCATCGCGTCCTTGATGTAATCGAAATACTTCTTTTCGCCCGTCATGGCGTACAGCGCCTCCATGCCGCGCCACGCCACGCCGTAGTCATAGCTCCAGCGGCTGGTCAGCAGGCCATAACGCTTCATCAGGCAATCCGCCATTTTCGCGGCGGATTTCGGCAGAAACTCCTTCATTGCGCTTCCTCCAACAATGTCAAGGCAATCTGCGCCATCCGCACCGCGCCGGTGTCGCTCAGGTGCGTGTTGTCCTGCACGCCGTCGGGGTAGTTCAGGTGATGCTCCTGCCAGTTGAACAGCACCTTCGAGCCCTCGCTGCCCAGCGCCGTCAGCAGCTTTTCGCTCGCGCGCTCCATGTCCAGCAGCCGCACGCCGCGGTAATCCGCCAAATCGCGCATCACCGCCGGATATTCCCCGTGCGTGTGCTGCAATTTGCCGTTCTCGTCAAACCGCCGCCGCGCGATGGGCGTCAGCAGAATCGGCTCTGCGCCCTGCCGCCGCGCCGCGTCGATGTACATGCCCAGATACTCCGGATAGGTGACATGCGCATCCGTCGCGCGGTCGACATCCGGCTTCTCGTCGTTGTGCCCGAACTGGATGAACAGCTTGTCGCCCTTGCGCAGGCACAGCTCCACAAAATTCAGCCGCTTTTCCGCCACGAACGACTTGCTGGAGCGCCCGCAGACCGCGCAGTTCTCCACAAACACGTTTTCCGGAACCAAGCGTTTCAGTGCCTGTCCCCAGCCCGTCATCGGCGCGGCATTTGCCGGATAATCCGCCATCGTCGAGTCGCCGCAGAGGAACCACGTCGGCGTGCGGTGCTGCGGATGCCAGTTGTCGTATCCGCCAATCACCTCGCGAATGGTGTACGCCGCCGCGTCCGCCTCGGTCATGCGCTTCTGCTTGGGATGGCGGGTGGACTGGTCTGCGCGCGCGCCGGTCGTGCCGTACTCCGCGTACCGCTCGGTGACGGGTGCGCCGCCCTGCCAGTCCTGAAACCCCTGCGGACTGACATGCTCGTCCATCTCGCAGTGCAGGAACACGGTGCGCGCAAAGGCACGCCACGGGCGGCCCAGATACGCCTGACCCGGCGCGCACTCGCCCGTCAATTTGCAATTGTGGAACACCAGCCCGTACGGCGACTGCTCCGGGGTATTCGCCGCCGTGTACAGCCCGCCGCGCTTGTTCATGAACAGCGTGCAGCGCTCAAACCAGCAGCGGTACGGCCCGAAGATGAAGTCCACGTCGCCCTGAATATAGCAGTCCTCAAAATACTGGCGGTTCAGCGTCAGCGGGCAGTCCCCTACGGACGTGACCCCCTCCGGAATCAGCCGCGGCAGAGCATCCCGCGACACTTTCGGCATCGTCGGGCCGCAGAACAGCGTGTCCTGATGCGCAATCATCCGCACATTCCGCCACACGCCGCGGTCGCCCGCCGCATACACCGCCACCGCCTGCCCGACCAGCGAACCGTCGCCCGCGTCGTTGCGGATGGTCAGGTTCTCCACCTCCACGTTATTCCCCGTGACCAGAAACGTGTAGCTGAGGAACGTGCCCTTCTCCTTTCCGTCCGCGTCCAAATCCTTGGCACAGCCGGAGTTGGTGATGACGGTGCGGTCGCGCGCTTCGCCGATGATGCGGATGTTGTCCTTGTTCACAATCACCTTTTCGTGGTACTCGTCCATCCGCAGCAGGAGGATGGTGGGCATCCGGCTGCTCATGGGCACGGCATCAATCGCCGCTTGAAGGGAGGTGAAATCCCCCGAACCGTCCTTGGCAATGATATACATCGTTATTCTCCTATCATTCCATGTTTTTTCATACTATTTTCAAATGAAAAGGCGCAAGCAGATGGCGCAGGTGAATTTGAAAATAGTATTAGCATATCCGCCGTCATTTTCGCGAAAAACTCCGCCCCGGCGCGCTGGGTATGTGTGTCGTCCTTCGACCCGTCGGGATAGGCGGGGTACAGCCCCGGTTCAACGTTCATGTACAGCGGATACGTCGCTTCCTCGCCCATTTGGCGGAATTTTGCCATGCTCTCCGCCGTCACATCCAGAAGATGGATGTTGCGCTTCTTCGCCAAGCGGCGGATGGCATCGGGATACGCCCCGTGCGCGTCCACGAGCTGGCCATCCCGCCAGTATATCGGCGCGGAATCGGCGTGACGAGCACCGGGATTGCGCCGTGCAGCCGCGCCGTATCCACATAAATCTCCAGATTCGCCGAGAAAGACGTGTTCGGGTCGGTATGCCGCCAGACCAAATCGCTGGTGTCGTTGTGGGTGAACTGGATGAGCAGCAAATCGCCGGGCTGGATGGTGCGCTCAATGTCCGTCAAGCGCCCTTCCGCCAGAAAAGACTTGGTGCTGCGGCCGCCAACGGCTTTGTTGACGACGTTCACGTTCGGCAGGTAGTCGCCGAGCAGCTGACCCCAGCCGGTGATAGGTGCGTTTTCGGGCGGGTAGGTGGCGGCGGTGGAGTCGCCGCAAATGTAGATGGTCATTTTCTTTCTCCTGATGATGGTGTCTGGTTGCAGAAGTTTTGCTTTCTGCATTGTAGATTTTTTGTGTTGCACAGGGGTTTCGCTCCTGCGGGAGCGATGAGGAGGCATGAAAACAGACGAACGTCTGCGGTCGCCCCCTTGCCCCCTTCGCAGTGCGCACTCTCATAATTGATGGTTATTGTTGTTTTTTTCTTTGGATACAGCGATTATTCCGCCGTGATGTGCAGCACCTGCCCTGCTTCATGCGGGAAGCTCCTGCCGTCGGAGAGAATCAGCGTGCCGCGGAACGACGCGGTGATCTCCGCCTGATACTCCGCGCCGTCCCATGCAATATCCACCGTGTAGCCGCCGCGCGCGCGGATGCCGACGGCTTCGCCCTTCTGCCACTGCGCCGGGACGGCAGGCAGCAGGCGCAGGAAGCCCTCGTGGCTCTGCACCAGCATTTCCGCCATTGCCGCCGTCGCGCCGAAGTTGCCGTCAATCTGGAACGGCGGGTGATTGTCCAGCAGGTTCGGCAGCGTCGAGCGCTCCAGCAGCAGGCGGATGTTCTCCCCCGCCTTCGCGCCGTCGAGCAAGCGCGCCCACAGGCACAGAATCCACGCGCGACTCCACCCGGTGTGGCCGCCGCCGCAGGACAGCCGCTTTTCCAGCGTCGCGCGGGCAGCCGCGAACCATTCCGGCGTATCCGGCGTAATCTGCCGACCGGGATACAGCGCGAACAGGTGGCTGATGTGCCGATGCCCCGGACAGGCGTCCTCGCAGTCCCGCAGCCACTCCTTGATGCGGCCGCCTTCCACCTGCACGGGGTCAAGTTTCTGCTTGAAGGCGGTGTAGCGCGCCGTATCCGCCCCCAGCACCGCGCCGCATTCCTCGATGGCGGACATCAGTGCGTGGAGAATCTGCCCGTCCATCGCCGCCGCGTCGGTCAGCGTCCCGCTTTCGCCCGACGGGGTGATATACACGTTCTCCGGCGAGGACGACGGACTGACGGTATACATGCCATCCTCTCGCAGAATCGCGGTGTCGAGGAAGAAATCCGCCGCGCCGGTCATCAGGTCGTAGTTCGCGCGCAGGAAATCCGCATCCAGCGTGTAGCGGTAGTGCTCCGCGATGTGCAGGCACAGCCACGCCGCGCCCATCGGCCAGTATGTCGCGGGGCAGTAGGTGTCCTGCGGCGCACAGTCGCCCCACAGGTCGGTGTTGTGGTGCGCCACCCAGCCGTTCGCGCCGTACATGCCCAGCGCCACCTGCGCCCCGTGCGGCTGCATCCGGCGCAAGTGGTCGAAAAGCGGCAGGTGCATCTCGGACAGGTTGCACACCTCCGCGCACCAGTAGTTCATTTCCGTGTTGATGTTGATGGTGTACTTGCCGTCCCACGCCGGGTGGAAATCGTCGTTCCAAATGCCCTGCAGATTCGCCGGCAGCGTGCCGGGACGCGAGCATCCCGCGAGCAGATAGCGCCCGAAGGCAAAATACAATTCCTCCAAGCCGTTATCTGCATTGCCTTGCGCATAGCGGGCAAGGCGCTGGTCGGTCGGCAGATTGTCCAGCGCATCCTCCCCGTGCAGGGCGAGCGTGCACCGCGCCATCACTGCCCGGTGCTCCGCTACATGCGCCGCCTTCACCGCCGCGTAGCCATCCGCCGTCGCCGTCTCCAGCCGGGACAGGCACGCCGCGCGCAAATCCGCAAAGCGGTAGGAGGTCGCCGACGCAAGGTAGATATCCGCCGTTTCGCCGATGTGCAGCGTATTGCCGATGACGTGCACGCCCTCGCCCACCGCGCGGCACATTGCCATATACTGTACGCCCCCGTCGCCCGCCTGCCCGCTCAGCAGGATGGTATGCTCATCCACCTTGTCGATGCGGTTGACATACGCGCCGCGCCGGAGCAGAACGCGGCTGGAGAAGCCCTCGTGGTGCATCGCAAACACCTGATGCGGCACAGACAGGAAGCACTCGCGGCGGATTTGCTTCTCCTTGCGGACATACGACACCTGATGCACGCCGTCCGTAATATCCAGCGCCCGCCGATAACCGCTGACGGGGCGCTCGTGGCGCGACATGTCCTGCCCGCGCAGATTGCGCATTCCGTGCAGTCCTTCGGGCGTTTCGCCGTCCAGCTGCTGGAGAATCAGGTCGCAAAGCACCTCGTAGTGGCGCTCGCCGTCGGGCGTGGCGGTCAGCGCTTCCTCGGCAAGCTGCTGCGCTTCGGCGATTCTGTCCGCCTTGAGCAGCTGGCGCACCACGGGCAGGTACTTTTTCGCATCGGGATTCACGCGGTCGCGGAAGCCGCCGTACCAGCAGGAATCCTCGTTCAGGCTGATTCGCTCCAGCACCGTGCCGCCGAAAACCATTGCGCCCATGCGACCGTTGCCCAGCGGCAGGGCGATGTTCCAGTCCTTGGCGGGGGCATCGTACCACAATTGATATTGCTTCATCATCGTGTTCCTCGCATCAGGTATTTCTGATATGAGCAGATTGATTTTTATTCTCGCAGGGTGATCTCGCCGGTCTCGCTTTGCAGTGTGATGGGGGTG
>ENA-OPXC01001438-OPXC01001438.1-human-gut-metagenome-genome-assembly--contig:-NODE-1438-length-16606-cov-2.157392_pt1 | contig 16606 bp, 10 predicted proteins | sample MGYA00241512_ERZ502016 | MGnify/ENA primary metagenome ERZ502016 (study PRJEB25962, sample SAMEA2043043) | human gut metagenome | biome: human gut; feature: human-associated habitat; material: faeces...
CCAGCCACACCCACGGTGATGTTCTTCAGGTTGTCCTTGATGGCGTCCTTGATGCTCTGCATCAGTTCGTCATGGTTGATGGCGACCTTGCCCTGGAATTCGGCCACCTGACGGCGCAGACCGCCCATGTCGGTCTTCATGGTCTTGATGGTGTCTTCCAGCTTGTCGCACTTCTTCTGCAGTTCTTCAGCCTTGCCCTGATAGGGGGCCAGGGTCTCCACCTGCTGGCGCAGGGTGGCGATGTGGGCGGACGGGAGGTCATGCGGGCCCACCCGGAGCTGGTGCATACCATCCCTGCGCCCCCGCAGGAGCATTTTGATATCGATACCGTGGCGGACCTGGCCGCAGCACAGCAAAAATAACCGAGAAGGAGCAGCCGGCGGGCTGTTCCTTTTTTCTGCGCCGTACCCGCTATCATGCAAAAACACCCCCGTCCTTGCGGACGGGGGGCTTTTGTGTAAAACACGATGAGAAATGGAGCTGTCTTATTTGGTAGAGTTCATCCCTTAGATGATCTCCAATCCCTTAGCTCTAAAAGGATTTTCATTCAGTTACTCTGAATTAGTCCTCTTTGAACTCATAGTCCTTGCCGGGCAGGATAGCGTTCAGGATGATACCGAACACAGCAGCGCAGGCCAGACCACCGAATGCAACACTACCGATGACGATGTTCTTATGGTTGAAGCCCAGACCGGATACCAGAATGATAGCGGTGATCAGAACGTTACGCATATTAACATAGTCAACCTGGTTCTCAACGATGGTACGGATACCGGTAGCAGCGATCATGCCGTACAGTACGAAGGAGATACCGCCGATGATGGCAGCAGGGATGGAGTTGATGACTGCCTCAAACTTGGGAGACAGGGAGAGGATGATAGCCATGACAGCAGCAATACGCATTACGAAGGGGTCGAATACGCGGGTCAGGGCTACTACGCCGGTGTTCTCGGAGTAGGTGGTGTTGGCAGGGCCGCCGAGCAGACCAGCCAGGGAGGTACCGATACCGTCGCCCAGCAGGGTGCGGGTCAGACCGGGATCAGCAATGAAGTTCTTGCCGCAGGTAGCGCCGATAGCCATAACGTCGCCAACGTGCTCAACCATTGCAGCAACGGCAACCGCCAGACCGGCAACGATAGCGTCAGCATTGAACTTGGGCAGATGGAAGTTGGGAAGACCAACCCAGTTAGCAGAACCAACAGCGCTGAAATCAACAGCACCCATGATGATGGCAACGATGTAGGAAACGATCAGGGAGATAAGAACGGGGATGATCTTGATCATGCCCTTGCCCCAGGTGTTGCAGATGATGATCACGAGAATCGGAACAATGCCCAGCATCCAGTTGGTGAACAGGTTGTCAATAGCGGAGCCGGCGAGGTTAATACCGATGAGGATGATCAGCGGGCCGCAGACCGCAGGGGGGAACAGCTTCATAACTCTCTTGGTACCCAGAACCTTGATCAGGATAGCGAGAATTACATACAGACCGCCAGCAGCAACTACGCCGCCGGTCGCATACTCTTTGCCGTACTGGGGGATAATAGCCTGATACATACCCAGGAAAGCAAAGGAGGAACCCAGGAATACGGGAACCTTGCCCTTGGTGATGAAGTGGAACCACAGGGTCGCAATACCAGCGCAGAACAGGGTAACGGAAGCGGAAAGGCCCACAATACCCTCGCCATAGCTGTTGGTCAGAACGGGAACCAGAATGGTAGCGCCGAACATGGCGAAGCACTGCTGCAGGCCCATGATAATGGACTTGCCCCAGCCGAGTTCCTTACGAGCATCATAAATACCGGTAATTTTAGTACTCATTAAATTTGCCTCCTCAATGATTTGGATTCTCCATTTCTCTTGGTCTATCGAACCTCTGCATCAAGACCGAGTGCGCCCATTTATGTACTTACACATCGGCACGGATTTCTTGCGAAATCTCTTTAATGCAGCATCCTTATTATATCTTGTGTTCATAAAAAATTCAATCTCTCGCCCCCCACTTTTCCGTATTCCACAATTTACAGTTTTTGATGTTGTGCATTTTGCCATCACCCATTGGAGAAACTCCCCAATATCTCCCCTATCATTTTCAATTATATTTGGAATGTTATAAACATATTCCTATTGAGATATGTTAAATATGTCCTAAAATATGCTGCTATTTTCTCCATTTTTGCACCCTTTGCAATAAACTTGTTCGATAATTCGGTCCTTGAGGGATATTTTATGCTGTTAAGATTATGTTAATACACCACAAAGACATAGAAACAGGCACCCACCACAGAGGGCAGGTGCCTGCATTTTTAGTGCCTATTGCGCGCGCTTTTGGATAGAATTACTTCTTCTCAGCAGCGGCTTTTTCCTGCAGGGCCTTCAGCATGCGCTCGGGAGTGATGGGCATCTCGGTGAAGCGGCAGCCGGTCGCATTGTAGATCGCGTTGGCGATGGCGGGGGCGCCGGGAACCATTGCAGGCTCGCCGATACCACGGGCGCCATAGGGGCCGGTCTCCTCGGGATGCTCAACGCCCATGGCGATGAAGGTCTCGGGGGCATTATCGATGGTGGGGATCTTGTAGTCCACGAAGGACTTATTGAGGACTTTACCATCCTTGAGCTTCAGCTCCTCGAACAGTACAGTACCCAGAGCCTGCATCATACCGCCCTCTACCTGAGCCTTATACAGCTCGGGGTTGACGATGTGACCGGGGTCGCAGCTCTCTACCATCTTCTTTACTTCGATGATACCGGTCTCGGTATCGACCTCAACCTCGGCGCCGGCCACAGCGGTGGTCCAGAACGCGGCGGGCTTGGGGGAATAACCGGTAGCGGGATCATAGTTGATGTTATTGGGCAGGGTAAAGGTGCCTACGCCGATGGCGGGACCGCCGTAACCGGAGCCGTCCTCAAACGCCAGACCCAGTGCCAGATCGGACATGGGCATACGGCTTTCGGGGTGGTTGCGGTTGATGATCCAGCCATCCTCAAGGTACAGCTCGCGCTTGATGTAGCCCAGCTTGATCTGAGCCAGATCCAAAAGCTTCTCCTTCAGATCCTCGGCAGCCAGCTTGATCGCATTACCGGCGCAGTAGGTGATACGGGAGGCAACGGTCTGCCACTCATAGGGGGTATGGTCGGTATCGCCGGTGCGGATGGTAAACTTGGAGGGATCGCAGCACAGAACCTCGGCGGCGATCTGGGTCAGAGCAGTATCGGAGCCCTGGCCGATATCGTGACCGGAGGTCATCAGGAAGAAGGTGCCGTCCTCATTCATACGAATGATGGCAGCGGAGCCTGCGTTGGTGGGCTGAGAGGGGGACTTCCAGCCGCCGGCAATGCCCTTGCCGCGTACCTTGTGGGGGCCGGAGGGCGCATCGCAGGGCTTATCGTACTCGATCGCCTCGGCGACCTGATCCAGGGCCTCCAGGAAGCCGCAGGATTTCATGATCTCGCCGGTACCGGTGGACTTGCCGGGGGCCAAACCGTTGACACGGCGGATCTCGATGGGATCCATGCCGATCTCCTTGGCAACCTCATCGATGTTCTGCTCGATACCGAAGTGGATCTCGCACATACCGAAACCACGGTAGGGGCCGCCTACGGGGTTGTTGGTGTAAACGCAGTAAGCGTCGGTCTTAACATTGTCGAACTCATAAGGGCCGGTGGAAGCAAAGCCGGAGGCCTTAACGATGTTTACGCCGTACTCGGTGTAGGCGCCGCCATCCCAGTAGAAGTCGTTCTGAACCGCCAGGAACTTACCGTCGCTCTTACGAACTGCGGTCTTGATCTTGGTGTACAGACCCTGACGAACATAGGAGTTGACAAACTCTTCCTCACGGGTGTATTCCATCATAACGGGACGGCCCTTGCTGTGCATGGCCAGAGGAATGATGATACCTTCGATGGTGGTACCGGCCTTGGCGCCGAAGCCGCCGCCCACATAGGGGGAGATGATACGCATCTTGTTCAGCGGGATATCAAAGGAGGCAGACAGCGCCTGACGAACCGCATACGGGGACTGGCAGGAAGCCCAAACAGTGCACTTACCGTCTGGCTCGTACTGGGCTACTGCAATGTGGTTCTCGATGGGGGTATGCTGAACATGGGGAACATGGTACTCATGCTCGGTGATGTAGTACTCGTCAGGATGCTCCTCGGCATACTTGAAGGCCGCATCGGCATCGCCCTTACGGATGATGTGATGGTGGGAGATGTTGGTATGAGCCTGCGGGTGGAAGATGGGAACTACTTTATATGTATGCAGCTCGGGATGGATGAGGATGGCATCCTTGGCCATACCCTCCATGGGGTTATTGATAACGGGCAGGGGCTCGTACTCGACCTTGACCAGCTCGCAGGCGGCCTCGGCGATCTCCGGGGTCTCGGCTGCAACGGCAACAACGGGCTCACCGCAGAACTTAACGGTATTGACTGCCAGGAAGTTTTTATCCTCCAGGTACAGACCGCCGCGCTTGGTGTAGTAGTCGCCGGTGATTACATCATGTACGCCCTTCAGTGCCTTGGCGGCGGAAACATCGATGCTCAGGATCTTGGCATGGGCATAGGGGCTCTTTACGCACTTGGCATACAGCATACGGGGCCATTTCATATCGCCCACATACTTGGCAGCGCCGGTAACTTTCTTAACGCCGTCTACACGCGGAACACTTACGCCAATATATTTACTCATTATTTGGCACCTCCATTCATGCGCTCGGCAGCGTCCTCGATCGCCTCGATAATTCTCTTGTAGCCGGTGCAGCGGCACAGGTGGCCGCTCAGCAGCTTGCGCAGCTCGTCGTCGCTGTACAGCACGCCGCGATCCAGAATTTCCACCGCCGTCATCAGAAAGCCGGGGATGCAGAAACCGCACTGGATGGCCGTCTCCTCCATGAACGCCTGCTGGATGTCGGACAGCTCGCCGTTGGGGCCCATCAGCCCCTCCAGCGTGGTGATATGCTTTCCCTCTGCCCACACCGCCAGATACAGGCAGGAGTTGAAGCACTCGCCGTCGATGAGCACGTTGCACGCGCCGCACTCGCCCACCTCGCAGCCCTTCTTCACGCTGGTCAGGTGGAAATCGTTGCGGAGCATATCGGTCAGCGATGCACGCACGTCCACCATCTGCTCCACTTCCCTGCCGTTGATGGTGCAGGTCACAAGCTGATACTGTCTCTTGGCCATTACAGCACACCTCCTGCCAGCTTCACGGACTCGATCAGGCACCGCTTGGCGCTCTCCACGGCGATATGGCTGCGGAACGCCTTGCTGGCACGCCACGAATCGCGGGGATTGATGTCCTCCAGCACCTTGCGGCCGAACTCCTCGATATTCTCCAGCGTCACGGCCCTGCCGTTGATGAACGCCTCCGCATTCTCCGCCCGCATGGGCACGGGGCCGGCCACGCCGAAGGCAATACGCACCCGCTCAAACGTCCCGCCGTCGGGGCTGAGCCGGGCGTTGACGGAGGTGCCCAGCGTGGCGATATCCATGGCGTTGCGCATGGCATATTTAATATAGTGTCCCCACGTCCGGTCGTAGGACGTCTTGGGGATGAGGATGGCCGTCTGGATCTCGCCGTCCTCCACCCGCAGATCCACCGTACCCGCCTTGATATAGAAATCCCTGATAGGCACACGGCGCACGCCGTTTTTGCCGGTGATCTCCACGATGGCCTCCCACGCATGGAGCGTGGAGGCGGAGTCGGCGGAGGTCACGCCGTTGCAGGTGTTGCCGCCGATGGTACCGGCGTTGCGGATCTGGGGGCCGCCCACCATGTCCACCGCCTCGCCCAGCACGTTGATATACCGCTGGATGATGGGATCGTTGGTGATGTGGGTAAAGCTGGTGAGGCTGCCGATGCGGATATTCTCCTCGGCGTCGATAGACACGCCCCGCATCTCATCGCACTTCTGAATGGAGATCAGTGCCTTACCGGCGCGCTTACCCTCGCGCATCTGCACCAGCACATCGGTGCCGCCGGCGATGATCTGCGCCTCGGGGTGCTCCAGCCGCAGGCGCACCGCGTCCTGTACGTCCTTGGCCTCGTACAGTGCCAACATATCATACATAGCTCGTCCCTCCTCAGTCCTGAATGAGTCCCTCTTCGCTGAAGCGCTTGAAGAGGATGTGGGCATTCATGGGGTTCTGGTCGATGGCCACGCCGGTGGCGTTGAGAATGGCGTTGCGGATGGCCGGTGCGCCGGAGCAGGCCGGCGGCTCGCCCAGTGCCTTTGTGCCGAAGGCCGATGTCGGCTCAGCGTTTTCAATGAACTGCGCCTCCAGATGGGGGTGGTCCATAATGGTGCTCAGCTTGTAGTCCAGCAAATTGTTGTTCAGCGGCTTACCGTTCTTCTCATCGAACAGCAGCTGCTCGCCCATGCCGTAGCCGATGGCCATGGACATGCCGCCGTGTACCTGCGCCGCGGCCAGCGCCGGGTTGATGAGCTTGCCGCAGTCGTGTACGTTGACGATGTCCCGCAGCGTCACCTTGCACATGGGAATGTCCACCTCGATGTCCACGAAGGTGCAGCCGAAGGAGTAGGCGTTGTTGCGTATGGTGTAGGTGGATTCGGCGGTTATATGCTCGCTGTGTACGGGGTTGTACTGGGCGGTCATGGCCAGCTCGGAAAGGCTCATCAGCACCCGCCCGTCGGGCACGCGCACAATGTTTCCGTTCACTATATCCATGTTTTGTATGGGCTGCCGCGTTACCTCGCAGGCGTATTCCAGTATCTTTTTGCGGAGCAGGTCGCCTGTCTGGCGTATGGAGAAGCCCGCAACGTAGGTCTGGCGGGAGGCGTAGGCGCCGAGGCCGGTGGGGGTTATGTCGGTATCCTGGCAGCTCACCACGTGTACGTCCCGGTAGCTTTTCAGCCCTATCACCTCGGCGGTCATCTGGGCGTATGCGGTGTCCGCGCCCTGGCCTATCTCGGTCTCGCCGCACTGCATGGTGACGGTGCCGTCAAGGTTGAGCTGCATGCGGTTGGAGCTGGTCTCAAGGGATATGGGGTATACGGCGGTGTTGTACCAGAAGGCGGCAAGGCCAATGCCCCGGCGGACAGGGCCGGTATCCTTTGCGTATTCCTGAACCTTTCTGCGGTAGTCTATGGCCTCCGCGCCCTTTTCAAGGCACATGCGGAAGGAATCGTAGTAGTTCTCGTTCTTGGAGAAGCCGTCCACAAAGCCCTTGGGCATTATTACCTTGTCCCTGTAATCCATGGGATCCATGCCCAGCGCCCTTGCGCACTCATCTATGTTGGAATCGTCTGCGAAGGATGCCTGGGGCATGCCGTAGCCCCTCATTGCGCCGGCCGCAGGGCGGTTGGTGAATACGGTGTATGCGTCGCCCTCGAAGTTATCGCAGGGATATATCTGAGGGAATGAGCCCATGGCCTTTGCTACTATGCTGTGTCCGTGGGAGGCGTATGCGCCCTGATTGGAGAAGCACTCCACCTTGCGGGCGGCAAGAGTACCGTCCTTGTGCAGCCATGTTACGATATGGAAGCGTATGGCATGGCGTACCCGGTTGGATACGAAGGTCTCCTCGCGGGCGCAGTCAATGCGGACGCAGCGCCCGCCTACCTGAGTGCAGCACCATGCGCACAGGGGCTCGTAGAGGGCGTCCTGCTTGTTGCCGAAGCCGCCGCCTATGTAGGGCTTTACTATCCTTATATCCGCCCAGGGGCGGCCCAGCGCCTGTCCCACAACGCGGCGGATTATATGGGGTATCTGGGTTGAAGCGACTACGGTAAGCCTGCCGTTCTCCTCGTATGCAAAGCAGCCGTGGTTCTCTATGTGGCAGTGCTGTACGGTGGGCGTCTCATACCAGCCCTCGACCTTGATAAGGCCGGGCTCCTTTATAGCCTCGGCGTAGTTGCCCTTTTGAATGGAGGTGTGCTTGAGTATGTTATTCGGGCAGCTATCGTGGAGCTGTGGGGCGCCGTCCTTCATGGCCTCCTGAACATCGAGCACGAAGGGCAGCTCCTCGTATTCCACCTTCAGGGCGCGGACGCCCTGATTGGCGGCGACCTCATTCTCGGCTATAACCACGGCAACGTCGTCGCCGTAGTAGCGCACGTGGCGGTTAAGCAAAAGCCTGTCCTTAACGTCCTGATGCCCCGGGTCCATGCTCCAGGGATGGCCGGCGGTGGGAAAGGGTATATCCGGCACGTCGAAGCAGGTGAGCACCTTTACGACGCCGGGTATTTTCTCCGCACAGGAGGTATCTATATTCTTTACGAAGCCGTGGGCGATGGTGGAGTGCTTTATGCGCACATACAGCGCGTCGCCCGGCATACGGTCCTCGTAGTATTTGGTGCGGCCGGTCACCTTGTCGAAGGCGTCCACGCGCACTTCACTCCTGCCAACCAGGTGCTCGGCCTGAACGGAATAATTATCCTTATTCATTACTTGTCCTCCTTATCCTTATTCATTACTTGTCCTCCTTATCATTAAAGCTGAGGGATCAAGCTTCTATAAACTTAAAGCTGGCTGAGTCAAACAGTCCCTTATCCGTAAGGCGTATGGCGGGTATAACGGGGAGCGCCAGGAAGGAGAGGGCCACAAGCGGGTCGCTCTTCTTGTCTACGCCAATGTATGCTGCGGCGTCCAGAAGGGCGCGCTGTATCTCAAGCACGCTGTCAACAGGCGCATCAGTCATAAGACCGGCTATGGGAAGGGGCAGGCGGGCCAGGACTATGCCGTGGCTCACCACGCAGAAGCCGCCGCCGCATTCCCTGAGGGACTCGGCCGCAAGCAGCATGTCGTCGTCGTTATCGCCCACCATGACCAGATTGTGTGAATCGTGGGCCACGGTGGAGGCTATGGCGCCGCCGTGAATATTGAAGCCCTGAACTATGCCGAGGCCTATGTTGCCCAGGGCGTGGTGGCGCTCTATAACTGCCAGCTTGTTTAGGCCGTTACCGGATACGAAGTTGCCCTCAGCATCGCGGCAGACGGGCAGGTCCCTGCGCTCTGTGACCAGCTGGCCCTCTATCTGGCATATCACCGGCATTATCTCCTTTGCGGGGAGCCTGAGGCCGTCCTCTGGTATGGGGGCCATGTTCATGCTGGCGTATACCGCCTGGGGTATTATGGGCATGGGGGTGGGCTTGCCGTCATACGGCCTGCCGAAGCGGGTAAATACCTTGAGCACCCTGAAATCCTTCAGATCCTCAAACAGCACCATGTCGCCCTTGTAGCCGGGGGCTATGGCGCCTATATTGCGCAGGCCGTAGGCGCGGGCGGCGTTGTAGCTTGCCATCTTTACCGCCTGTATAGGGTCCATGCCGCACTTTACGGCCATGCGGGCTATGCAGTTTATGTGGCCCTCACGGCGAATGTTCTCGATGTGCTTGTCGTCCGTGCAGAACATCATGTTGTCCGTTGGGAGACCGTGCTTTACTATCTCGGTTATGAGCTCCTCCATGCCGTTGGCGGCGGAGCCCACCCTCAGGAGTATTCTCATGCCGATGCGGAGCTTTTCAAGCACCTCGTCAAAGTTGCTGCACTCGTGATCCGTGGAGGGGCCGGCCACCCTGTAAGCATTCAGTGCGCGGCCGGAAAGCAGCGGCGCGTGGCCGTCTATGGGGCGACCGTCAAAGAGACGGAGCTTATCCATCATGTCCTTTGAGCAGTTTATGGTGGATACGGCGTCCATTACCTCGCCAAGGCCCAGTATGCGGCTCTTGCGCATGAACTGCTCCATATCCTCGGCGGTAAGGGTAGCACCGGAGTTTTCGAAGGGGGTCGCCGGCACACAGGAGGGCATCATGAAAAGCACCCTCAGCGGCAGGTCATCGGACAGCTTGTATATGGCCCGCACGCCCGCCACGCCGCAGACGTTGGCTATCTCGTGAGGGTCGGCGATTATGGTTGTGGTGCCGTGGGGCATTATCACGCGGGAGAAGGAATCCGGTATGACCATGCTGCTCTCTATGTGTACATGGGCGTCTATGAAGCCGGGGCAGAGGTACGCGCCGCCCGCGTCTATCTCTTCCCTGGCGGCGAAGCCCTTGCCCACGCCTATGATGGTATCCTCCGAGAGGGCGACGTCGCCTTCCAGTATTTCGTTTGTAAATACATTAACTACCCTGGCATTCTTTACCACAAGCGTTGCATCGCCCTTAAGGGCCGCAGTGATAAGTTCGGACTGTTTCATCGGTTTCCTCCATTCTTGATTTTAAATGCCGTTGATACGCCAACATGGGCGCCATAGACGCCCGAACAAAAACATTAAGGTTTAAACAAAGTTTGTTAGATAATTGTTTATTGCAGTATAGCACAATCGGGCCTATCAGAAAAGCCCTTTTTTACAGTAAACTATACCATATAAAACAAAAAAATAAATAGGATTTTTTTAAAGTTCGCGTTGCTGTTATTGATTTTTCTTCTTTGGGATGATAATATAAAATCAATAAGAGAGTGTTCATATAATCTCGTGATTTCTATCGGACGGGAGTTTCTACGGGCCACCGCAATGGCCTGCTATGAGCGCCGAGCGTACAGCATACTGTAAAGCCGGGCGCTTTTTGTTTTTTATGAATCAACAGCCTATACCATTTAGGAGGAAAAAGGCAATGCGCATACTCATCAAGAACGGAACCATAGTAAACGCAAATGGCAGGGAGCGTAAGGATATACTCACCGACGGCGACAGGATAATCGCCATAGGCGGCAATCTTGACGCTGCGGGCGCGGAAGTGATAGACGCTGCGGGCTGCTACGTCATGCCCGGCTTCATAGACACCCATACCCACTTTGACCTTGATGTCGGGCTCTGCGTTACGGCGGATAACTTCAGGACGGGCACCCGGGCTGCGGCGCTGGGCGGCACCACCTGTGTGCTGGACTTCGCAACTCAGGACAGGGACGGGACGCTCAGGCAGGCACTTGAGACATGGCACAAAAAGGCCGAGGGCAGCAGCTGCAATTACGGCTTCCATATGGCCATAGCCCGCTGGGACGCCGAGACCGAAAAAGAGATGGACTACATGAGCGACAACGGCGTCACTTCATATAAGATGTACATGGTGTATGACGGCCTCAAGGTGGACGACGGCCAGATATATGCCGCCCTCAAGACCGCCCGCGATCACGGCGCCCTCATAGGCATACACTGCGAGAACTGGGAAGTGCTGCTTCGCCGCATTGAGGAGCTGAAGGAGCAGGGCGAGACCAAACCCTGGGGCCACCCGGTTTCCCGCCCCGCAGAGGTGGAGGCTGAGGCCGTCGCGCGGTATATGCGCATAGCCCAGCTTGCGGGCACCCCTGCGTATGTAGTGCACCTTTCAACCGAGGAGGGCCTTATCGAGGCCCAGCGGGCGAGGGCGAGGGGACAGGAGGTATACCTTGAGACCTGCCCCCAGTACCTGCTTCTCACGGACGACAGATACAGGGATCCCGACGGAGTGAAGTTCATAATGAGCCCGCCTCTCCGCAAGGACGCGGACAGGGAGGCGCTCTGGCAGGGGCTCAAGGAGGGCGCGCTGGACACCATAGGCACGGATCACTGCTCCTTCACCATGAAGCAGAAGATGCTGGGAGGCGGAAAGTTCTTTAAGACCCCCAACGGCGGCGCGGGCGTTCAGCACAGGGGCCAGCTCATATACACCTACGGCGTGTGCGAGGGCAGGCTCACCCTTGAGGATATGGTAAAGTACCTTTCCTACAACCCATCAAGGCTTTTCGGCATGCCGGACCGGGGCGAGATAGCCGAGGAAAAAGCGGCGGATATAGTTATATGGGATCCCTCCGTATCCGGTACCATAACCGATACCAACCACGCCTATAACTGCGACAATTCGGTCTTTGCGGGCTTTGACGTAAAGGGCGCTGCCCGCCACGTTATTATAAACGGCGAGCATATTGTTGAGAACGGCAGCATAAAGCTTGAAGGCAGGGGCAGGTACATAAGCCGTACCGGCTATATGAAGTTAAGATGAAGCGCACCAGGATAGGCTGCGTGCTTATGGCGGCCGGTAACTCCACCCGCTTCGGAGGAAATAAGCTGCTTACGGATTTCTTCGGCAAGACCCTCATAGAGCGGGCCATGGAGGCAATACCCCGAGATAAGCTTTGCCGGGCAGCGGTGGTGAGCCAGTATGACGAGGCGCTGTCCATGGCGCTGGACTTTGACTTTCTGACGGTAAGGAACGACAGGCCGGAGGATGGCGTCAGCCGCACCATACGGCTTGGCCTCGATGCATTGGGCGACGTGGACGCCGCCATGTTCATGGTAGCGGATCAGCCCTGCCTGAGCCGGTGGAGCACGGAGGGCCTTGTGAGCTTTTATTTAAAGGAGCCGGACAAGATAGCCGCCATGGCATACGGCGCCCGCCGGGGAAACCCGGTAATATTCCCCAAGGATATGTTTATAGAACTGCGCGACCTTACAGGCGACACGGGTGGCAGCGCGGTTATATGTAAAAACCAGGATAAGCTCAGGCTTTACCAGGTGGAAGACGAGCTGGAGCTGTTCGATGCGGACAGGGCCTCCGAGCTGGAAAGGCTGAAGCGGGAAAAGGAGAGAACCATATGAACGAGAGGCTGGAGGCCATAAAGGGCAATATAATATACGCCGAGGCGCCGGGTGAGCTTACCGTAATGCCCGATAGCTGGATAGTCACGGAAGGCGGCATTATTCGGGGAATATTCAGCGAGCTACCGGAAAGGTATGCGGCAGCGGAGGCGACGGACTACGGCGATATGATAATCACCCCGTCCTTTACCGACCTGCACCTGCACGCACCCCAGTACCCTATGCTGGGCCTCGGCATGGACCTTGAGCTTCTCGGCTGGCTGAACAAATACGCATTCCCTACGGAGGCCATGTTCAGTGACGCCGGCTACGCCCGCAGGGTATATTCAAAGCTGGCCCATGCTCTTATAGAGAGGGGCACCACGCGGGTATGCATATTCTCAAGCCTGCACAGGGAAGCGACCAATATACTTATGGACGAACTGGAAAAGGCGGGAGTCACCGGCTATGCGGGCAAGGTGAACATGGACCGCAACGGTTCGGAGGAGCTTATAGAGACTACGGAGGAATCTGTGGCCGAAACGAGGCTCTTTATAGAGGAGAATAAAGACAGAAAGCTCATAAAACCCATACTCACCCCGAGATTTACCCCTTCATGCACGAATGAGCTAATGGAGGAGCTTGGGAAAATAGCTGCTGAGTATCCGGATATCCCGGTACAGTCCCACCTTTCCGAAAATACCGACGAGATGAAGTGGGTAAAGGAGCTGCACCCGGACTGCGCCCAGTACTGGGAGACATACGACAAATACGGCCTTTGGAAAAACCGCACGGTGATGGCTCACTGCGTGTATTCAGACGAGCGGGAGCGGGCCGCCATGAAGAAGGCCGGCGTGTGGGCGGTTCATTGCCCCGATTCCAACACCTGCATAGCAAGCGGAATAGCCCCCGTAAGGACAATGCTGAAGGAGGGCGTAAAGGTGGCCATGGGGTCAGACATAGCTGGCGGGGCAAAGCTGTCCATGCTGGACGTGGCAACGGAGGCCATAAGGGTCTCCAAGCTGCGCTGGCTGTTTGGCGGAAAGCGGGACGAGGAGCGGTTTTTGACCGTTGCGGAGGCCTTCTATCTCATCACCGGAGCGGGGCAGGAGTACTTCGGAGCACGACCCGGCTTCTGCATAGGCGACAGGCTCCATGCGGTGGTGTTCGATGACCGTGGGATGGCCGACAATCCCAGGATGAATCTTTCCGAGCGGCTTGAGAGGATAATCTACCTCGGTGAACGGCAGGATATAAAGGCCGTATACAGCGAGGGCATAAGGAGGATATGATGGGGAGCCTGCTTATAAAAAACATACATTCACTTGTGACCTGCAACGGGGAGGACAGGATACTGCGCGGTGCGGACGTGTACTGCGAGGACGGCTTTATCAGGGCTATCGGCCGCGGTATTGACAGTAAAGCGGACATTACTGTCGATGGCAGCCATATGCTTTGCTATCCCGGCCTTGTAAACACACATCATCATCTGTACCAGCAGTTTTCCCGCAACCTCCCCGAAGTGCAGGGCTTTGAGCTGTTTGACTGGCTCAGGTACCTGTACGATATTTGGAAAAATATAGACGAGGAGCTTATAACCCTCTCGTCGCTGACAGGAATGGGAGAGCTGATGAAAAACGGCTGCACCACCTGCTTTGACCACCACTACGTGTTCCCAAGGGACGGCGGGGACCTTATAGCCGCCCAGTTCGAGGCTGCGGGCCTTATAGGAATGCGTATGCATGCCTCCCGGGGCAGCATGGACCTTTCCAAAAAGGATGGCGGCCTGCCTCCGGACAGCGTGGTACAGACCATAGACGAGATAATGAAGGACAGCGTCAGGCTCATAGAAAAGTACCACGATCCTTCAAAGGGCTCAATGCGGCAGATAGCCCTCGCCCCCTGCTCGCCCTTCTCGGTATCGGGAGAGCTGCTCAGGGAAAGCGCCGTGCTCGCGAGACAGTACGGCGTGCGGCTGCACACCCATCTCTGCGAGACTAAGGACGAGGAAAGCTATACCCTCGAAAGATACGGCATGCGGCCTTATGCATATATGGAGTCTCTGGGCTGGACAGGCCCCGACGTATGGTACGCCCATGGCATACACTTCAATTCGGACGAATTGAAGGCGCTGGCGGATACGGGCACAGGCGTAGCCCACTGTCCCATATCCAATATGAAGCTGTCAAGCGGCATAGCCCGCATACCGGAGATGCTGAAGCTGGGAGTTACCGTTGGCCTCGGGGTGGACGGCAGCGCCAGCAACGACGGCAGCAGCCTGCTTGAGGAGATGCGCGTAGCGTACCTGCTGCACAGGCTAAACTCCGGAGCCGCCGCCCCCACAGGCTATGACATACTCAAGATGGCCACTGTGGGCAGCGCAAAGCTCCTTGGCCGGGATGACATAGGCAGCATAGAGGAAGGCAAGTGCGCGGATATGTTCATGATAGACAGCCGCCGCATAGAGCTTGCCGGGGCCTGCTACGACCCGGGCTGCGTGCTTTGCACAGTAGGCGTGCGGGGAGCCGTGGACTATACTATAGTCAACGGCAAAATAACCGTAAAGGAGGGCCGCCTTGTGAGTATAGACGAGGAAAAGCTCTCGGCCGACGCAGATAGGAAGATAAAAGATTATTTAGACAAATAAGCACAGGATAAAATGCCCGGCGGCGAGCCGGGCATTACTATAACATAAAAACAATAACCCATGCCTGTCTATACGGCTTTTTGATATACGTATATGCCGGATACCGCATCGTACTCGGCAAAAATAGGCAGTTGTTGACGATTATTTAAAAAAATATTCAAAATTTCGTTACTGTGCTATTGTTCACGTTGTGATAGAATGATACAATAATGTAGAATTTGCACCCGTATGTGCACCTATGCGTAGGCATAACAGTCTGAGCGATAGCTTCGCTTGTGGAGGATATACTTTAAAATGGGATTTTTGGAAAACAGCGATGTAGGCATTGACCTTGGCACTGCGAGCGTCCTTGTCTATGTGCGAGGCAAGGGAATAGTGCTGAGGGAGCCGTCCGTTGTTGCGGTAGAAAAGATAACCGGCAACATACTTGCAGTAGGCGAAGAAGCCCGCCGCATGATAGGCCGCACCCCCGGCAACATAATCGCCATGCGCCCGTTGCGCGACGGCGTAATATCCAACTACGACATAACCGAGCGCCTTTTGAACCACTTCCTCCGCAAGGTAGTGGGCAGAAGGATATTCTTCAAGCCCCGTGTAGTGGTCTGCGTACCCTCCGGGGTTACCGAAGTTGAAAAGCGTTCCGTAATAGACGCCACCGAAGAGGCCGGCGCACGCCATACTTATCTTATTGAGGAGCCTATAGCGGCTGCCATAGGCGCGGGCATAGATATTTCCGCCCCGCGCGGCAGCATGATACTGGATATCGGCGGCGGCACAAGCGACGTGGCAATACTTTCCCTGGGCGGCGCGGTACTGTCCGATTCCATAAAGATCGCGGGCGACAAATTTGACGACGCCATCGTTCGCTATATGAGAAAGAAGCATAATCTCCTTATAGGCGAGCGCACCGCGGAAGAGATAAAGATCCGCATCGGCTCCGCTTACCCGAGAAAGGAGCAGGTATTCATAGATGTAAAGGGCAGGAACCTTGTTTCCGGCCTTCCTCAGACATTGGTCGTAGGTTCATATGAGATGATAGACGCCCTTGAGGAGCCCCTTCAGATGATACTGGAGAGCGTAAAGGGGCTGTTTGAGCGCACGCCTCCCGAGCTGGCCAGCGATATAACCGAAAACGGCATCTGCCTTACCGGCGGCGGAGCTCTGCTTTACGGCATGGATAAGTTCATAGCAGAGCAGACAAAGGTACCCTGCTATGTGGCGGAGGATCCCATATCCTGCGTGGCCATAGGCACGGGCAAGGTACTGGAGAACATCGACGCTTTCTCCTCCGGCGCCATATACGATTACAAGCGGGGCGAGTACTTCGATTTTCCCACACAGCAGTAATAACAATACGGGCAAGCGGCAATGGCCGCTTGCTCTTTTTTGTATGTTGCAGGCATACCATCAGTTGACAAGAGCACACAAGCCCGAAAGGC
>ENA-OPXC01001441-OPXC01001441.1-human-gut-metagenome-genome-assembly--contig:-NODE-1441-length-16597-cov-1.745073_pt1 | contig 16597 bp, 16 predicted proteins | sample MGYA00241512_ERZ502016 | MGnify/ENA primary metagenome ERZ502016 (study PRJEB25962, sample SAMEA2043043) | human gut metagenome | biome: human gut; feature: human-associated habitat; material: faeces...
CGAGGCGAACCTCGACGTTGTTGAAGGGCTTGCCCACAGTGTTGGGCTGATTGAGCGTGCGGTTGTTGCCCGCGATGATCGGGCTCGCTTCCGTCATGCCGTAGCCCTGAATGATGGGAAGGCCGAGGCCGCAGAACGTGCGGGCGATATCCGTTCCTTGCGCTTTCTTTACCTTATAAAATAGCTGACGTACATCGTCGGGTACCGGGCTCATGCGAAGGCCGTTTAACGCACGGTCCAACATATGCGTCTGAATGCCTGCCGCATGGAAAGGTTTTGTCCATTCACGGACCGCTTTATTAGGATTCTCGCCGAATAATAAGTTGACTTGTTCAAATCCTCCGCCATTCGTTTCCACCCGGGCGAAACAGCCCATCTCGATAATTGCCGGAGCGACTCTGGTTAGTTGGTCTACGGTCGGGACATACTTTCCGGCGGATTGCCACATGTCTCTGAAGACCAAACTGAATTTGATTTCTCTTTTCATGATATTAATATGTATTATTTATACTTTCTCAATTTTGATAACTTTCCCCTGTCCACGGGTCACGGCACTGATTGCCGATACGATGGCGGCTGTCTCCTGTCCGGAAAGGCTACCGATCGCGGTGGTTTGCGTTGGAGTGGCCGTTTGTACCCGAACGGCTGCCGCTACTGGTTTCTTCGCTATGATCTCTTCCGGCGCGTATTTATTCACCAAGACGATAAGTCCTTTCCCCAGATAGATAACGATCAAAAGGATAGCAAATACGGTGGTCATTCCAACTACCATTAACAAAAGTCCTGTCTCTATATTCTCCATATTCTATATTTGTGGCTAGCTTAAAAGGTTTCTACAAAGGATTGAGCAACTTTCAGCCAAATTAAAAAACAATCGCAAAATTATAAAATACTGGAAAACCAATATGAAAACCAACGTGTTTTAATTCACGATATACGTGGTCATATGCAAGTGATGAGGGGACTGCTTGAATCGAAAAATTATGATGAACTTGAAAATTACATTTTGGATATGGAGCAGGATCCGGCATTACAAAAGATAGTACGATTGTGTGATAATACAGTTCTGAATATAATTTTAGTCCATCACGCATCTATCTGCAAATCGTTAGGTATTGATGTCGATTTTGATATTCGTCAGCATTCGGTGGATTTTATATCAGCTCATGATATTACAGCAATTTTTGATAACCTACTTACTAATGCCGAGGAGGCAGCAAAAAATACCAGTGAAAAATATATTAAACTTTCTGCTACGCAGCAAGGGGAAACTGGAGTGTTGATTACGGTTATTAATTCTTGCAATTCTGCTCCGGATATGGATGAAGATGGAAATATAAAAACGAAGAAAAAAGATAAAGAACACCACGGTGTAGGTCTAAAAAGTGTCAAACAAGCGGTACAGCGTTATCACGGAGTATCGAGAATGTATTATAGTGATGAGGAAAATAGATTTCACAGTGTGATTCATTTGACCAAATAAAACTCATAGTATTTAATAAACAGCTCAAGAATCTGATTGAAAATATTAGATTCTTGAGCTGTTTAATTGTTTAGCTTTAGAGGAAGGATGCCCCCGGTCATGTGCTAGGGGAAAAAAGATTATAGAAGGTCGAATCAAATACACCTGCTCTTAAGTACACTGCCGAAGATCAGTGTATCCTCGTTTATGGGGTATCTCAAAGAAAGAAGCAAGATGATAATTTTCGAGAGGCATTCCCAGTTAAAACGCAAGTACGGCAATCGAAATTTCTGGGCAACGGGGTATTACGTGAATATGGTCGGAATCAATACTGCAACGGTGCAGAAGTACATTCGAGACCAAGAAAAACAGAATCAAATCGAAGATAGCTTGAGCAAAAAAGAGTATGAAGGTCCTTCCAAGGGTAGTTGGTGATTATACCACCATGGCTTGAACGAAGTGAAAGCCAGCGATGTTTAGACGCTAGCTTTTATAAAGACCTTATAGGTCACTTGTCATGCTCCCTCTTGGAGGTGGTTAATTTGGAACTTATATAGGTGAAAATTGAAACTTATAGGTTTGAGTACTAATAAGCAATAATGAGGTTACTTCATGTCACGTTTTTGTCATTTCGTGTAATTACTATTGACTTATTTACTTAGTGTGTAGTATGTATAATAACATAAAAATAACATAAAAAATTTTTCAGCAAAGAATCTGAACACAGGACTTAAATTAATGTAGATTTGTGCATCTGTGCTTATGGTTATGCTGAATAGTTGACAAAGGGTTTAAAGAGGTGCTATAAGGAGAAGAATAGACGATTTATCAAACAATTCGAATGCAAAAAATGTGTATTTACTATCTTAATTTCAATATGTACTATGCGAACAGAATAAGTAACGGAAAGTTTCATATAGATTGGAAAAGATAGACAATGAAATTTGGAAAGAAATAAAGTTTAAAAATGTTGATTCATTAAGTGAGCCATTGATATTACGTAAAGAGAGAATGGAATAATAGGTTGGTTTGTGAGAATTACGTAGTTCTTTATAAATCTCACATGATTTGAGAATTAAGTACTAATAAGCTTAGTAAAAATACCGATTAAAGAAGTTTGTATCTAGGGTTCGGAGAATACTATGTCAAAAATATCAAACTATATATCAAGTAAGATAAAAGTTCTGCAAAGTCCGTTTTACTTATCGATTTGTGGGGATAGTATGATACCTACAATTAATAACGGAGAAAAAGTGCTGATAGAGCCGTATGCTAATGAAGCTTTAAAATTAGGTGATATTATAGTTTACCGTAAATTTGATGATCACTTAACTGCGCATAGAATTTTAAATATCGTCAGATTAAGTGAAACTAGATTTTATTGTGAAACGAAAGGTGATAATAACATCAAAGCTGATTCGTATAAGGTTTTCAATCATGAGATTGTTGGGATCGTTAACTTGAAAGGAATGGATAAATATGGGTAGGATTAAATCCTTGCATTGGGATATTACGAAAAATTGTAATCTGAGATGTAAACACTGCTATAATGCGGAAAAGTATTTTAATAAAGAATCAAATACATATATGGATAGTGAAATGGCTTTAGAGCAGTGCATAAATACCGTTGAGTATTTTTCTAATGCAGGATTTGGGCACATTCACTTCCTTGGTGGAGAGCCATTAGCTTCACCGCATATATTTGATGTTATAAAACGAGCTAAAGAACTTGGGATGAGGATATCAATTAATTCCAATGCATGTTTGTTGACTGAGAATACAATACAAAAACTTATTAATCTAGGCGTAGATCAGTTTGCAGCGAGTTTAGATGGATGTACGGAAGTGATAAATGACTCAATCCGCGGAAATGGCACATTTGAAAAAGTTGTATTCAACATGAAACAACTGAATGAGCAAAAGAGGCGTTGTAATTCGCCACTTGAAACAGAGTTGGTATTTACTCTTACAAAAAAGAATCTGGGAGATTTAATACTATTACCGTCGTTGGCGAAAGAAATTGGCGTTGATCTCATCGTACTTACAACTTTTATAGAGAGCGGACAGGGGCTGAAAAATAGAAATCAATTTCAAGTTGATTTTGATACTGTGTGCGATGCAATAGAGTTTATGGTATCGCAGGAATTAGTAAAATACCATATACCGCTCCAAATAGATATGCGTCCTAGATTTTGTGAATATTTATCTGTAGCCTATAATGCACCAGTTATTTATAATATTAAAAACAGTTTGTGCTGTGCAGGAGAAGACGTATGGTATTTAGAAGCTAATGGCAATATCCATCCTTGTTTGGCGTTTCAGTTGAAATCTGGAAAACTTGCATTACGTAAGGGTGTCTATCAAAAAGAGACAATTAATATTAATTCAACGGTTATGGCGGATGTTTTGAAATCGAAATACTGGAAGACTTTCATTGGAGCAAAACATAATTTTACTACCGACAAGATTTCTACTTGTAAGGATTGTCGGTATCTGGATAAATGTCAGCCTTGTTTATTTGACTATGGATTGTATGATTTGCCAGTTTTAGAGTGTGAATGGACAAAGGAAAGAGAGCTGCAACTATTTGAAAAAATCTCTGACAAAAGAATAAGCATTAATTCAGATGTGACTTTTGATACTGAGAATTTTGTGCTTTCAAAGTCTGGGGAGCCTTTATTAATTTTGAATACGAACATTTCTAATCAAATATGGACTTTTATTAACGAAGGTAAAAATGTAAAAAGTATCTTTGAGTTTTTAGAAAAAGAGTATGATGTGGATGCGAATGTGTTGAAATTTGATATAGCGGCATTTCTATCTACGTTGTGTGAAAATAAAATTATAGATTTTTTAAAATGGGATTGATAACATGAAATATAAGAAGAAAGAAAATCTTGTTTGCGAACAAATTGATGATGAAATTGTTGTTTTTGATACAGAAGAGGAACAATTCTATGAGATTGAGGGGGTAGGAAGTTTTCTCTGGGAGAGCTTTGAGAATACGGATTTAGAAGTTATTGTACAGAGATTGTGTGAAGAGTATGATATCACAAAGGAAATAGCGTTAGTGGATATAACGGATTTTTTGGGTGATTTATTGGATAAAAAACTAATTTATCAGATGTGAGAATCATTAATGAAACAAAATAGTTGCATAAAAAAGAGTCTCCTTTGGGACATCACACGTCGATGTAATCTTAGTTGTATACATTGTTATAATTCAGGCGGAATATTCACTTTACAAGAATTAAATGTTACATCGGATTACAAAAATATTGTTGATAGGATAGCTCAGATAGGCATTAATCACATCCACTTATTAGGTGGTGAACCGCTTCTGGTGAAAGGTCTTGAAGATTTGCTGAGTTATGCGAGTAGCAAAAATATAGTATCGTCAATTAATACTAACGGAACCCTTTTATCTGAGAAGATGATATATAAGTTAATTGAGCTAAACGTATCTCAATTAACAATTAGCTTGGACGGGGCCACGGAACTTACTAATGATTCTGTGCGAGGAATTGGTAACTATAAACAAGTCACAGGAAATATTAGACAAACAATGTCTGCTATTGAGCAAGCTGAATCTTCAATGCTTGTTCAGGTGGCAACAGTAGTTACGAAACAAAATGTTTCTACCATACATAGAATGCCGATGATACTTCAAGAGATTGGCGTAAAGCACCTCGATGTTCTTAAACTTTATGAATACGGTAACGCTGTAAATAATGAAAACATACTCTATGTAAATGATGAAGAGTATTTGAATGCGTTAGGAAAGCTGTTAGTCGAATGCTACAGAAATCAAATATTTGCACAGTTTGATTGCAAGCCCAAAGTTCTTGAATTACTAAATTTAAGATATGGGTTTAGCACTAATTATGAGGTCGTAGATTTTGCTGGATGTAGTGCAGGAAAGAGAATCTTATTTATGGATAATAAAGGATATATTTTCCCTTGTGGTCCGTATTCTCACGAAGTTTCGAATCCTGAAGTCATCACAAATATTTTTGATGACAATTATATTGAACAGATAGCGAAAATGGAAAAGTGTATCTGTGAACGAATTTACAAGTTTTCTTCCCCGGTTCGTCCTACTTGTTTAAAATGTAGGTTTTCTGATTGGTGTAATGGGTGCGCTATTTGCTATAAGAGCCATGAAAATCTCTGTGAAACGGCGATTCAACTTTTTCAATCTAAATTATAGAGCTGGCCAAGCATTTGCTTTTTAATACAAGGCCCAAAAATAAGGAAGGAGGATGTCTTATGACCGCCGACAAAAAGACTGACAAAAAGACCTACGAAAAGCCGACCGTAAAATCCGTTAAAATTGATAAAGCCGTTATGGTCGCGGCTAGTCGCAGTGGTATGGGTAATTGCAAAATTACTTTTATCTCGTAGTCCAATTAGCTCCTAGTCAGCATATTAATGGCTGGCTAGGAGCCACTTCTATATTTGTAGAATGAGGCATGTAGTATGAAATTAAGTGTGGAAATGGCTAATGTTACATTTGAATTATCACTCGATTGTGATGTCGCTTATTGCTTTTTTAAACGAGTAAAAACAGCTAAAGAAATTGTATTTGCATCGCCTGATGTTGACGTTATCTGCAAAAAAAGGAAGATGCTAAACTTTACTGACCCAAAATTCTTGTATCAGCAGGAACCAGATTTTGAAGAATATGGTTTTTATCGTGAAATTGTCGATTTAGGAATATTTCAGTATCATAGAAAAGAAAAAATATTAGAAGTTAATTATATGGATACAGAACAGTACCCATATAACAGCTTTGAGGTTGTTGTAGATACAATATTGCAGTTTATGTACCTTATTATGCTTGATTTCAATGTTGTTCCTTTACATGCCTCGGTAGTTACATATGAAAATTTTGCTGTACTAATTTTTGGGGATTCTGGTTCGGGAAAAACTACATTGGAATTATCTTTTTTAGCAAATGGTTTTCACTTTTTTTCGGATGACATTGCTTTTTTGAGCGAAAGTAACACTATTTATAATAGTGGAGAGCAGATTGTGGCATGTTCAAAAAGAACCATAGATATCATCAAGAATTCGTTTGACATTGTGAGTCTTAATAATATATCTGATACTATGTCAGGAAAATATATGGTTGATGTCCCAGAGACGTTAGTATGCCAATATAAAGAAGTGAAGCCATTTATCATTGTCTTTCCTACAATATCAAACAACAATACAGAGAATATTGAACCGATATCAGCAAAACGTATGTGGTTGGAATTGATTGAAATGTCTATATCAAAACAGTTTAATTCATATGAAAAGCAAATGTATATGAAGAGATTGAAGGCTTTGTGTGAAAACTCAATTGCTTTTCGATATATTCGAACGAATGGGCATGAGAATATACTGAAAGATGTTTGTGATAGAGTGAAAGACGTATACATGAAAGGAGGTATAGAAGATGATTAATAGCGTCTGTTTATGCTTAACTTTTAAATGTGATCTTGCATGTAGACATTGTTTTGTAGCTGCGGGACCAAATAGAACAGAGGAGATGACTGTTGAACAAATTGCAACTGCAATTGACAATTGTTACCAAGATATAAATCGCATGTGGTTTTCTGGTGGAGAACCGACTGTGGTAATGGATAAGTTACTGTTTGGTCTACAATATGCCAAAGACAAAAAACAAAAATTTGGAACGCCTAATAAGATATGTGTTCAAACAAATGGAAATTTTGCAAAGAGTAAGCAAGAGGCGATAAAGTACTTGGCGTTGTTCTATAGAAATGGTGCTAATGAAATCGATATAACATCGAATGATGTTTTTCACTACGAGCAAATGAATCAACATATACCAGAAAGCTTAGCGAAGATAGCAAATGATATGGGGGTGTTTGAAAATGTTTCGATAGGAGGATCGGACTATAAAGTTGTGAAAAGATTTGGGCGTGCAAAAAATATTTCATTAGAGGAATTGAAAAATTTTGATTTACGTTATATGCATAAGTGTGTGTTTACAGATACAGATTACGTAATACACCCCAATGGTAATATTTTACCTTGTATCTATGGGTTTCAGAATGTATATGGAAATATCTATAAAAGTACGTTACATGAGGTTTTGTGTGAAAAACAAAATATTGAAATTAGCTCAATGCTGAGAGAAAATGGCGTTCAACAAATAGTGAGATCATCAAACAGCAATAATTTTGAAGATATTTGTGATTCCTGTAATTGCTTCTTCGAATCATATAGGCAGGGGGTAAAATCAAATGCTTAAAGATTCATTTAGATCTATTTCGGTAATGTGGAAATGTGCAAAACTTCCTATGATTTTGAAAATTTTTCAAAGTATATTGACGGCGGTAGTAACACCGTTGAGCATTTATTTTTCTCAACTTCTGATTGATAATATTGTTGGCTTTGTAAGTGGAAATGCAAGTTGTTTATACATTATCGTAATTTTTATTTTGCTGTTGTTATCGCTTCTTTTTTCAGCAAGTTCTGGCTTTTTTGATCAATTATTAAATATCTTTTTACAAAGAAGTGTGAATCAAAATTTAACAACGACTATTGTAAAAAAATTTCTTTCAATCGAGTATTGGTGTTTTGAGGATCGAGATGTAGCAGATACAATAAATCGTATGGGAGAAAGTCCGCAAAATAACATACTGAAGATTTTTTTAAATACTATAGAGTGTTTGACATTGCTAGGCACAATAGTGGGAACAGCAATTGTTTTTGTGCAAGTGTCTGTATGGTTTTCGGCTTTCTTTCTTATCATGCTCGTTCCAATGTTATGGTTAGATTTTAGAGCAATGGGTTTAATGAATGCACTATTTAGCGATCAGTCGGAACAGGAAAGAAAACTCGGATATCTACGAAATTTACTAACAACAAAAACGTCCTTGTTTGAACTGAAAATTTTTGGAGCTATTCAATACATACTTACTAAATGGAAATCGCTTAGCAAAAAAGTGCTAGATGAAAGAGTGAAAATTACAATTCGCTCTCAAAAGTACTTTGCCATAAGTACGTTGTTTACTATTTTATGGTGCAGTTTTGTGATTGCTGTTATGATTTGGAAAATATACAAGTCGTTTATTAGTCTTGGTATTTTTGTATCGTTGGTCAGTTCTTCTGGGACGATATTAGGGTTGAGTGAAACATTATCACGAACTTTTTCTTCCCTTTCGCAAGAACATTTTATAATGGAACATTATTATAATTTTCTCTCATTACCAGTTGTTAATGCTACGGAGTCAAAAATAGATTTATCTAATCCTCATATTGTTTTTGATAATGTGTACTTTACCTATCCACACACTAATAATGAAATTTTAAAAGGAATATCTATGGAATTTTACCCCAATCAGCATATTTCTCTTGTAGGTGAAAATGGAGCAGGAAAGTCAACAATTATTAAACTTCTTTGCAAATTATATAAACCAGATAGTGGTAAAATTACAATAAATGGAATAGACATTAATGATTTGTCTGTAGCCGATTTGAAAAGAGCATACAGTGTTGTGTTTCAGGATTATGCAATGTACTCATTATCTTTAAGAGAAAATATTGCGTTTGGCGATATTAATCAGATTGAAAATGATGATGTCATTATTGCAGCCTTACAACAAGGTTTATCGTCCGATGTACTAAAAGAACTACGTGGTAATCTAGATGCTAATTTAGGTAAAATTGAGGAAGATGGAGTTGATCTTTCAAGAGGACAGTGGCAGCGCATCGCTATTTCGAGAGCTTGTCTTTCCAATAGTGCATTTGTAATTTTAGACGAACCTACTGCTTCGCTAGATCCAATTGCTGAAACAGAAATGTATCAGGCTTTTTCATCGTTGTTAAGTCAAAAAGGCTCCCTCATGATTTCACATCGACTTGCAAGTGCAAAGTTAGCAGATATTATTTATGTAATAAATGATGGAACCATAAAGGAAAAAGGTACGCATAAGGAACTTATAGCTCAAAAAGGTCTATACGAATCTATGTTTAATGCTCAAAGTAGTTGGTATCATTCGGAACATACAAATGGGAGGGACAAAGAATGAAGAATAAATATAATGTCCTTCAGATTTTAGCTAAGGTATATAGGCATACGCTAAAAGCAGTTCCGTTCTCGGGTATATTAGGAATAATAAATTATCTTGTTCAAGGTATGTTTCCCGCAGTTACCTCATTGATCTCAGCAAGATTGTTTGACACAGCGTATTTATTGACTCAGGGAGAGGACACATTAGATACCGTTATACTTTGTGGAAGCTTGTTTGTTAGCGCCTATGCTGTGGCTTTTATTTTTCAATTTATATCAAGTATTACGATTAATGCTGGAATCTATGAAAGATGCACTAGCTACTACAATATGAAGATTTCTGAAAAAGCAGCAGGACTTCCGTTATTGTCTTTTGAAAATGCAAATATATTGAATTTGCAGAAGAGGGCGCAAGATTGTACTAGCCGCGAAGTTTTGAGCCAAATTTATATGTCCTCAACAGTGTCTATTACAAATGGAATTAGTGTTATTTTTACACTTTCTGTTTTGGCATCGTATAATATTTGGTTTATTCCAATTTCGGTTATAAGTGTAGTGCCTTATTTTGTTGCAAGAATTATTAGAGGAAAAGAGTTTTACTTGCTTAAAAGAACCCAAGCTAAACATGCGCGTAGATTGGATTATCTTTGGAAGTTATTTTATAGCAAACAAGCGGTCAAAGAAATGCGTGTGATGGGATTTGGAGAATACCTTGTTCAAAAATGGACCGAAACAAGGGATGATGTTAATGAAGAGTTATGGGAACAGAATATTAAAGATAGTAAGTCTATGCTATTTTGTGATGCGTTGAAGATTGTAGGATATGGTTTAAGCATATTATTGGCTCTTTTTCTCGTAATTAAAGGCTATATATCTATTGGTATGTTTGGCGCATGTATAGCTGCATTTAAAGCAATGCAGGAAGCAACGAAAACTTTTTTAATTGATTTGGGGAATTTACCAGAAAAAGTTGCTTTTGCCAATGATTTTTTTGAATTTCTTGATTTACCAGAAGAAAAAAATGGAAATATCAAAATTGATGGAATTAAAAAAGGAGTGTTTCTGTCTAATGTAAGTTTTACTTATCCAAATAGTAAAAAGCATGCATTAAAAGACATTTCTTTGTCAATACATAAAGGAGAAAAAATTGTTGTTTTAGGTGTAAATGGTAGCGGAAAAACGACGTTGTCTAAAATACTCCTCAATGCGTATCCACCTTCATTGGGAGAGGTAAGATATGACCAAGTGTTATCGTCGGATATTGATAAAAGTTCCCTATATACTTATCTATCTGTTATTCCACAGAACTTTGTTCCCTATTATCTGACTCTAAGAGAAAACATTGCTATTTCTGATTTGGAACATTTAAACGATGACTTGCTAATTGAACACTCATTAAAATCATTCGGATTGCCAACATTATTAACTGAAGTTGGAAGTCTTGATCAACAATTAGGAAGAGAATTTGGAGGAAAAGAGCTTTCTGGTGGACAATGGCAAAAACTTGCGATTGCGAGAGGGCTATTTAAATCAAGTGATTTTATAATACTTGATGAACCAACTAGTGCACTAGACCCTTTGCTCGAAACAGAAATATTGCAGCAATTTATTGAGATATCCAGAAGTAAAACGGCGGTTATCATATCTCATAGAGTAGGGTTATGTAAAATAGCGGATAGGATCATTGTGATGAAAGACGGAAAAATCTGCGAGATGGGCACACACGATGATCTTATAGAAAGAGATGGAGAATATAGAAGATTATATACAGCGCAAGAGCAGTGGTATCGATAGGAGATAAGAACAGGAATGGAAAGTAGTCGAAAGAATTCTATGTTACTAAACATGGAGAGATATGCGCAACTAAAAAGTGTTTTGTCAAATGTTGAAATACCATATGCAGTTATAAAAGGAGAACCTCTCTCTATACTTTGTTATAATAAAAAAGGTGTAAGGAATTCGCAAGATATAGATATTCTTGCAGAACGTAGATACATGTCATATTTTGAACAGCTTTTGAAAACAAATGGATTTATAACATTTGTCAATCAAGGAAAAAATGTTTCTCGGGAAATCAGAGTTCTTTGCATTAGTCAATCACATCAGATACCTCCATATAATAAAAAAACACCAAATCAGCAAATATCGGTTGATTTAAATCATGATTTGTTTTGGGGGGAATACACTGGAAAGCGGATTGCTATAAGTGATTTTCTAGATCATACAATCGAAATGAACATTTATGGTTGTGTAGTAAAAACTCTTCCTCCAATTAAGGCCATGATACAACTTATTCTCCATCATTATAAAGATATGAATTCAATCTATCGTTTAGCTGTAAATAAATGTATCAATTACGATATGTTCAAGGATGTTTTTTTCCTTTGGAAAAATCATAAAGAAGAAATATCTTTGGAAAAGTTGTATGTACTTAGCCAGAAATATGAGATTATCCCCTATGTTTTCTATGTGTTGTATTTCACTAATTTAATTTTCAAAGACAGAGAATTGCAAAGATACGTTGATGCTTTTAGGACTCCCGAAGGTGAATTATCATTAAACTATTATGGTCTAACAGAAAAGGAGCGTAAACGATGGAAAGTGGATTTTCAGACGAGATTAGAAACCAATAACATGTATGAGCTAATTCGTAGTGATCTAGCCGAGAGTGACATTGAAAAAATAGAACGGAATAAAAAAATATTCGGATGATTGCATAACGATGGTGTATTCTCAAGGATTTGTTGATGGTTTTTTTGACAGTGTTTAGGCGCGGGAAATACTATTATAAACTACATTATTTATCTATTTATGAAAACTGCTGTATACAGTTTGACGGAAACTGTAACGCTCCGACAGATTGCACGAAGGTGCGCTGTTGTGTGTAATCCAGACCATTCTGTTCAGAATGGTCTTTGCGGTTATCCCTTTTTGGATATACGTGTTTGAAACTTCATTCTAAATAAACCGTTTGGCGGTATCTAACTAATTAACAATTTCAATAAAGAAGCTGTGGTTGGAGTTTTTTTGAAACCGTTTTTGTGATAGGAGGTCACCAACAATCCACAGTATCTTAGATATTGTAGCATCCCGCTGGAGAGCGGTCTATAAATACTACTATTTTATTATACGAGGATATTTAAATATGGAAAAAGATATGTTAAACCGGATTTTGAAAGTTTTCAATATGAATATGGACAACATGAAGGTAGATACCACGCAAATAGATAAAGATTTGTCGGTTGTTGGCATAGATTCTCTCGCTTTTATCCGGTTTGTTGTTGCGCTAGAAGAGGAATTCAACATTGAATTTCCAGATGAGAAGTTGTTAATGTCTGAGATGAATACGGTGTCAAAAATTTTGAATGTTGTAGAGACTATATTGACTGAAAAACATGAGAATAGTGAAATCGATGAGTAACATGGAAAAGGAATTACATATTGCGATTGTTTCAAATATTATTCTTGAGCCGTATTTTATGCCGTTGGCTAATCAGTATTTTGACAATCGTGTAACGATCGAGTTTATCCCGTTTTGGGAATTCACAGAAGATGTACATCAAGCAAAGTTATTTAGGGTAGACTTGATAGTCGTTTGGCTAAATCTCGAAGACATATGTCCAAGATTATATTGCGGTGAGGAAGATAACTTGTTTAGAGAGATCATTATTCTTACTGAAAAATTATACGCAAAGCTGACAAGTGTTTCTCAAGCAAAAATTCTTTGGTTTCTATTTGAAGATTACACTTTGCTTCTTACTACAGTGGTCGGTCATGTATATAGTGGATTAGCAGATAAGCTAAATCGTAAAATATGTGACACTTTAGGTAAACAAGTATCATTCATCGACTTGAAACATTTAATTGCTGAAGTTGGCATTTCAAACGCTTACAATCTAAAAGGAAAATATCGCTGGAATGCCCCCTATTCTAAAGTGTTGGTCGAAATGTCTATAAAAGAAATCTATAAACAGTATCTTATCGAGGCAGGAATTACCAAAAAGTGCCTTGTTTTAGACTGTGATAACGTGCTTTGGGGTGGAACCATTGCTGAAGACGGGATTGAAAACCTAAGATTAAGCAAAAATGGTCTGGGAGCAATTTACTGGAATTTTCAACTGTTCGTTTCGACTCTTTACTACCATGGAGTTGTTCTTGCAATTTGTAGCAAGAATAATTTATCAGATGTTTTGACGGTATTTCGTGAACACAGCGAAATGGTGCTGAAAGAAAATCAAATAGGTTGTTTTCAGGTTAACTGGGAAGATAAGCCTAACAATATCAAAAGAATTGCAGATAAGCTTAATATCGGACTTGACAGTATGGTGTTTGTGGATGACTCTATCGCTGAAATTAAAGCGGTAAAGGAGACAATTCCAGAGGTTGTATCGATTTTGTTTAGACATGATATTAGATATGAAAAGTTCTCTTGTTTTAATCTAAAAAATGATGTCGATAGAGAGAATATTGAGAAGCGTAATGCAACGTACAGAACTAATGAGCTTCGCTATGAATTAAAAGAAAAATATAATGATTCTGTTAGCTATATTAACGCACTCGGGATTGTAATGGTTATTCATGAGGCGATGCCAAATGAATATAGCCGTATATCAGAACTTACACAGCGGACGAACAAATGCACAAATGGAAAAAGGTATACGTTGTCGGACCTTAGGAGACGTATAACTAGCAATGAGGTTAAGCTGTATTCTGTTTATGTTTCGGATTGTTTTTCTGATTTAGGACTTGTAGGAGCAATTGAGATTGAAAATGATACTATATCTCTTTTTAGCTTATCTTGTCGCGCATTTGGTCGAGAAATTGAGAAAAAGATGATAAAGTATATTTCGGAGTGCTATAGAATAAGTAAAATTGAGTTTGTGTCAACTACCAGAAATGATTCATTGAAAACACTTTTGTCAGATTCATTCCCAATGGTCGTTTTTTTAAAAATTAAATAGTGTTGTAATGCAAATTCATGTGTGATTAAATCTATTCTATTCTGAAAATATTGAAGATACCTGACAAGTTCTTGTTGAAAAATCCGAGTTTTAGTGGTGAAAAATGTCTTACTGAAATTTGTTTGCATATTAGATGTCTTTAAAGCGACATTTTTATACAGCTTAATAATCAAATTTCGATATGATATTATTGTTGTGTAAAGAAAGGATAAAATTAAACATGAAATTCTTACCTGTAGCAAAACCTATAATTCGTTATTCCCCTTCTATTGAGCATTTTTTATCCATTTTAAACTTGTATAACGATAAAACTCTTCCTTGGATAATTGAAAATTACATCGAAGTAGAGTTCAATTCATCTTTCGGTGCAGATTATTTCAGCGCAGAATTTCTGGATATTTACAAGTTTTGGTGGAACTGCCCATTTATTAAGGTATCTCGACTAGAAAGAGCTTTGGTAGATGACGTAGTAGCAACTATTAAGAAAGCCATTGATAGGGGAATATATGTTATGGTTGTAGTAGATACATATTATATAAACAAATATACTACATATCGAAGAGAACATAGATCTCATGAAATTTTTATTCATGGGTATGGAGACGATTCCTTTTTTGTGTCTGACTATTTTGACTTTAATTCTTGTCGAGAAGGGATGACACCTTTTGATGAGTTCAAAGATGCATATTATAGATTTGCAAAAACTGAACCTGATTATCTTAACGGAGTTGTTTTTTTTAATCCTAATGAGGCAGTTATAAAAAACGGCAAACCCAATTTGCAATTTCAGATGTGTGCTGGAAGAATGATATATGTCCCTGACAAGGAATTGATTAGGCAAAAAATTGAAGGCTTTTTATCATCTTCGCCTTTAGTTTTGGCAAGTTATCCAAATCAGTTTGATCCATGCTTTGGCTTTAAAACTGGTTTTTCTGCATTTATTGACATAGTTAATGAAATATCTGAGGATACAGTTTCACTGCTAAAAAAACCACTTACTTTAATTTTTGATCATATTAGGCTTATGTCTATTCGCATTCAATATCTTGAGAAAATCTACGATTTGCCAATTTGTTCATTATATTACCAATGTTTGGAACTAGAAAAAAATCCTTAATTCTGAGAAACAGGTACTTAAAAGATACAATTTTAAATCGTGTGAACGCTTCGAGTATTAAAAGGGACATATGTGATCTTCTCTGGAACTATAGATTATTAATGGAAAAATTAGTACTAGAACTGTAGAATTTTGAAAACCTCATTAAAAACTTCATTTAATGAGGCAGTAATGTATATGAGACCTAAAATTTTGAATACCCCAATCCCTCACGGGATATCTGTTTTGGGGACATAAATCGAAGTTTTACTCAATTATATACTGGCAGCGGGGATGCAGATACCTTTGATGCTGCCGTAAAAGCACTGGTAGAAAGCTGCGTATACAAAGATGCCAACGAAGCGGAAAAAGTGCTGAGCCTTTACCGCACGGTAGCTTCCGAGTTTGCACAGGAAGGCGGCGAAAACGGTTCGCTCTATAAAACCGTCACAGAGCAAAAAGGCAGCGCAGAAGATTTAGCAAATGCACTCACCTATTTGTTCGTGCAAAACGGAATTTCGGCTGACCGGGTTTCTGGCATGGTGGGTGAATCCGAACGCAGCTGGACAGCCGCAGAGCTAAGCGGAAATCGGTATCATTTTGATGCCGCAGCAGAAAAACACGCAACGGATGGACACGGTTTGCAGTATTTCGGTATGAGCGATGAAGCAAGGGGCAAAGCCGGAAGCCCTGCACCGTATACGATCGGTGAAGGCGGCTATGCAGTTCAGCAAGACACGCTCAGCACAGACACAAAATTTGACGCTGTTTTTGCCGTTGTAAAAGATTTCACCGTTGATGTCTACGGTCATTTTGTCTATCTTTCTACCGAGTCTTCCGAAGACGGCTACCAAAATTCCATCGGCACCGAAAGCTTTACGGCTGCGGTGGGGTGAGAGCTTTTTGAAAATTGAATAGCTAAAAGCAAATCAGGGGACTGTGAATGAACGGTACCCTGATTTTTATGTACCATCCGCCCAAATCAGGCGGCTGGTTTCTACGGGTTCAAGATCCCATAGCCGAGAATTTCATAATAGCCAACCGGGTAC
>ENA-OPXC01001447-OPXC01001447.1-human-gut-metagenome-genome-assembly--contig:-NODE-1447-length-16562-cov-3.044345_pt1 | contig 16562 bp, 9 predicted proteins | sample MGYA00241512_ERZ502016 | MGnify/ENA primary metagenome ERZ502016 (study PRJEB25962, sample SAMEA2043043) | human gut metagenome | biome: human gut; feature: human-associated habitat; material: faeces...
CACGGAACTGGTACTGGTCGATGCTGCCTTGATATTAATATCGTAGGTTCTGTCATTCCAGCTATCAACTTTTGCGGTCTTACTATACTCCATACTGGATTTAATGATTTCTTCCGGTGTCTCATTCACGATCTCGTTGTCTGTTACCTCATTACCTGAACTGTCTTTGAGTGTTGTAGTAACCAGTGTATCGCTCGTCTTTGTTACTTCGACCGTCCATACCGCATCAGATTTCACATAACCAGCCGGTGCCTGGAGTTCCTTCAGGTAATAGATACCTGCACGAAGCCTGTCAAATGTTACGGTTCCGTCTTTTCCGGATGTCACTGTTTCAAGCTGTGTAGTACAATCCTCATCTGTATAAAGAGCAAAACTTGCTCCGCTCAGTCCGGTACCGTCTTTATTCACCTTGTTAAATGTCAGTGTTCCAAGCGCGTCTGTTGTGACCTGTGAAATTCTGGCATTTGGAATGGTGAAGTTCATATAACAGTTGGAAGCACCTGCACCTCGCTCCATATAAAGGATCGTTAAGGTATGCTCTGCCTTTTTCTGTTCATCTGTCAGCTGGGTTTTGTCCTGATTTGTATTTAACAAATACTTCCACAGATCTACAGTAGAAGTAGCTGCGTTATGGATTCCGCCAAGATCAATAACTACTTGTTTTCCATCCAGAACGACCCACATATCATCATCACCGGTAAAACTATAACTTAATGGTCCTATATAATCACCAAGTTTGAATTTAATATCATAGCGCATACCAAAATAGTAATTGTGGATTTTATTATCCTCTGTAAGTTGACTATCTACCTTTCTGGTATAAGCTTTTTCATAACTTGATCGAACAGAATCCAACGGGAAGAAATCCGCTCCGGATTTACCATTTTTATCTAAATTATACTGTTCCGTTACATTTTTACCATTTCCGTCTGTTACGCCGGTTAATGTATAAGTATCTCCGCTTCTGTCAAAATTCAGCGTATAATCCCTGTAGACTTTTCTCAAATAATTATCCGTTGAATTTCCGGCCAATAGATCGGAATTTGTGAAAAAGCCCGGATCCGGATAATTAAATTCAACATTTCCGTCTGCATCCAGACCTTTCAGCAGTCCTTTAATGACAGCGTCACTTCCTGTCCATGTGTTAACGCTAAGACCGTCTTTCGTCCAATTATATCCGTAATTCTGGTAGTTTTGTTTTGCCTCACCCATGGTCAGCTTATTCTTGCTGTCTTTGTTCTTACCGTAATTACTTTGTTGGTTGATGGAATAGTCCGATCCGGCTTTTACCGTATAATCATAAAATGTCGGCGCACCGGCGAAATTTACAGTTACAGGTGTATAATATACTTTAACAGTAGCATCCTGTGCCACATTAAACTCACCCGGCTGAACTGTAGATGTTCCGTTAACAGTAACTACTTCTACCTTTGAAATATCCCAGTTCTCCGCTTTCTTACAATCTACCTTCTGACCAATCGTAAGTTCCCGGACATCATCCGCATAAATCTTGCTTGCCGGATTCGTCGTTCCGTCATAATGCTCTATTGTAACATTAATCTTACCATTACGCTTGTTATCTACGATTACATAAGTAGAAAAATGTGTAGTCTCAAACTCAACATTTCCATTCTTATCAACGTTTCCATCCATGTTTTCAATATTGTTCTCATCGTCTACATGGTATACGTCTGCGTCGTTGATCTTTTTCTCATTGTTGAGTGTTACCGCTACCTTCACCGTATTACCTGGCTGAACTTCTTCTCCATCTACCAGGAATTTGATATCGTACGAATAAAGCTTTTCAATGGCTTTCTGTTCTTTGATGGCTTTTTCTGTGATCTGGGCTTCCGCTTCCTGTGTAAGTTCTACCGGTGTTACGGAAAGCTCTGCATTATCCGGAAGATCTGCCGGATCCGTAAGTGTGACTTTAACATTCACTTCGTCACTCTTGTAATCGTATCTGGTAATCTCAGGCTGAGGCTCCTCTTCCTGAATGTCCTCCGCAGGCTCCTGCTCACTGTCATCAACCACCTGCGCCATGTCACTTCTTATGTAGCCTTCCACATCTTCATAGGAAACCTTGTACCAGGTTGTTCCATCTTCTGCGGTAACCGTTTCCAGAACGGTAAGTCTTGTTCCTGCCGGTATGGTTGTTGCTACATCTGCTTCTGTGGATGGGCTTACCCGAAGATTAACATCTTCTCCAATCACTTCCACGATCACCGGCTGTGCTGCCGGTTCCGGTGTGATCGTCGCATCTGTATTTCCGTCATCCGGATCTGTAAGGTCATCTGCCGGTGCTTCCGTAACAGTAGGATCTGCTGCCGGAGTCTCGGTCGGTGTTACTTCCGGATCAGAAGTTCCATCACCATCTGTGAAATCTCCATCCGCTGCAGGCTCCTCAGCCTCAACAGAAATCTCATCCTCAGCATCCTGCACTTCCGGAGCATCCCACATCACTGCAAAAACTGCTGCATTGGAAGTCTGCACCTGAAGAGTCTGAAGCTGTTTGCTCTCATTCACATTCAGAACCTTTAATTCTTCATTTGGCTGTAAGGTAGTAACCTCTGTTTCACCTGTGTTGCTGTTATAATGAAGCTTCTCTGCCGTTACGCTGGTGCTGGCTGCATCGGTAAGTTCCGGTGCTGCCGGTGTCTTGTACTCAATCGTAACATTAACTCTGCCATTCGGCTCAACTCTGTTTCCGTCAGCATCTGCCTGAAGGACATACATTTCAAGGTGGACAAAGAACTACTGTACCGTACCGCTCGCCATTGCCACCTGAAACGTTCCACCGACAAATTCCAACGCTCCTCACAAGTGTTTTCTCCGCAGGAACGGCTGGAACGGGCAAAAAAATACCTGGAAAAGAACAGCTTCATGACCCAAGCCGACTATTGCCAACTGACCGGCTTATTGAAGTCCGCCGCCTCCCGCGAGTTGCGCGAATGGATAGCCAATCCCGAATCGGGCATCGACTACAAAGGACGAGGAACACACAAGATTTATATTCTAAGGAAACCATAACCCACATCCATTGAAGTAACAAAAACAATGAAGATACTACATACCAGCGACTGGCACCTGGGACACACCCTCTACAACTACGACCGCACCGCCGAGCAGCAATCCTTCCTACGGCAACTCACCCGCATAGTAACCGAAGAGCAGCCCGACGCCATGGTGGTAAGCGGAGATATCTACCACTACTCCTCTCCCGCTGCCGCCACGCAGAAGATGTACACCGACGCCATGCTGAACATTCACCAAGCCTGCCCCGAAATGACCATCGTAGTCACCGCCGGAAACCACGACAGCAGCTCCAAATTGGAGATAGACAGCAGCCTCTGGCAGCACTTCGGCTTGAACGTTGTGGGAAACATCGAACGTACAGCCGAGGAAGTGAATTTGGACAAGCACATCATCGAGATAAACAATGAAAAAAAGACAATAGGCTACGTCATTGCCGTGCCCCACGTCTATCCGCAAAACTTCCCCCTGCTGGACACTGAAACACCGCGCGACCAACGGCAGGCACGCTTCTTCCAGGCACTGCTGGACGAAGTGAAGAAACGGAATACGGCACAGCTTCCCGTCGTCCTCATGGCCCATCTCTCTATTGAAGGCAGCGACCGTAGCGGGCACGATGAGAGTATCGGCGGAATAGAGTATGTTCCCCTCAGCGCTATGGGAGAAGGGTACGACTACCTGGCACTCGGACACATCCATTGCCCTCAGGACATCAAAGGCAGTCATCACCACGCACGCTATTGCGGCACTCCCCTCCCCGTCAGCTTCGACGAAACCTATCCGCACTCCGTCTCCATCATCGAGTTGGAGAAAGGGGCAGAGCCACAAATCAGTACAAGGGAAATTGAAAATCCGATTCCGCTCGTCACACTTCCCCATGACCCGACACCTTTCGAAGACGCCTTGAAACTGCTGGAAGAATATCCGGAAGAGAAACCTGCATACCTCCGTCTGAATGTGCTGACAAAAGGCTACCTGCCCCCCGACTGCAACGAAAAAGCCTCGAACGCCGCCAAAGGCAAGGCATGCAAATATTGCTACATCAAGACTACCCGAGAGCGGCAGGCCGACACTGACGAGAGCAAGCCTATCTCCATCCAAGAGATGCAGGAAATGTCTCCCCTGGAAATAGCCAGACTCTACTACCGCGAAACCGAAGGAGAAGAGATGGACCCAGAACTTTGCCAGCTGATGGAGACTGTCATGCAAAAAGTGAAAAGCAAGAACAACTCCTAATCATTTGTCCGGAACATGAAACTCCAGAAACTCACCATAAAGAACCTTGCCTCCATAGAAGATGCCGTCATCGACTTTGAGAACGGACCGCTAAGCGAGGAATCCCTTTTCCTTATCTGCGGCGAGACGGGTGCAGGGAAGACAACCATTCTCGACGCCATCTGCCTGGCACTCTACAACGAAACGCCCCGCATGGACCATGCCGAGAACGAAAAATACAAAGACCTGAGCCAGACTTTCTCTGCCAAAAAGGAAGATGTTGCCATCAACGACAGCCGGCAACTGATGCGCCGTAACACCAGTGAAGCATGGACGGAGCTGGAGTTTACCGGCTCAAACGAAATGCCCTACACCGCCCGATGGTACGTGGCGCGGGCACACCGCAAGATTTCAGGAGCCGTGCAGGATGTGCGCTGGACACTGGAAAACAATAAAAGCGGCATACAGCTCAACAAAAAGAATGAGATAAAGACGGAAATACAAGCTGCAGTGGGGTTGACCTTCGAACAATTCTGCCGCACCACCATGCTGGCGCAAGGCGACTTCACCAAGTTCCTGCAAAGCAAGGAAAGCGAAAAATCGGATATTCTGGAAAAGCTGACCGGTACAAGTATCTACTCCGAAATAGGTGCCGAAATATATGCCGCCACCAAGGAAAGACGGACGGAATACGAAAACCAGAACCGGAAGCTGGAAGGCATCCACATCCTGGCAGAAGAAGAAATCTCCACAATCAAGGAAGCCATAGCCACGCAAAATGCCGGAGTCAAGGAAGCCAATGAGCAGAAAACTACCGCCCTCGCAAAACGGGACTGGCTGAAGAAATACTCCGAACTCCTCCTCACCCGTGAACAGCAAAAGAAGATGTGGGAAGGGAAGCAAGCGCAACTGCAATCGGACGAATTCAAACAGAAAGAACTGCTGATTAAGGAATGGAACGCCACCGCCGATGCCCGCAACTGGCTCTCTACCTTGAAACAGCAGCAACAGCAGCAACAACAGAACCATGCACAAGCCGGGATACTGAGAGCATCCTTTGCCCGGCTGGACGGAGGAAGCAAGTGGCTATGCGGTTTCCTGAAAGAGCAAGAAGACAAGCTGCATCGTGCCGAGAAGTACTTGCAAGAGCATTCGCCCTTACTGCCCATGTTCGAGCAAAGCCAATCCATCATTACCGGCCTAAAATCCGCACTCGATGCCCAAACACGCATCGGCACCTACAACGCGCACCTTGAAAGACTTGCCGCGCAACAACCCGTAAAAGTCAAGGAGCGTACCGACAAGGAAGCTGCCCTCACCCGGAAAGAACAAGAGAACCATACATTGCAAAACGAAATAAACCTCCGGAACAAGCAGCTTGAAACCATGGACCGCCCTGCCCTGCAAGACAAGAAAAACAAACTCGATGCCGGACGGGAGAACCTGCTGCAAGCATTGAGCGCCTTGTCTTTACTGGCTGAAACGGAAAGGACACTGAACGAGGCGAAGGAAAACGAAAAGGCTTTGAACGCCAAAGTGGAGGCGTGCCAAAAGCAATACGTCCTCCTGCAAACGGCATTCGACAGCAGGAAAACAAGTTATGATGACATCCGCACCCTCTACGACAAGCAAAAGGAAGCCGTAGAAGAGTGGGCAAAGGAAACACGCTCCCGGCTTGTCGTCGGGGATACTTGCCCCGTGTGCGGACAAGAAATAAAATCGCTTTGCAAAGATGAAGATTTCCAGTCTGTCCTTGCTCCCATACGCACCTCCCTGAAAACAAAAGAGAAAGAATACAAGGAAGCCGAGCAGGCATTGAACAACAATCGGACAGAATCCAAGACCTACGGAACGCTGGCAGAGAATGCCCGTCAGTCCACAGCAAGAGCGCTCCGGAGCTACAACCTTGCCCGTACTGACGCACAAGCCAAATGCGCCCAATGCAACGGCATCGGCCTCTCCACAACCACCGACGAAACCCTGAAGAAGCTACTGGAAGAGAACAAGCTGGAAGCAGACAAACTGAACGAAAAGCTCACTGAAGTTCAAAAGCTCAGCGCACAAATCATAACTCTGCAACGGCAAAAGGACGAATGCCAAAAACATGTGGACGCTGCACGCCAAGCCTTCAACTCTGCCGACAGAGTGCTGAATGAGCTGAAAAACAACATCGTCAATTACGAGTCGCTCACCGCCAACGAAAAGGAGAACATACGTGCCACCATGGACCGCGTCACTCCCCACATCCTCTGGGAGGGATGGAACACGGAATGGGAAAACTCCCCCCTCTCCTTTATTGACCGCCTAACGCAAGCTACGCGCAACTACCGGCTGGCGCAGGAAAAACAAAGAGAACTGAAATCCACCATTGCCCTTATCCACAAAGAGCTGGAAGGGATAAACATCAACAAGGAAAGCATCGATGCCGCATTCCCCGACTGGCGCAACGCACCTGCAGCAACACAGGAAATGGAAATCAAGGACCTGGGGATTGCCTGGAATAATCTGAATACACAAGCAAGCGGACTGAAACAAAGCATATCCTCCACCGCAGAACAAATGGCAAGGCTGCAAAAGGATTTAATCGGGTTCTATGCCGCCAACCCCACTCTCGACGAGGAGCGTATCACCGTCCTATCCGCTTGGTCCGGCTCCCGGATAGAAGCATTGCGTGCCTCATTGCAGACACTTAAAGAGGAAGAAGTAGCTGCATCGACCGCCTTTCATCTGGCCACCGAACAAATGGAAGAGCACATCGGCCGGAAGCCCGAAATAGAAGAAAACGAGAACCTCGAAACCCTGGATGCACTCATCGCGAATCTCGAAGAAAAGATAACCGTCGGCAACCAATCCATCGGCCAGCAGAAGTTACGCCTGGAAGAAAACACCCGTAACATCGACCGGATAAAGGAAGAAAAGGAACGTGCCGACCGGCTACGCGAAGAGTATCTGAAGTGGGACCGCCTCTGCCGTCACTTCGGTGACGAACGGGGAAAAAATTTCCGCAACATCGCCCAAAGCTTCGTCTTGAAAGAACTGCTGGCAGGCGCCAATTTCTATCTGCAACGCTTGACCGACCGCTACGAACTGGAATGCCAGGCCGGTTCGCTCACCATCCTGCTGCGCGACTTCCATCAAGGAGGTGCGGCACGTCCGGCATGCACCTTATCGGGCGGCGAAAGCTTCCTAGTATCTCTGTCACTTGCCCTCGGACTTTCTTCCCTCAGCCGCCAGAGCCTCTCGGTAGACACACTGTTCATCGACGAAGGTTTCGGCACACTGAGCAGCGACTACCTGAACACCGTTATGGACACATTGGAAAAACTGCACCAGATGGGCGGCAAGAAGGTAGGCATCATCAGTCACGTGGAAGGACTGAAAGAGCGCATAAAGACCCAGATACAAGTACGGAGGATAGACAGTTCAAGAAGCGAAATAAAAGTGGTGAATACCCTCTAAGCTGGTATCGGGATAAAGAAAACGAATGTTTTTTCGGCTCTTGATAGTACAAGCACCTGCATTATTGTGTATTTTTGCAGTCTCATAAAAAAGAAAAGACAATGAAAAAGTTCATGAAAGGAGTCCGGTTTACTCCTAAAAACTATTCCGACGAAGTAGAAGCCAAAATTCAACATTATAAGAAAGAAGGATATAAACTGCCGATGCGAAGCGCACTCCGCACCGAGGAGCAGTTGGCCGGTATCCGCGCAAGCGCCAAAATCAACACGGCCCTGCTGGATTATCTCTCCGAGAACATTCGCGAAGGCATGTCCACAGCTGAAATTGACCATATGGTGTATTGCTTCACCACAGACCACGACGCCATCCCCGCCCCCTTCATGTACGAAGGCTTCCCCAAAAGTGTGTGCACCAGCATCAACGATGTAGTGTGCCACGGCATTCCCAGCACCAGGGAATTCCTGAAAAGCGGTGACATTGTAAATGTCGATGTATCCACCATTTACAAAGGTTACTTTGCCGACGCATCACGCATGTTCATGATTGGCGAAGTCAGCCCCGACATGCAGAGACTGGTACAGGTCACCAAAGAATGCCGTGACATAGGCATACAGACCGCACAGCCCTGGGCACGCCTCGGTGACGTAGGCGCCGCCATCCAGGAGCATGCGGAAAAGAACGGATACAGCGTGGTACGCGACCTCTGCGGACATGGCTGCGGCGTCAAGTTCCACGAAGAACCGGATGTGGAACACTTCGGCAAACGTGGTACGGGCATGCTGATAGTGCCGGGCATGACGTTCACCATCGAACCGATGATTAACATGGGAAGCTACGAAGTCTTTATCGACGAAGCCGACGGATGGACCGTCTGCACAGACGACGGACTGCCTTCTGCCCAATGGGAAAGCCAAATCCTGATTACTGAAGACGGAAACGAAATATTGACACAATAAGGCGGACACTTCAAAACACTTATGGAGATAGTATTACTGATTATAGGGATAATCATCGGAACCGTAGTCGGCTATCTGGCGGCAGACCGCAAGTCTGCCGCACTGAGGGCGGAAATCAGCGGGACAAAGAAGGAAATAGAATTATTGAAGCTGCAGAAGGAAGAAGCCGAAGCGTTGCACAAGCGCATGAACACCGAGTTCGAGAATCTCTCCAACCGTATCTTCCAGAGCAAAGCCGAAGACTTTACCAGGCTGAATGCCGAACACCTGGGCAATCTGCTCCGTCCGCTGGGCGATAACCTGAAGGACTTCCGCCAAAAGGTGGAACAAGTATACAGCACCGAAGCCAAAGAACGCTTCTCGCTGGGTGAACGCATCAAGGAACTGGTGGAACTGAACAACCGCCTCAGCGAAGATGCCAACAACCTGACTCGTGCCTTGAAAGGAGACTCCAAAATGCAAGGCAACTGGGGCGAAATGATTCTGGAACGTCTGTTGCAAGCCTCCGGACTGATTGAAGGCGAACACTACTTCCGCCAGGAGTTTCTAAAAGACGAACGGGGCGAAGCCATCATCAACGAGGAAAGCGGGCAGAAGATGCAGCCCGACATCATCGTGAAATACCCCGACGAACGGGAAATGATTATCGACTCCAAAGTGTCGCTGACTGCCTATGCTGCCTACACCTCTGCCGAAAACAAGGAGGAGCAGGCACACTTCCTGAAAGCACACCTGCAATCTGTCCGCTCCCACATCGACGAGCTCAGCCATAAAGACTACTCGCATTACGACGCCCAATCACCGGATTTCGTTATGATGTTCATCCCCACCGAAGGTGCCTACCTCCTCGCCATCCAAAGCGATGCCCACCTCTGGGAATATGCCTACAACAAAAAGGTGGTACTAATGAGCCCCACCAACCTGATTAGCGCCCTGCGCCTCTCGCTCGACCTTTGGAAGAAGGAGAACCAGGTAAAGAATGTGCAGGCCATCATCAAGCGCGGCACCATCTTATATGAAAAGATTGCAGGCTTTACCGACACCTTCCTCGGTATCGGCGACCGACTGGCCAGCCTGCAAAGGGATTACGACAAAGCCTTCAACCAGCTCTCGGACGGTAACGGCAGCGTAGTGCGCCAGGCCGAAATGCTGAAAGGCATGAGCCTCACTCCCAAGAAACGCATTTCTCCAAGATTGCTGCCCAAAGATACCATTCAAGAAGAAACAGAAGAGGAAAACGATAACATTCAATAAAACATCCAACATGAAAACTCTGAAAGACCGCATTCTCAAAGACGGAAAATGCTTCCCCGGAGGCATTCTGAAAGTAGACAACTTCATTAATCACCAAATGGACCCCATCCTGATGAAATCCATCGGCGTGGAATTTGTCAGACGGTTCGCTTCCACCTCCATCAACAAGGTCATTACAGTAGAGGCGAGCGGAATTGCCCCTGCCATCATGGTAGGTTATCTGCTGGAACTGCCCGTAGTATTTGCCAAGAAGAAGAAACCGAGTACCATGGAAAACATGCTGACCACCACCGTATTTTCCTTCACCAAGAACCGTTCGTACGAGGTCTGTGTCAGCAAGGACTTCCTTTGTCCGGGTGACAAGGTACTGTTCATTGACGACTTTCTGGCCAATGGCAATGCAGCCAAAGGCATGATTGACCTTGTGAAGCAGGCAGGTGCCGAACTGGCCGGTATGGGATTCATCATCGAGAAGGCTTTCCAGCATGGTGGCGACGAATTGCGCGAACAAGGCATCCATGTGGAATCACTTGCCATCATCGAGAGTCTGGACAATTGTGAGATTAAAATCAGATAAACCGCTGCACACATGGAGGACAATCAAGAAGGAGAAAAGTTAAAAAACGGACTGAATGACAAGCCACCTTTCAAGGAAGCATTCTTCGCCGCCCTGCAACATCTGCTTGCCATATTCGTTGCCATCATCACACCTCCCCTCATTATTGCCGGAGCACTGAAACTCGATGCCGAGACCACCGGTTATCTGGTATCCATGGCATTGTTCGCTTCGGGCATTTCAACGTTCATCCAGTGCCGCAGGTTCGGAGGATTGGGTACGGGGCTGCTATGCATCCAAGGAACCAGTTTTTCCTTTATCGGACCCATTATTGCTGCCGGAACGATGGGCGGGCTTCCGCTTATCTTCGGTTCTTGCATCGCAGCATCTACCGTGGAAATGTTCATCAGCCGAATCTTGAAATATACCAAGAGAATCATTACGCCCCTCATTTCGGGAATCGTTGTCACTCTCATTGGAATGAGTCTGATAAAAGTGGGAATTACTGCTTGCGGAGGCGGTGCGGCAGCGCAAGCGGACGGCAGTTTCGGCAGTCTGCGCCATGTGGGACTGGCGGCCCTGGTGTTGCTACTCATCATTGCCTTCAACCGTAGTTCCAACCGGTATATGAGGATGAGTTCCATTGTCATCGGATTGGTTATAGGCTATATCGTGGCATGGTTCATGGGGATAGTAGATTTTACATCCATACAAAGTTATGGCGGTTTCAATCTCCCGATGCCGTTCCGTTACGGATTGGACTTCAGCATCTCAACCATCATTGCCTTAGGACTTATTTTCATGATTACCGCTATCGAAGCATACGGTGACATCACAGCCAATTCGCTCATATCCGGCGAACCGGTGGAAGGAGAAACATTCGTAAAACGCGCTTCGGGCGGTATCCTTGCCGACGGCTTCAACTCCATGCTGGCAGGTATGCTCAACTCTTTTCCCAACTCCGTATTTGCCCAAAACAACGGGATGATACAACTGACGGGAGTGGCAAGCCGTTATGTAGGTTACTATATAGCAGGATTCCTGGTAATACTCGGGCTTTTCCCCGCCGTAGGCCTGGTATTTTCATTGATGCCGGAACCGGTATTGGGCGGCGCTACCCTGCTTATGTTCGGAACAGTGGCAGCGGCAGGCATACGCATCATCGCCGCACAGGAAATCAACCGTAAGGCAACATTAGTCATGGCTATCAGTTTCTCTTTGGGACTAAACGTAGAACTGGTTCCGGAAATATTATGCCAACTTCCCGAAATACTAAGAAATATCTTCTCCTCGGGAATTACCACCGGAGGAGTAACAGCCATTCTGGCAAATGCACTGATTCATATCAAGGAATAAAGAAAAAGCGACGAAGAATCCACTCCACTTTCTTTCATTAGAGAGGAAATGCCCCGAACAAAAAACTCCGGCAAAGCCCTGAAGGCCAAGCCGGAGTTTTTTTATCTCAAGACGGACAAGGAAGATTATCCGCCAAAGTTATCGAACATCAGGTTCTGAGCCGGAACGCCGAGGTCGTCGAGCATCTTCTCAACAGCCTTCGACATCGGGCCGGGACCGCACATGTAGTATTCGATGTCTTCGGGAGCTTCGTGGTCTTTCAAGTAAGTCTCGTAAATTACGTTGTGTACGAAGCCCGGAGTATACTTCACGCCCGCTGCATCGGCTGCCGGATCGGGACGGTCCAGTGCAAGATGGAACTTGAAGTTGGGGAAATCCTTTTCAATCTGCAGGAAGTCTTCCAGATAGAACACTTCATTCAATGCACGTGCACCGTAGAAGTAATTCATCACGCGGTCTGTAGTGTGCAGTGTCTTCGTCATGTGCATAATCTGTGCACGCAACGGAGCCATACCGGCACCACCGCCGATCCACATCATCTCCTTCTTGGAGTCGAATATCGGATGGAAGTCTCCGTAAGGACCACTCATGGTCACCTTATCACCCGGTTTCAGGGTAAAGATATAAGAAGAAGCGATACCCGGCATTACATCCATGAAGCCCGGTCCCTGGTCTTTCGGCTTAAACGGAGGCGTAGCGATACGTACCGTCAGCATGATGCGGTCGCCTTCGGCAGGATAGTTGGCCATAGAATAGGCACGGATGGTTTCTTCGTCATTGCGGCACTTCAAGCCCAGCAGACCGAATTTCTCCCATGCAGGCAGATACTCATCACCGATAAGGCTCTTGTCGATGTCCTTATCATAATCCATCGAATATTTAGGAATCTTAATCTGCGCATAAGAACCCGGAACGAAATCCATGTGCTCGCCTTTGGGCAATGCAACGATGAACTCTTTGATGAACGTAGCCACATTCTTGTTGGAGATAACCTCGCACTCCCACTCTTTTACGCCCAGTACGCTTTCGGGAACCTTGATGGCCATATCGCCTTTCACTTTCACCTGGCAACCCAGACGCCAGTGATCTTGTATTTGCTTACGGCTGAAGTGCGGAGTCTCAGAAGGCAAGATTTCACCCCCACCTTCCATTACCTGGCATTTGCACTGTCCGCAGGAACCTTTACCACCGCAAGCGGAGGAAAGGAACACACCGTTTACAGACAGCGTATTCAGCAATGTAGAACCGGAAGCTACGTCCAGTTCCTTATCACCATTGATAGTCAGTTTTACATTACCCGAAGGCACCAAGAAATTCTTGGCAACCAGCAGGATAACAACAAGCAGGATGACAACCACGAGGAATACTCCAATGCTTGCTAATATCATATTCATATCCATTGTTTTATTCCTTTCTTTTAGATGTTCAAACCAGAGAAACACATAAATGCCATTGCCATCAGACCTACAGTGATAAACGTGATGCCCAGTCCTTTCAGTGGAGCCGGAACGTCAGAATAGGCCATTTTCTCACGGATGGCAGCCAAGCCTACGATAGCCAGCAACCAACCGATACCGGAGCCCAACGCATAAGAGACAGCATCAGCAATGCCACCGATGAATTTCGGGTCGCTCTCACCCAGCGTGATGCGCTGCTGCATGAAAAGGGAAGCACCCATGATGGCACAGTTTACAGCAATCAGCGGCAGGAAGATACCCAGTGAAGCATACAGCGAAGGGCTGAAACGCTCTACAATCATTTCCACCAACTGAACGATAGCTGCGATTACAGCAATGAAAAGAATAAAGCTCAGGAAGCTGAGGTCAACGCCTTCAATGATTGCGTTGGCAGCCAGCACCTTGGTCTGCAATAAATAGTTGACCGGAAGCGTAACCACCAACACGAAAGTTACGGCGATACCCAGTCCTACGGCAGTCTTCACATTCTTCGATACGGCAAGGTAAGAACACATACCGAGGAAGAACGCGAATATCATGTTGTCCACAAAGATAGAGCGGACGAATAAACTTATTAAATGTTCCATATCTCTTCGATAAATTAAGAATTAAAGAATTAAAGAATTAAAGCAATGAGAACTTGTACTGCAGCAGAGCAGCCCATTTTTCATTCTTTCATTTTTCATTCTTCATTTATTTATTACTGCTTTTCCTGCAATTCTTTGTGACGTGCACGCTGATACCAGATGATGCAAGCGCAGAGAATCAACGCCATTGGCGGCATCAGCATCAAGCCGTTGTTCACATAGCCCAACTTCTGCAGAGGTTCATAGTTCAAGATGTTGAAACCGAGCAGCGTTCCCGAACCCAGAAGCTCGCGGAAGAAGGCTACGATTACCAGAATCTTGGCATATCCCAAACCATTACCCACACCGTCAAGGAAAGATTCCCAGGGACCGTTCTGCATGGCAAATGCTTCCAAGCGTCCCATCAGGATACAGTTGGTAATAATCAGACCTACATATACAGAAAGCTGCACACTTACATCGTAAGCAAAAGCTTTCAGAATCTCACTTACAATAGTTACCAACGCGGCAACAACCACCAGCTGAACGATGATACGGATACGGTTGGGTATCGTCTTGCGCAGCAGTGAAATCACTACATTGGAGAATGCTGTAATCACCGTCACTGAAAGACCCATCACAATGGCAGGCTCCAGTTTGGCAGTAACAGCCAAAGCAGAACAGATACCCAATACCTGCACGGTAACAGGATTGTTCAGTCCCAGCGGAGTAGAGAATACTTCTTTATTCTTCTTTGAAAACAATTGTCCCATATTCTTATTCCTCCTCATTATTATTAGTTAAAAAGTTCTTGTAGCTGCTCAGACAAGCCTTCAACATGGCATCCACACCTACAGAAGTGATGGTACCACCGGAAATGCCGTCCACCTGATAGTCAGGTTTCTCTACCTTGCCGTTCTTCACAACACCGAGGACTACCTCGCCGTTCTCCAACGTTTTCTTGCCGGGGAACTCTCCCTGGAAGTGCGCACTGGCAATTTCGGCACCCAGACCCGGAGTCTCACTGGCATGGGAGAAGTAAACACCGTAAACGGTATCCTTGTCGCTATTCAGTGCAACATATCCCCAGATAGCACCCCAAAGACCGGCGCCGTAAACGGGAAATACATATTTCTTCTCACCGTCAACCTCTGCCACGAATACGTGCAGACGGTTATTTTCTTTGGCTTCCTTCTCGTAAGCGGTAGCAAATGCACCGGTATTCTCAGTCAGCTTACCGTCAACGTTCATCAGCATATCGCCCTTTACATATTTATTATATTCAGCTTCGGCATCCTTCACGTCCTTGATGTTGAGTGCAGCAAGAATCTGCTTCTTCGTGTCAAGTTCCACGTTCTTGTTCTGCGTCTCGCGCAAGGAAGAACTTACGAATGCCAGCAGGAATGCAACGATAACAACCATTACCGAAGCATAAATGATAGTATAACTATTACTATTGGTATTCATTTCTTTTCCGGTATTTAATTGTTAGACTTGATTGCACGTTTCTCGCGACGGCTGATGTTACCCTGTACCACACAGTAGTCAATCAGCGGAGCGAAGATATTCATCAGCAGGATGGCAAGCATCATACCTTCGGGGTAACCGGGGTTGAGCACACGGATAATGATAGCCATGGCACCAATCAGGAATCCGAAGATATACTTACCGGTCTCTGTACGTGCCGATGTAACGGGGTCGGTAGCCATGAACACGGCACCGAAGCAGAAACCACCCAGCACGAGGTGTTCGTACCAAGGCATCTGTGCCATCGGAGTGTCGGGACCGATTGCATTGAACACCCATGCCATGAAGGCACCGCCTACGAATACGGAGAACATCGTCTTCCAGCTTGCAATACCCGTCCACAACAGCAGAATGGCACCCAGAGCGATGGCGATAACGCTTGTCTCACCGATGGAACCCGGAATAAGGCCGGTCACCATGTCCCAGGAGAACTCCGGAACGGCGCCCGAGGTAGCGGCTGCACCCAACGGAGTAGCTACCGTCAGACCATCTACCGACTGTCCCAGACCGAAGATACTGTCGCCCGATACCCAAACGGCATCACCGGACATCTTCGTAGGATAAGCAAAGAATAAGAATGCACGGGTAATCAAAGCTACGTTGAACACGTTCATACCCGTACCACCGAATACTTCCTTAGCAAAAATTACAGAAAATGCAGTAGCCACCGCCAGAATCCACAGCGGGCAATCTACCGGAACAATCATCGGAATCAAGATACCGGAAACCAGGAAACCTTCCTGAATCTCCTCCTTCTTCCACTGAGCCACTACGAACTCAATGCCGAGACCTACTACATAAGATACAATGATTTTTGGCAATACAGCCAGAAAACCGTAGATGAACATTTCCCAGAAGCCTCCGGCAGCACCGGTAGCGTGGAAATGCTGGTAACCTACGTTATACATACCGAACAGCAGCGCCGGTACTAACGCAATGACCACCATCGACATGATGCGTTTGCTGTCAATGGAGTCGTGAATATGCGTTCCCGATTTCGAAGTGGCATTGGGCACGAACAGGAATGTTTCGAAGCCATCAAACACCGAACGAAATGCGTGGAATTTGCCGCCTTCCTCAAAGTTCGGCTTTATCTTGTCGAGATAATTTCTTAACGCTTTCATTAATATATTTACGATTTACAATTTACGATTTGCCATACGCCCCGATTATGCCATTTCGG